>ERZ651776.57-NODE-57-length-154208-cov-5.795207_pt1 | contig 154208 bp, 167 predicted proteins | sample MGYA00514761_ERZ651776 | MGnify/ENA metagenome assembly ERZ651776
AAAAGTAGTTGCCTTTAATGTAGACCCGTTATTTAACAATGCCGTAGACGGGCTTATGTATATACGCATTGCAGATCTTCCTGAAAGCACCGTCAAACCTGTCATGGAAGAGTTTCAAGCAGAGCTAGAAAAGAAATACGGTCACAAAAGCCAAGAAGAAGAGTAGTTTTTCTAAATATGCTTTCGCGAAAGCGCACGCAACCCTAAAACTAGTTTTTATACAATGCTTTTCCTGCTACTTCATATTTGTCGCCAACCGTCCAAGTAGGTGTAACTGGGTCATTTCCTATATTTCGACCTGCGAGCACATACGCGCTAAAAAACTTATACAAATAGTCGTAATCTAATGTTTGTGCCTCGTCGCCTGGTCTGTGATAATATTTAGTCACATCACCATTAAATGCAGTAAAACCTAAAGAAAATGTAGGTGCTGGAATCCCTTTTGCAGCAAATCTAACATTATCACTTCTATCAAAAAGACCTTGTTCTGGAGCAGGATCATCCACCGCAGTTAATCCAAAAGCACTTGCCGCATCTTTGATATGTTGACTTGCCGTCGTTCTAGGCAATCCGATAATTGTTGCGAGTGATGTATCATTATACCCTGCATTATCACTATTAAAACAATAAACCATTTGCTTAAGGGGCAATACTGGATTTTCTACGTAAAACGAACTCCCTAGTAGTCCTTTTTCTTCACCCGTAAATAAAATAAATAACGCCGATCGTTTTGTAGGATACTTCGCGAGGTTTTCAGCCATACTCAATACGGTAGTGGTACCTACTGCATTATCTCTTGCACCATTATAAATCGTATCTCCTGTTGCATCTGGAGTCCCTATTCCTACATGATCATAGTGTCCTGAGTATATGATATATTCTTCTTTTAATACGGGGTCTGTACCCTCTACAATACCAATTACATTTTGAGATGTTACAACCTCCTCTTTAGGACCGCTCATGCTAATGGCAATAGATATAGATTTGTTTTTTGTTAGACCATTAGCCATTTTGTTTTCTTTATCTAATACCCATACATAAGGCATTGTCCCTTTTTTTTCTTTTTTGGCAACCCCAAGAGAGGATGCATTAAAATTATGCTCTATAAAACCCCACATCTGCTCTTCTGCATTCAATAACTCAATGACAGCTACGGCTCCTTGTGTTTTTGCTAATTCGCTTTTCTGGTCCAATAGTCCAAAAGCAGCACGTGTGTCTTTTGTATCTGCACTACCTCCTTTTACAATCACTACCTTTCCATCTACAGATTTTCCTTTATAATCTTGCTCTAGACCGTATCCTACATACACAGCTCCTTTAGAAAAATCAATGGCTGCCACATCTAATAAAGCGTAGTCTTTTATAATAGTACCATTAATAGAAAGATTAACATCAGAAGGAGGTGTTGTTTTTTGGAGATTTACTTCTTGATAATACGTTTTTGTTTGAGGATTGGGTTGTACACCGTAACTACGTAGTGTATTTGCTAGATAAGAAGCTGCTATTTTATTTTCTGGAGTTCCTGTCTCTCGCCCTTTCAATAAATCATCGGCAAGAAAATAAATATGACCTTCTATTTTTGATTTTGTAACGGTTTCTTGGACTTTATCTTTATCACTCTGCCCAAAAATCGTAAAGGTACTTACGAATGCCAATACTAGGAATATTACTTTTTTCATGTCTTGATTATTTGTGCTTTAAAAATAGGGATTCTAGATCACATAGAATATGCTATAATTTATTTGACCGTCTAGTCACTTATCTCTAACTTTATTTTTTCTAACTACCTGATTAGATTACTATGAAACAAGCTACAACAATAGATGAAGTGATCTCCATACTAGAACGCATTATCATTACAGAAGTAGCAGACAACAGTAATCTTGCGTTCTTCCCTATTCTTTATAAAAAAGTAACCGAGCGAATTAAAGAAGGAATTGCTCAAAAAGAGTTTGATGATAATCCAAGAATGGAGCGTCTGGATGTCATTTTTGCTAATAGATATCTAGAAGCATACTTTACCTATAAAGAAGGTCAAAAACCTTCTTTATCTTGGGAAAACGCTTTTCTGGCTGCCAAAGATCAAAAATTCTTAATCTTACAACACCTGCTCTTAGGTGTCAATGCACATATCAATCTAGATTTGGGTATCGCTGTTTCAGAAACTATCAGACCTCAGGGAAACTTACAAAACATACATACTGATTTTAATAAAATTAATGCCATTTTAGCTAGTATGGTCGATGGTGTACAGCAAAGAATAGGACGTGTCTCTCCTTTCTTTCATTTGCTGGATAAAGTAGCAGATGGCAAAGAAGACCTTATCGCTACCTTTAGTATTAATATTGCGCGTGACGAGGCATGGATATTTGCCAATAAGTACCATAATGCTTTAGATACCGAAGCGGTTTTTACAAAACGTGACAGATCTATTGGGAATATAGCACTTCAACTCACTACCACAAAAAGCAGAATTTTACGATGGGTGATTCGATTTATACGCTGGTTTGAGAGTAAGAATATATCAAAAGTCGCTAAGATTTTGAGTAGTTAAAAATTTGCTTAGACTTAATTTTTCTTTTTTTTATAGCTAGCATATGCCATTAAAAGCATACCTATTATAAAAGGGACGTGCGTGAGTAATGGTAGGTTTTCAGCTTCATCATTATCACCAAACCTATCATAAACTGCGATTAATGATGAAATTACACAAAACCCTATGGCTACAAGCATTAATGAATTTGGTTTTTTTATAAACGAGTGTTTTACTAACTCTTGTTTGTTAATTTTTAATTGAAAGGTTAACCAACATATTTACAAATGTTTTATTAAAATTCCAGATACTATTCTTTATCCTATCTCTCGCTTTCACGAAATCGAACTTGTGAGATTCACGACCATAGGGAGAGCGAAGCGTTAAAGCAAAAAAACCATCCAACAAATCGTTGAGTGGCTTTATGATCTACTAAAAAGATATTAGTTTTTCAACTCTTGATCATCAGTGATGGTAGCTGTTTCTTTATTCTTCACATACTTCTCTAGCCATTGATCTTGTTCCCATAAAAGGTGTAGTATAGACTCCTTAGCACGATACCCGTGACTTTCTTTAGGAAGCATTACCAGCCTAGCGGTAGCGCCTAATCCTTTTAAGGCATTAAAATAACGCTCACTCTGTAAAGGATAGGTTCCAGAATTATTATCTGCAACTCCATGCACGAGGAGCAGTGGTGTTTTCATTTTATCTGCGTGCATAAATGGAGACATATTGTAGTATATTTCTGGTGCTTCCCAATAGCTACGTTCTTCACTCTGAAAACCAAAAGGAGTAAGCGTTCTATTATATGCACCGCTCCGGGCGATACCCGCTGCAAAAAGGTTTGAATGAGAAAGTAAATTGGCGGTCATAAATGCACCATAAGAGTGTCCTCCTACTCCTACACGATTCCGATCTATATATCCTAATGCGTCTACAGCATCAATAGCTGCTTTTCCATTGGCTACCAACTGTTTTCTAAAGCTATCATTAGGCTCTTCATCACCTTCTCCTACAATGGGAAACGAGGCATCATCTAGCACCACATATCCCCGGGTGATCCAATAAATCATAGAACCATAATATAGGTACGTAAACTCATTTTTATTTTTTGTAGACTGTGCAGCACTATTCTTATCCTTAAACTCTTCAGGATACGCCCACAAAATCATAGGCATCTTTTCCTTCTTTTCTTTATCATATCCTACTGGCAAATACAAAGTTCCTGTCAGTTCTAATCCATCGTCACGCTTATAGGTAATTACTTCCTTATGTACATCTTGTATACTTGCAAAAGGATTCTCAAAAGCTGTAATCTGCGTAAGCTTATCTTTCTTAATATTCCGTATATAGTAATTAGGATACTCTGTAGATGACTCAATACGCACTAAGATGTCTCCCTTTTTTATATCAATAGCGCTTTGTAGACTCTCCAACTTGTCCGTATACTGAGATTCATACAGGCGTTTTGTCTTTCCCGTTTTTATATTCATCGCGTCTATAAAAGGAAATTGTCCTTTCTCGCTATAGCCAGCACCCATTAAGAAGAGTTCGTTATTTTCTAGCGTAAGAATAGTACGCCCATAATCGTTTTCATGTGTTACAAAATTTCCGGGATCACTATATACATCCTGATAATTACGATCTGTTATAATCTCCCCTGTATTGCTTGAATTTGAAGGATTAAAAATATATGTTTTTGTATTACGGGTATTCCACCAATAATCATACGCCACAGCGGTTTGGTTGTTACCCCACTGAATCCCACTAAAACGACCTACCGTTTGTAATACTTTTTGTGGCGTTTTTGTAAAAGGTGCCTCCTGCATATACACCTGATCACGATATGCAACATCTACTTCGGGATCACCATTATCTAGAACCTCTGCCCAAACTAAGGTCGCTGGCGCATCAGAACGCCATTGCATACTACGTTTCCCTTTCCGAGTAGCCATAAATCCTTTAGGTAATTCTTCTATAAGCGGGACTTCATTAATCTTTTTTACGAGTGTTCCATCTGCTTTATAAACTAGAGATGTTTGCGGAAAACGACGATAAGGAACTATATAAGAAAATGGTTTTTCTATCGTAGTAACCATCCAATAGTTTCCATCTGGAGATAGAGAAATATCGCTATACATCGCCGCTTCTTTCCAAGAAGTAATACTGCCGTTCAGATCTAGCTTCATAAGGCTAGAAGTCGCTAATTGTTCAAAGTTGAACACATCATTTGGATTTTGTAGTAAATCCTGATAGGTACGGTTTTGTGCTTTTGATCCGTTGCTTGTTGAGATCGTAGGACCTGTTGGAACTGCTTCTTCAGTATTAATAAGTGCTTTCCTAGATGTGGGAATCACTTTTATAAGCAAACTATTACCATCTTTAAACCAGCGCAATGGATTTCCCATATTTGCATTAAGTGCAGGGGTTTGTAATTTAGATACTGTCGCTGAAGCAATATCGAGTATCCATACCTCTACAGCATCATCTATCGTATTGGTAAGCGCCATTTTAGACTCATCTGGCGACCAACTAAAATTACTTAGTTTTGGGGTGTCAGGTAAGCCAACAACCTGCCGTGCTTCTTTTTCTGTAACTCCTTTAATTTTTACATTATTAGAATACGTGACACGGCTCCCTATATTGGTTTTTGGATTGATACGAAGTCCGCCCAGACGTAGTTCTTTTTCAGAAAGGGTCGCAATATCCTTATAACTATCGCGATATAATAATAGCATAGTGTCTCCATCAGAATTCATAATAACGCTAGGTGCTCGCGGAACATCTACTAGGTCTAAAATTTCTTTGGGAGGTTTTTGATACTCTAAATTAATTTGAGCTATAGCGCCAAAAGTAAACAAGAAAGCACTCAGCGTGAGGAATAATTTTTTCATCGGAAAAGAGTTTTGCTTAAAATTACAGAAAAAGCAACTTAAAAACTGTTAATATTATATAAGAATATGCTTTCGCGAAAGCATAGCAAATATTCAAAAAACACCTTTCCCATACGCTGGAACTATAGAAATCTCTACCTGTTATGTAATTGACACTTATATATGTGAGGCTACAAAATCTTTACAATACTGTTTTATTTCGTCTCTCGCTTTCGCGAAAGCAGCCTCCGTATCTTCCTTACTTCCTACAAACTTGGACGGATCATAAAAGTTATGATGTAATCTAGTGGCATTAGGCGCCGCAATAAACGGACAGTTTTCATACGCATGATCACACACTGTAATGATAAAATCCCAATTGATGCCTTCATACTCATTTACGTTATTTGATGTATGTGAGGTAATATCTATGCCGTCTTTTGCCATGGTAGCTGCTGCTCCAGGGTTGATTCCATGCGTTTCTATTCCCGCCGAATAGATGGTCGCTTTATCACCTGCCATCACATTTAAATATCCATGTGCCATCTGGCTACGGCAACTATTTCCTGTACAAAGTACGAGTATGTTTTTTTTCATAATTAATTCACTTTTATATCCGCAAAGGCGGATATCTTTTTAAATCTTCCTTTACACTTCTTATTTATTTTTATAGGTCTCTACGGCGCTCGATCAAACCATATAACCAAAAGGCTTCATATCAAATCACTCCTTCTTTCCAGCAACACATTATCATACCAAACCCCGTCACGCATTCCTAACTTCTCTCGTGTTCCTACTACCCTAAAACCACATTTCTCATGTAGTTTAATACTCGCTATATTCTCTGGGAAAATCCTAGCCTGTAACGTCCAGAATCCAGCACCCTCGCTTTCTGTTACGAGCTGTTCTAAAAGCTTTTTGCCGATGCCCATACCCTGTGCTTCTGATGCTATGTAAATGGTCACTTCGGCGACACCACTGTACACTTTTCTGGAAGAAAATGGACTCAAGGCACACCATCCTAAAACGGTATTATCTACTTCTGCAACAAACCGACATTGGAATAAAAATTTAGCATCCCATACTTCCCAATCGGGGACGATGGTTTCAAACGTAGCGATTCCTGTATCCATGCCCTCTTTATAGATTTTCGCGCAAGCAGCATAATCTTCTTTTTGGAACAAGCGAATGTATGCTTGATGTATCATCACATAAAATAATAGTTAATTTATCAACCTCCCTCCGACAAGCTCAGAGTGACAACATTAGCAGCAACCGCCACCTGGAGTGCATCCACCTGCTTGAGCATTGGCTTCCACAGGCTCTGCAATACCACAGGTTTCTTTTGCTTTACAATCGGTGGGTTGTGTCGCGAGTTTAAGCAATAAATTATTACCCCGTATTTCGTAATCATTCACATACAATTGTGCAGTGTGAAAGTTGGCATTGCTATATTCAATACGGACTTCTGCATCCATGACATACGATTTCATCTGTCCCACTTTAGACAGAATCGCCATCGCTTTATAGGCACTCATAAATTCGGTTTTTCCCAACTCGTTAGGATCTTCCCATAATTGAATAATGGTTTCTTTCCAAGCATCAACCCCAGCACCACAATCTACAGAATCAATGGTTACGTGCTTTACTTCGGTGATATGATAGTTGGCTCCTACCAGTAAATTTGGTGCATATTCAAATAGTAGCGATTTTCCTTGATGCTCCTTTAGCGTGTTTAAAAATTCTTGTGTTTTCATACGATCTTTTTTGCTATTGTTCTTATTTTTTCTACTAATTTTTGGGTATGTGTTTCGGTTGTAAATGGATTCATAAATGTGGTACGAAGCCACATTTCTCCTTTTAATACGGTTGACACTATGTAAAATTCTCCGTCTTCCAATAATGTCTTTCGGATGGCTTTATTGACCTCTTGAATCTGTGCTTCAGGAACACCTCCTGTATATCTAAAACAAACAATATTACTCTGTGCTTCTAAAGCAATTTCAAAGTCAGAATGGTTTTTGAGCGTTTCAGAAAACGCATGCCCACTATCGTAAAGGGTAGTTACAAAATCATCAAAAAAAGCAACTCCGTAGGCATTGAGAATCGCATAAAATCGTAAACTCATCATACTCTTAGTACACTCAAACGTGCGTTTGGCATAATTATACCAATCGGGATCGTCGTTTTGCTCCCACAGATATTGTGCTTTTTGGCTAAAGGTTGCATAGCTATCGGCAGTATTTTTAAAAAGTACTGCGGTAGTGATAGAAGAAGTACCCATCATTTTATGCCCGTCTATAATGATAGAATCTGCTTTGGTGATCCCTTTTAATAAGTACTTATATTTTTGAGAGAATATGGCAGCTCCTCCATGCGCACCGTCAATGTGAAACCAGAGGTTGTTTGCTTTCGCGAAAGCGGAAACACCTTCCAAATCGTCATAGATCCCAGTACTTGTTGAAGGAGCACTGCCTATCACAGCAATGACTTCAAATCCATCTTTTGTCGCTTGATCATAATAGTGTTGCAAAAGATCAACTCGTATTTTATAATTGTCACCTACAGGTACTTTAACAATCCCCGCTTCTCCTAGCCCCATAATTCTTGCCGAACGATCTACACAATAATGCGCCTCTTCTGATACCAGAATAGCAAGTTTACGATCGTGACCATCATTCCAAATATCTGAAGACGCCTTTGCTTTACGAGCGGCTAATAATGCGGTCAGGTTTGCGAGTGTCCCTCCAGAGGTTAGAAAACCATCTCCATTTTTCCAACCTATGGTTTCTGTGAAAAATTCGATGACAACTCTTTCTATGGCAGAACTGGCTTGACCCATTTCATAAACCGCCATCCCGTTATTAAGTTGTGCACTTAATAAGGTTGCTAATGCTGAAACAGGAACTGTAGGTGCTACTTGATGTCCAATACAATGAGGATGGTGTATGTGTATAGATCGTTTTAAAACAGTTTCAAAAAAAGAGGGTGTTGGGTGATTTTCTTGTGTATACGTTTTCCAAAAAGCATACTCTTCTTGAGGGTCTACCCACGTATTCATCTTTTTATTTTGTCCTGTGGTGTTTTGCTCCAAATAATGACTTATCTGCTGAATAAGATCATTGCCCTGCTCACTAAACAGACGACTATCATACGCTTTATGAAGTAAAGGTGTACTCATGATCTAACAGCATTTTATTCTTGTTGCCTCAAAGAAATCCTGAAAGTGTTGTTGTAATTGTTCCCATTTTCTCAAATCAATACTATAGTATTGTGCCTTTCCTTTAAACTGACTTTTTAGTAAGCCTGCTTTACGGATGACTTGTAAATGTTGAGAAGTAGTGGGTTGTGATAATCGTATTTTTTCTGCAATATCTTGACACAAACAACCGTCGCAATCTCCTATATATTCCAAAATAGCTACTCTAGCAGGATTAGAAAGTATCTTTGCTAGGTCTGCCATTTGATTTGCTCTCATCGAGTGAATATGTCTTTTTGTAACGCCCATAGCTTTTGTCTTTTGTCTTTTGTCTTTTGTAAAATTAAGAATAAAAAGTAATATAGCAATATTACGATGTTAAATTTTATAAAAAAGCCTAAAGGATATCTTTAGGCTTTTTATTATTTTCTAATTAGAACCAAGGTTTCTTTCCGACTTGGTAGGTATTATAGAATTCTTCATCACTTTTTGTAAGGTACATAATTCCTTCTATAAGGCCAACGAGTCCCATTGCCCATACTACAAAAATGCCAATCCCTATGCAAGATAGTACAATTCCTATTATAGAAATAACAAGCATAATAATTCCTTCTTTCTGATAGCCCAAGACAAACTTATGAACACCTAACCATCCTACAAATATCGCAAGCAATCCTGCCAGCATTTTCTTATTATCCGTACTATTGGTTACTTTATTCCATTCTTCTTTTGCGCTATCGGAAAAATCTTTTGCAGAATCTTTTACATCGTCTGCAAATTCGCTTGCTTTTTCACTGGCTTCATCAGCCATTTTTTTTGCTTTGTCTTTAAGGTCGTCCCCTTGACCTTGATTCGTTTCTTCGCTCATTGTTTTTAGTTTTAGTGAGATTATAATCCTAAAACTATTAAAAAAAGGGCAGAAATTGACTAAAAAAATTTCTTTTCATCCCTAAATAGGTCTTTTACCCCTAACCAGACTAGAGGAAAGCCTTATCTATAGGTTCCCACAGTTCTATTTTGTTCCCTTCTGGATCTAAAATCCAACCAAATTTCCCATAGTCATATTCTTCTATTTTACCAACAATAGTAACACCTTCTTCCTTGAGCACTTTGAGTAATGCTGTGAGATTATCTACTCTAAAGTTAAACATAAATGGCTTTTCACTTGGAGAAAAATAGGTGGTATCTGCCCCCATAGGACTCCATTGCGTAGAACATTTATTTCCATTTTCGTCTCGCCACCAGAAAGTCCAACCATATTGATCTGTAGGCAATCCTAAGTGTTTTTTATACCATTCTTTTTGTGCGTCGGGGTCTTCACTCTTGAAAAACATACCGCCTATTCCTGTGACTCTTTTCATATATATGCCCGCAAAGGCGGGTATTTATTAATTAAACATTTACTTCTTTTGTAATAGTAAACCAGAAAGGATCGAAATAATAAGACCTACCAACATTACCGTAATAAACATCAATCCCCCTGAAAATAAGCTCAAAGCTACTGGTGACATAGATTCAAATTGCTGCATTTGTGCTTTCATTTCTTCTAGTTTTTGTGTGTCTCCAGCTTCTTTTAATACCTTCATCGAAGCTTCTGAATATTCTTGAAAAAAATCAGGATTAATCACAGAGACGTAAAATCCATCCATTAACCCTATTCCTAGTCCTACAAATACACTAATAAAGAGCCCTAGACTAAGTGCTTTTTTAAAAGATAGTTTTCCATTGTTTTCTTGATCTCTGTAATATTTGACACCAAAAAACACGGTAGAAAGTGCGATTACTATGGTTGCATATCCTAAAAATTCTTGAGTTCCGTAATCAAATCTGCTTCCAAAATAAAGCATACAAAAGAATAACATGATTCCAATGATAAAAGCGTAGGCACCAAATTTCTTGATTGTTTTTTTCATAATTCCTGTATTTAAACTATTGGAGCAAAAGTATCTGAATCCTCAAAAATGTATCTCATACTAAAGTACCAAAGTGATCCTACTTTGGTAGGAATCCTGTTAAATAGGCAAGATTTGTAACTCTTTTGCCTTTTGAATGGCTTGTGTACGTCGCTTTGCGTCTAGTTTTAAAAAAACGTTAGAAACATGGGTTTTAATGGTACTTTCTGAAACAAAAAGATGTGTTGCTATTTCTTTATTACTATAGCCAGATGCCATCTCAATAAGCACTTCGTATTCTCGCTTACTTAAACCAATAGTATCTAGTTGTTTTTGGTCTATTTCTTTGGATTCTGTTTCTTGTTTCCTAAATCGTTTTTGGATAGCTACGCCTATTACAAAAAACACAATAGCAATCCCGCTTATAATTAGTTCTATGGTTAGGTCTCCAGAAATTAATGCGTATTTGCTCAATTGAAGTAGTGCTAAAATAGCAAATGCAAGCATCCCAAAAATTAAAACTGTTTTTTTCATCCGTCTTATACCAAATAAATATTAAAACAAGCCTTATAATTAGCTTCTATAGCACTTATATTTCACAATAAATGAAACCGTAGCTTAGGCTATGCCTGAATTTTCTTATTTATCTAAGCACTATATAATTCAAATTTTATAGGCTTATTTTAAAGTCCATTTGGTATTAAAAGTACTAAAACTTTCTGAGGATTTTGTCTACAATGGTTTGTGCCAATTTACGTTTGCTTTCTACGGTCCATCCAGCAATATGTGGGGTAAGCAACACATTTTTTGAATTTATTAGATATTGTAAGGGGGCTGGCACATCTTCTTTTGAGGTAAAAAGGGTTTCAAAAGATGCCTTTTCATATTCTAATACATCCAACCCTGCTCCTTTTATTTTTCCGTTTTGTAATGCATTGACTAACGCAGATGTGACCACACTTTTACCTCTAGCCGTATTTATGAGATAGAACGCTTTCGCGAAAGCGGCAATAAACGCATCATCTACCATCTTATCCGTTTGAGGCGTCCAAGGCGTATGTAAGCTTAGTACATCTGTCTTTGCCTGTAACTCTTCAAGGGTTACTTGTCGGGCATTTGCATCTCCCACATTGTTTAAAATATCATAACACAATACGTCGCAGTCAAACCCTTGCAGTTTTTTTGCAAAAGCTTTTCCCATATTGCCATAGCCAATAATACCAACGGTTTTTCCTTCCAATTCAAGTCCGCGATTGGACTCTCGATTCCATTGACCTGCTTTGACCTCTGCATCTGCTTGATGGAGTTTGTTAAATAGCGAAAGGATCATCCCGAGTGCATGCTCTCCCACCGCATTACGATTGCCTTCTGGAGCACTTATAAGATAGATTCCTTTACTTTCTGCATACGGAATATCAATACTCTCCAAACCTGCGCCAACTCTTGCAATGAATTTTAAATGCTGGGCAGCATCTATAAATTGTCTATCAATCTTAAACCGACTTCGTATTACAATCCCATCATAGCCTGAGATGATCTTCTCCGTTTCTTCTTTTGAAATCGTGTAATTTTCTTCATTATCATGTCTTGCAATAGTCAATTGTTCTATGAGTAATGGATGATTTTGATCTAGATGAAGAATACGCATATTTGAGGGAACTATTTAATGAAGGGATAGATTGATTTTATAAATGGTACGTGTTATATCTTAGGATATTCTGTTTGCGTTTTTTCGTGTTGTACTTCGCCCGTGTGCGCTGTGTTTTGTTTTTCAAAAAGTAACAGATGCACTTCTTCTCCTTCTTTGGTCGTGGGGTAATGCTCTACGCCTTTAGGCACTACAATAATCTCTCCTTCTTGCACAATTTCTGACCATTCTTTATATTCCTGACTAGAGTCTGTACTGAGTGTTATCGGAGTACGAAAGCGCATTTCCAAAACCCCCTTTTGTACATAAAATAACTCATCTTCATTCTTGTGACTATGCCACACAAACTCCCCAGAAATTTTAGCCAAAATCACTTGCATATCGTCTACCAAAGCTATTTGATGAGGATGCCATTGCTTATCAAACTTGGTCAACTTTTCTTTAACATTAATTGGTTTCATAGCCCTTATTTATCTAAGAAAGATACATAAATCTGTTGTCTAAAACAACGCGATAATAGCTTCTGGAATTCGCATCGGTTTTGCTTCTGGCATTTTGAGTAAACACCAATTTGTCATTGCAGTCACCACTAATTTTTGATCTTTTTTTCGGGTAATTTTTGTGTGGCGTTCTGAGCGAACACCTCCCATTTTCTCAACAAAAGTGGTGATAACTAATTCATCACCTTCCAAAGCTTCGGCTTTATAAGTAATATGATGATCTAGCACCACCCAAGCCATTTTTTTAATTCCTATGCGCTCTTCTGTAGGGTCTTCGTTTTCAAAATAAGTAGCGGTGGCGTGATTCCAATGTTTTGAGGCGACTATTTGCACCCAATCTAGATAGACAACATTATTTACATGTCCCAAGACATCTATTGCCGATGGCGGAACGGTAAGTGTGTATTCAAATATTTTTGAGGTCAAAATAAGATCATTTTGGCAATCCAAAAGTAAATTAAAATACCAAAAATATCATTGCTTGTTGTGATAAAAGGACCCGTAGCAATAGCAGGATCAATGCCTCGTTTATGTAAAAATAATGGGATAAAAGTCCCTATGATTCCTGCCATAATAATCACGACAAAAAGAGAGATAGAGATTGCCATCGCTGCTTTATAATCGCCATACCAAATAGCAGTAAAACCAAATAGCACAATTCCTAGAATCAACCCGTTAAGTGCCGCTAGGAGCATTTCTTTAAATAACCGATTCCCAATACTTCCTTTTACATCATCATTGGCAAGACCTTGAACAATGATCGCACTAGATTGTACCCCTACGTTTCCAGCCATGGCAGCGATCAGGGGTGTATAAAAAAACAATAAGGCATAGTCTTTTAAAATGTCTTCAAAGCCTCCCATAATCGTAGCAGCTCCTACCCCTCCTATCAAACCTAAAAATAACCAAGGTAATCTTGCTTTTGTAAGCTCTAAGATACTATCATCTGCCTCTACTTCTTGTGTAATACCTGCTGCAAGTTGGTAATCTTCTTTTGCCTCATCACGTATAAAATCTACAATATCATCTATGGTAATACGTCCTAAAAGTATGTTATTATCATCTACTACAGGAATAGCTTCTAAGTCATATTTCTGCATGATTTTGGCAACATCTTCTGCTTTATCATTAACATGAGCCGAATCTACTTTGGGGATATAGATTTCAGATATTTTTGTTTTTGTGTCAGATGTCAGAAGATCTTTAAGAGAAAGTCTTCCTATCAGCACATTTTCTTTAGTTACTACATACACAGCATGCACACGTGTTACCTCTTCTGCCTGACGGCGCATTTCTCTCACACAGCCAGCAACGGTCCACGTTTCTTTTACTTTGATTAACTCTTTTGCCATCAGCCCTCCCGCAGAGTCATCATCATACTGCATAAGTTCGCGGATATCCGCCTTATGCTCCTCATCTTCTATATGCCCTATAACCGCTTCTTGAGTCGCCGAGTCTAACTCTGAAATGGCATCTACCGCATCATCGGTATCCATTTCTTCTATCTCTTCTGCAATCTCCTTCGGTGTAAGGCTATCTAGTAAACGCTCTCGTACATCCTCATCAAGTTCCATGAGGGCTTCAGAGGTGGTCTCACTATCGAGTAAACGCAATAGATATACCGCTTCTTCCCAATTTACAGCGTCTAGTGTCTCTGCAACATCGGCAAAATGCACATCTTCAAAAATTTCATGCAGTGCGGTATCATTTCCAATACGGATATGATCTTTAATTTCTTCTAGTAATATGTCTGTAATTTCGAATGACATACGGTTTCTTTTTGAGCGATCACAAATATAGGGAAACCCTATTCCAAATCCGATGCAATATCACTGGTTAGTTTTATGAAATCTTGAACAGATAATTGCTCAGGGCGTTTATTAAGAATTTCGCTTTCGCGAAAGCGGTCACTTAACACCATCCTTTTTAAACTATTACGCAAAGTTTTACGACGTTGCTGAAAAGCCATTTTTACCACCACAAATAATTGTTTTTCATCACAACCTATGTCTTTATAATTTTCTTTGCGTCGCAATCGAAGCACCCCACTATCTACCTTGGGAGGTGGAATAAAAACGGTGGGAGGTACTGTAAACAAATACTCCGCATCATAAAAAGCTTGTACTAATACCGACAAAATACCGTAGGTTTTACTTCCGTGCAAAGCACAAATACGCAGTGCGACTTCTTTTTGAAACATCCCAGTAAACTCAGGGATACGTTCTTTATTTTCTAGGGTTTTAAAGACAATTTGTGTGGAGATATTGTAAGGAAAATTTCCTGTAATGGCAAAAGGTTGTTTTGGGAAAAGTGTTTCGATAGGATATTTTAAAACATCAGCTTCAAGCACTTGAAATTTATCTGGACTGCTTATTTTTTGTTCTAACTTAAACGTACTATTTAAATAGGCAATGGATTCTCTATCGAGATCCATGGCAATGAGGTCAATTGGTTTTTCTAGAATGTATTTGGTTAATACACCTGTGCCTGGTCCTATTTCTAATACATTAGAATAGCCTTCTAGGGTGAGGGTATCGCCTATTTGTTTTGCTACATCTTCATCTCCCAAAAAGTGTTGCCCAAGGTGTTTTTTTGCGGTAACTCCCTGGTCACTTTTATTAGATTTTGAGTGTGGCTTTTCGAAAGTACGTTTTGGCTTCACGTTTGAATTTGAATTTTTTCTACCCATGAATTCGTTCTTGTATATAGGTTGCTTCCTATGATACAGACCAAAGGTACACTTCCTTTTTTTACTTCTTTATTCTAAGATAATTTTTTTGACGGTGTTATCTTGATCTACTTGTTTGTAGATCATTAATTCGTTCTTGCAAATGCCTGTCAATCTCTAATTGCTCATCCTTTTTGAGCCAAGAAATATTAAGATCTATTCTTCTCCCTGTTTTTAATAGTAGGAAAGGTTCGCTCCCACCTCTAGAGATTTCGTAGTTTTTTATTTCGCTAAACAGATAGTCACCATTTTTTGTTTTAATACCCTCTTCAGAAATTCCTAAAACAAAATAAACCCCTTCTTTATTAAAAAGAATATCTTGAATGCCTATCCAATATGATTTTAAAAAATCAATAGGTCCATCCCCTTTGATCCACCAATTAATAAAAAAATCAATTAAAAGTATAATGTATATGTGCTTCCAAAAGACAACAACAACTATTACATAAACAGCTAATTTTGCTAGAAACCAAAAGGAGATACGTTTTATAAAATATTCTTTATGCATCAATGCTGACTTATCACTTCCAATTCTGTTCTGAAAGCTACAAACTTCCCTGCAAACCGATTGCTCTGCGATCGTAAGCGCTCAGCATCTTGATCATAATAGGCTTGTAGTTTTTCTTTACTAGGACAACCGTACTGTACCGAGTAGGTAACACCTCCCATATCTTCTTCTACAAGTACCTTGGTCATTAAGGCTTTGACAAACTTACCGGTGGCAATCATCTCTGGAATATGTTCTTGTTGCATCCATGCAAGCCATTCTTGTTCTATAGACTCTTCTATATTTATAGTGACATTATATATAATCATGTGATTCTTTTAATAAAGGGTAATTATGTTTAAAACACGTAAAAAAGCACTCAATTAATCGCATCGCCTCTCAAGGCTCTGAATCGTTTTTGAGCTTCAACGTAGTAAATGCTATCTGCAAAATCAAAGATAATACGCTCATAGTTATTTTTGGCTTTCTCTGGTTGTTGCAACGGCCCTTCATACAGTTTTGCCAAGCGATAATAGGCATCATCTGCGAGAATACCGTCTTTATAAAACTCGATGATGGTGATATAGTTTTTTTCTGCTTTCGCGAAAGCGAACTTTGCTTCATACAACTTTGCCTGTGCGAGTAACGCCTCATCTTCTATACTCTCACCTTTATGTTCTAACAAAATCTCATCATACATATTTATCGCTAATTCTGGTTTGTTTTGATAGCTTAACAAATCTGCTTTTGCATATTTCTTAAGTGCTGTTTGTAACGTATCTTCTTGAGAATTATCCCGTATAACCAATAAAAGTGCTAAGGCATCATTTGCAATAAGCTGTGTGGCACTCGACTTTAAGACATCTAGCTGGATTTCTGCCCAAGCAAAATCTGTTTTATAATAACTCGTTCTTGCTACTTTAAAGCGTGCTTCTTGAGAGATCACATTATTTTGGATTTTATTCTGGATTTGCGAATAATAAATTAGTGCTTGATTAAATTTTTCTTGCAATACTAAAATATCAGCAAGCTCCATTTTAAGTCTTGCTTCATCAAAACGATTCATTTCTTCTTTGATACTTTGTTTTAAAAAGGTAGCGCCTTCGCCAGGTGTTTTCATATCAAAGGCTAGAAAATGTGCATAATCAATTTGTATCGGTACTGTATACCCATTAATTCCATATTGCTCAAGAAGTGCCTTGTAACGAACGCGGATACGTTCTTGCTCTGAGGTAGTGGTTGCTTTTTTGATTTCGATTTTTAATAATTGTTGCTCTGCATCTAGTTTTGTCTGATCGTCTACCGACACTTCTTTAATATATTCAAGAATCTCTTGTGCTTCTTCTAGTGCATTTGCTTCTATGGTGATTCCTGCAAGATCGATGACTCCCGTAATATTTCCATCGGTGCGTTTAAAGATTGCTTTTTCTTGTGTAAAGGCTTTTTTATATTCTTTTTGTTGAATAAACAGCCAACTTAACAATTCATTATAAATGATGTTTTGTTCGGCTTGAAGGCGTTTAAGAAGTGTTTTTCTAAAGACAATATTGGCTTCGTTGGTGGGATCTTCTGAGATAAAAAGCGCAAAATTACGTTGCGCCGAAGCTATATAGGCTTGGTTTTCATTAGCCAAATTGAGAAAGCTGTCAAACATCTTTTCCAGTTGTCCTAATTCGCCATAAATACGTGCGAGTTGCCTATTAAAATTACTATTAGGATTAGCCTCCATGCCTGCCTCATACGCCCTGACGGCTTCTTCTAGCAAGCTATGATCCTCAAGGGTCTTCCCTACACGATAGGCACTCGTCATACGATCTCTAACGAGTTGAATGGCACTATCATATTGGATTTTTGCAATAGAATCTTGTCCTTGTAGCTGATAGTTATATCCTAACTCAACAAGGAGTAATCCCTTGTATCGAGATTGATCAATCTCTTTTTCTATTAGTTTTTTAACCGCGATATAATCTTCTAGTTGTTGATATGTCTTAATAAGACCAACGAGTGCTGCGTTGTTATTGGGTTGCTTTTTTAATGTTTTTTGATACGAAATAACTGCTTTTTCAAACTGCCCTTGATCAAAGTAATTACGTGCGAGTTGTTCTGATTGCGCTTTCGCGAAAGCGAACACACCAAAAACCAACACTATTACAAAAATAAATTGCTTCTTCATAGGCTAAAGATACAGAAAAGCCCCCAACCCTAAATCCCTTCTCTTAAAGGGAGAAGGGACTTTTAACATTATTTTGTAAAACTTTCTAATCTATAATCTCAAATCCGCAATAGGGAACAAGTGCTTTAGGAATTTTAATCCCTTCTGGAGTTTGACAATTTTCAAGAATCCCAGCAAGTACACGAGGTAATGCCAATGCACTCCCATTCAGGGTATGTGCTAACATTTTCTTCCCGTCTTTATCTTTGATCCGTAGCTTCAGTCGATTTGCTTGAAAGGTTCTAAAATTAGATACAGAACTAATTTCTAACCAACGGTCTTGTGCGGTAGAAAACACTTCAAAATCGTAGGTAAGATGTGCTGTAAATCCTAAATCACCTCCACAAAGTCTTAAAATACGATATGGTAATTCAAGTTCATCTAAGATTGTTTTCACATGAGCTACCATCCCATCTAGCGCTGCTGCTGAGTTGTCTGGGTGCTCTATACGCACAATCTCTACTTTGTCAAATTGATGTAATCGATTCAATCCTCGTACGTGTGCGCCATAAGATCCTGCCTCCCGACGGAAACAAGGCGTATATCCTGTACACGTAATAGGTAAATCACCTTCGTTAATCATATCTCCTCTAAACATATTGGTCACAGGTACCTCAGCCGTAGGGATTAGGTATAAATTGTCTTCAGTGACGTGATACATCTGCCCTTCCTTATCAGGTAATTGTCCTGTACCAAAGCCTGACTCTTCATTGACCAAATGAGGTACTTGATATTCTGTATACCCCGCAGTTGTATTCTTGTCCAGAAAGTAACTGATTAACGCACGCTGTAATCGTGCGCCTTTGCCTTTATATACAGGAAAACCAGCACCTGTAATTTTTGTGCCTAGCTCAAAATCGATAATATCATATTTTTTTGCTAGTTCCCAGTGTGGCTGTGCACCTTCGTATAATACAGGGATATCTCCTTTGCGAAACACCTCTTCATTATCTTCATCTGTATTTCCTTCTGGAACAGAATCGTGAGGAATATTTGGAATGGTAAACAACAATTGTTGCAAAGCTTCGCTAGCTTCGTTTAGTTGCTCTTGTAACCCTTTGGATTGTTCTTTTAATCCTGCTGTTTTTTCTTTTAGGATGTTTGCTTTTTGAGCTTCTCCATTTTTAAACAGAATCCCAATCTCTTTTGAGAATTTATTACTATCGGCTAAGACTTCATCTAGCTGTGATTGTGTAGAACGACGTGTCTCGTCTAGCGCAAGTACTTGTTCTAGTAATGCATCGGCTACATCAATATTTCTTTTTTGAAGTGCTTTTGCAAAAGCATCTTTATGTTCTCTTATTTGAGCTACTTCCAACATGATCGTGTCTTTTATATAAGTTGGCAAATTTAAGGAAATAGTAAAATAAGAAAGCTTATTCTTTATCTAAATAATCTCCACTGTCTAAGATCCAAGTGGCATGTCGCCAAGGATCCCAAGAAACAGCGGCTAAGTCTACCTTATTATCTATAAGCATACGAGATTTCCTTCCGTTTATTCGGACGCGACAATTTACAAATACAGAGATATCTTGTCCTTTGGCAGCATATTCTCTTTTAAGGCGTTGCGCAAATTGCCATATCACATCTGGTTTTGTCCGAATGTTACGCATTTGTTTCTGAGATAAATACTCATTGAGGTTGATCGCTGTTCTTTTATTTGTTGCCTTATCTAGGATCGTAAAATGACTAGAACCAGACTTTGTGCGTAGCATCATACGCCAACTTAATCGATGCCCTTCTTCTGCCCATAATACATTGTCTTCTATCAACCAATGCCTAGAGGGAAGTAAAATTTGAAAAACAAAATAAATTCCAATGACTATAATACCCAATGTTCGGAATTTAGGCACTCGTATTTCTTGGGTTGCTTTATAAAAAGGTTTCCATCGTTTTAAAAATATGCGATGTATGACTTCCGTTGGAAAGAAAAATACAGTAAATGCCAAAGACATGTATGGGAAAATTCCTATTTGAAAGACAATAGAATTAAAGAGATGAAAAAATATAGAAATGATAAATGCCCATTTACGGGTCTTTTTCCAAAGTAATGCTGGAATAATCAACCCGTCAAAAATAATTCCAACATACGCAACCACCCATGGTACCCATAGTAGTTGCAAAAAAACTCCTATGATTTGTGTATTTTTCCTACCAGACATTAATAATTGTGGCGCTGTACCATCCAACCAATCTGGATATACCTTTGCAATAGATGCATACGTATACACAATCCATAATTGTGTGATAATAAGTAGCGGCACCCATCTAGGCATACTTTGATCTCGTATGGCTGGATTTCTTTTTGCATCCAAAGAAAAAGAGGTGTTTGCTGGGAACAACGCCATAATCCATAGCAAGAGCATTAACAGATAGTAATGATTATTGTATGCCGATTTTTGCATGAGATACACCACACTCCACATGATGGCATATCCTATAATGGCAAGTCTATAGCGATAGCCTAGCATGACCATCGCTCCAAAGATACCCATCACTATAAAATAGACATACATCTGTGATCCCGTACCAGGAAAGCTTTGAAAAAAGTCAAATCCAATAAAATTAAAGGTAAACTCAGGATCTACAAAAATACGTCGTACCCATCCTGTAGCAATTGCGCCCCACGCTTCCAGCATAATCAATAGTCCAAAAAACACTCTAAAAACAACCAACGGGCTGTTATCAATACGTGAAAAAAGAAACTGATTCACTTTCATAGCGTTTACTCTTTCAAAGATTGGATATACGAACGAGAAAACACCTCATCTTCTTGCATTGCTTTTATAAGCTCATCTACCGAGTTAAAATGCTGCTCTCCACGGATTTTACAAAGAATTTCTATTGATAATTGTTTCCCATATAAGTCACTGTCAAAATCAAAGAAATAGGTTTCTACCGTTTGCTCTTTTCCTCCTACCGTTGGATTGGTTCCTATGTTCATCATACCGTACACACGTTTTTCCTGTATATAAGAACGTACTACATATACGCCTTGTGCTGGAATGAGTTTATATGCTTTAGGAACGTGAAGATTTGCCGTAGGGTACCCTAATTTTTTTCCTAGATGCTTTCCATGTATTACTTTGCCTTGCAGCATAATAGGATACCCTAAATAAGCATTTGCTTTTTTAATATCACCATCTAGCAATGCTGCTCTAATTTTTGTAGAACTCACCGCTACATCTTCAAGCTCTTGTTTTGAAATTTCTTCTACTTCAAATCCAAACTGTTCTCCAAAGCGTTTTAAATCTTCAATATCTGCCTTACGATTGCGTCCAAAACGATGATCATATCCTATAATTACTTTTTTTGCGTGTAATGCTTTGACAAGAATCTCTTCTACAAAATCTTCGGCTTGCATTCTTGAAAAATCCATCGTAAAAGGATGTACAACAAGATGGTCTAAACCTAATCCTTCCAGAAGTGTTCCTCGTTCTGTGATCGTATTAATTAACTTTATATCTGTATCTTTTTGTAAAAGCATACGAGGATGTGGAAAAAAGGTAAGGACAACAGATTCCCAATCATTAATACGTGCACTTTCTACAAGTCTAGCAATTATTTTTCTGTGACCTATATGAACGCCGTCAAAAGTTCCTATAGTCACTACAGTTCTTTTTTTACTGGTAAATGTATATGCGCTAGAATGTGTTTTCAATCTTATTTTCCGTTATATGCATTCATAGTATTTGATATTCCTGCAGCTACAAAAGAGGTAATTACCTCACAGCTTTTTTCAAAGCGTTCTGGGAGTGATGCTTCTTCTTGAGGAGTCCACTCACCAAGTACATAATCTACTTGACGCCCTTTTGAAAATTGATCACTTATTCCGAAACGAAATCTATTGTAGGTTGTTGTGTTTAATTGCGCCTGAATATCCTTAAGTCCATTATGACCTCCATCACTTCCTTTGGTTTTTACTCTAATTGTACCAAATTCCAGATTTAAATCGTCTGTAATCACTAATAGATGTTCTAATGGTATTTTCTCTTGTTGCAACCAGTACCGTACGGATTTTCCACTCAGGTTCATATAGGTATTGGGCTTGAGAAGTATAACTGTCTTTCCTTTAATTTTTGTCTTGGCGATGTCGCCTAATTTTTCTGTTTCAAAAGTGGCTTGGTTTGCTTTCGCGAAAGCGTCCACCACCTTAAAACCAATATTATGCCGTGTATTTGCGTATTTGGGACCGATATTGCCCAAACCTACAATAAGAAATTTTTTCATAGGATCTTCAACAGGTATTTCTCTCTCTTTTTTCTTGAAAATGCGATTAAAAAAAGAAAACATAGTGCGCTGTGAGTTTAAAACATAAAAGTACTAAATGCATCACGCCTTGACAAATATCCTTTTAATTATAAATGAATTGATTTACCTTGTGATAACCAGAACGAAAAAAGCACCCTAGAAAGGGTGCTTTTACGTACATATAAAAAGATATATTTATTCTTTTACTGCTGCAACATCAGATGTTTCTGTAGCTTCTGTAGTTTCTCCATCTTCATCTTCATCTTCGTCATCTAAATCAACTGCGTTACGAGATGTTCTTACTTGACACACAACAGTGTTATCTGGGTGCATAAATTTGTAAGCTTCATTCTCAAGAGCTGTTACATATAATTTACTACCAATTCTAAGATCAGTAATATTTGCCTCAACAAAATCAGGAAGATTATCTGGTAAAGCTTTTATTCTTAAAGTACGGTTGTTCTTACGAAGAACTCCTCCATTAAGTACCCCTTTTGAACTTCCTATAAATCGTACAGGAATGATCATTGTTACCTCTTTATCATCAAAAATTTGATAAAAATCGACGTGTACAATACGATCAGTTACTGGGTGAAACTGAATATCCTGAAGGATCGCACGGTATGTGGTTCCTTCAAGTTCAATATCTACCGTATGCGCATCTGGTGTATACACCAATCCTTTGAACGCTAACTCTGGTGCGCTAAAATGCATTGGTTGATCCCCTCCGTAGATTACGCAAGGTACCTGTCCAGCATTACGTAAGGCCTTAGTAGCTTTCTTGCCTACGCTTTCTCTTTTAGATCCTTTGATCGAAATTGACTTCATTTTAAAATATATTAAGTATTAATTAATTACATAACAAACTTAGACGCAATACTCGTGTTACTGTTTACACGGTGCATTACATCTGCAAATAAGGGTGCACAACTCAGAACTTTTACTTTGTCACTCTTGTGCTCTTTAGGAATCGAATCTGTGACAATTAATTCTTTAAGTTGACTATTTTCTATTTTTTCATACGCATTACCACTCAAAATAGCGTGTGTACAGATCGCTCGTACACTTAATGCTCCTTTCTCCATCATCAAGTCTGCGGCTTTTGTTAAGGTACCTGCCGTATCTACCATATCATCTACAAGAACAACGTGTTGTCCTTCTACATTTCCTATAAGTTCCATGTGAGAGATTACATTTGCTTTGGCACGTTGCTTATAACAAATGACAACATCACTCTCCATCGCTTTGCTATACGCATAAGCTCTTTTACTTCCTCCCATATCTGGAGAAGCAATTGTAAGATTCTCTAATCCTAAATTTTGTAAATAGGGTAAAAAGATAGTAGATGCAAATAAATGGTCTACTGGCTTTTCAAAAAATCCTTGAATCTGATCTGCGTGTAAATCCATTGTGATAATACGAGTGGCGCCTGCGGTCTCTAGCAAATTTGCTTTCAATTTTGCTGCAATAGGGACTCTAGGTTTATCTTTACGGTCTTGACGTGCCCATCCAAAATAAGGAATGACTGCTGTGATATGTCTAGCAGATGCTCTTTTTGCAGCATCTAGCATTAATAACATTTCCATCAAGTTATCACTATTAGGCATGGTACTTCCGATAATAAAAACTCTTGACCCACGTACCGATTCTTCAAATGAAGGTTGAAATTCTCCATCACTATATGTGGAAGTAATAATATTTCCTAACGGTTGCCCGAATTCTTTTGCAATTGCTTCTGCAAGAACTTTGCTTTTTTGACAAGCAAATATTTTAGGTTGTGGTACTGTAGCAGTCATCTTGGTAACAGTTAACAGATTGATTAATATGTTCCTTTCTTAAAAAGGAGGTGCAAAAGTAGTAATAAAAATGAGTCTAGCCTTAGAAAAGTCGGGCTTTTATGAGGTTTGCACAAAATTATTCTTTAATTTTGCTGTTCGTAATAGCCGAAATGGCGGAATTGGTAGACCTGTCTGCCGACAGGTAGGCGCGCTGCGACTCATCGTTGTAGCTATTGAAATATTGAAAAGAATCTATGTTTATGCAATATCTAGTATGCATCATAACTACATTTACGTAGGAATGACCAAGAATCTAGAAGAACGTTTTGATAGGCATAATTCAGGAAGAGAGCGTACTACCAAAGCGTATCTTCCTTATAAAATTATTTATCAAGAGGAATGTCTTGATAGAGTTAGTGCTCGGAAACGAGAAAAATATTGGAAATCTGGAGTTGGTAAAGAACAACTCAGAACTATCAGAGATACTCTGATAGCATAAGCCGAAATGGCGGAATTGGTAGACGCGCGCGACTCAAACTCGCGTTCCTTTGGAGTGTGGGTTCGATTCCCACTTTCGGTACTGAGCCCCTAATCTTAAAAAGATTAGGGGTTTTTTGTGCTTTGATTTTAAAATTTACCTTTAGGCGCTCTCGTGTAATTTTTAAATATCTCCTAATTAAAAAAGTTCTTGATAGTTTTATAGTTTTCTTCATCAAGAGATAAAAAACAAGTAAACATAGTATTAGAAATGCTACATCTATCCCAATATGATGTGACATATAACTTCTATCATAATATTTTGGATAGTGATACACATTATAAGTACTACATGAGATCGCAAGTTGTGCTAGCAAATTATATTAGTTTACAAAACGAAATCTGGTTTACTTTTTTTACTCTTCTTTCATTTGCTACTGCAACTTTGAGATTACGGTTTATCCGTAAATTATTTATTATCAATTATTTACACTAACTTAGTTGTATTATTAACCTTTAAAATCTTCTATCATGTTAAAAAACATTTCAAATCTAAAAGGAGCTCAAACGCTGAACGAGTGTCATCAAAAAGCAATATTAGGAGGGAAAGCTCCTGTCTGTGAGTATCCACTTGAGCCTATGTATAATCCTGTTACGCATACATGGTCTTGCTGTTAACTATGTAAGCGATCTTCGGATCGCTTTTTTATTCTTTTTTCAGATTACAGTGATCTTTTCCCAGCTACGATAGTGGTAAGCTTGTTTTTACAGGTACGATTTTTTCTTACTTATTTGACGATCAGATATATTCATTATATTTAATGTGTTATTAACTTTATAAATTTAATATTATGAAAAAGAAAAATCTAAAATCTTTGTCTTTACACAAGAATACGATTTCAAAACTCAACGCTATACAAGTATTAGGCGGCATTAATAATCTTGAAGAGGAAGGCTCTGGTGTAGAAGGATGTCAAGGAATGGCAACAAGAACTGCCTGCTCAACGGCTTGTTAATAGAAAATGAACTACCTCGATGCAAGCATATGAGGTATCAAATGACAAAAAGGAAAATCACAAATTCCAAAAAAAAGAAAAATACAGTGCAAGCATCGGTGAATTAAACCCTCAGAGATTAAACCATAGATCCCGCTTTCAGCGGGATTAGTTCAACTACCTATTTTGTAGGCGTCTTTCAGACTTCACAAAACAGCGTTTCACTAATAAATAGTACATTATACTATTGAAAACTCCTGGTCGCTCAGGAGTTTTTTTATGAAGTACACTGTTATTTTCTCTTATCAGCTAGTGTCATTGTATAATTACTTTTTACATCTGTGGGTTTACCGTAATTGTTTGACGATCAGATATTTTTAGTATATTTAATATAGTATTAACCTTATATATTTATATCATGAAAAAGAATCATCTAAAATCTTTGTCTTTACACAAAAAAACAATTTCAAAACTTACCGCTACGCGAGTACAAGGTGGGTTTGGACCTCCTTTTGCAGAAGAAGGTACTAATGATACAGCATGTCAGGGTAACGTTACAATAACCATTTGCCCGATAAGTGGCTGTTAATAGACTTAGGTAGTACTATACTATTGAAAACTCCTGTGTATTCAGGAGTTTTTTGTGTAGTAAAAGATAATTATTTCTTCTCTACTAGGGTCATTGTGAGTTTGTTTTATCTGTACGGATTTACCGTAACTATTTGGTTATTAATTATTTTAATTAGTTTAGATGTATTATTCATCTTAAAAATTATGATTATGTTAAAAAACATTTCTAATCTTGGTTCATCATTAAGTACACAAGAACAAAGGCTAATTCAAGGAGGTTCTCCTGTACTTTGCTCAGTATGTTTAGATTATTGTCGATCACAAAATTTTCAAAGCAAAGAAGAATTTAGTGCTTGCTTCAATGAGTGTAGACAAGAGCTTTGTTAAATTAAAAAGCGAACTTCGGTTCGCTTTTCTTTTCTCTGTATCCTACCGTGATCTCTTCTCAACGAGCGTAATGGTTAGCTTATTTCTTTGTTGCTTGACGTTGATTTCTTTTCCCTCTTCAAAACCCAATGCCTGTAACCATTTTCCTTCGAGTCTAATCTCAGGAACAGTGGTATGATCCCACGTTCTAGAACGGAATTTTTGATAGATTTTTAATTTTCTGAATGTTTTCATTTGTCAACTACTTATATGACAAACATATACATTAAAAGCAATCTGTCAAACTTTTGTATGACAAAAATGTCATATAATTGATTGACATTTGTTTTGTGGATAAAGAACAACTTAAAAAGAAGCTCGGTCAACGTATTATTGAACTACGAAGTCAAAAAAGCTGGAGTCAGTCTGATCTGGCTCGGGCTTCTAGTAAAGACAGGCAAGCCATTGAGAAGCTAGAAAATGGAAAAGTCAACCCAACCATATACTCTCTTTTAGAAATCGCAAAGGCTTTAGAAGTGCCTTTGAAGAAGTTGGTTGATTTTTAGATGGTGTTTTGAAAAATTATTTCAAATTGTATTATATAATCATTCAAGGGTATGAGGAGTTTTCTATAGAGCAATATTTGCTCTAGAATAAGTGTCTAATCACATATGCTATGTTTTGAATAATAACCCATATAAAAGCTGCAAATCCTAACATATACAGTAAAAAAGAAGTATAGATCAAATAGCTGTTATGAAACTTAACTGTATTGTAGATGCCATTAAAAGCATTTTTCCTTTCTTCCAAATATTTAGTATTTTGCTTATAATCAACCACTTTCAATGGTTTTTTATTAATATACAGAATGTTTGGCTCACTGTCCATATTATCTATATCAATAGGAGCTTTACTTTCAATATATGGTTGTTCAGTAAAGAATGCTGTAGGTTTTGGAACTCTATGTTTTAGGTAAATTTGTTTCAAATAACCGTCTGATTCTCCTGAAGTTAAAAACTCTCCGTAATTTTTATATTTCTTTATTAATGAAGGACAACAAAGTTGGTATATCAAAGAACCAATAGCTATTACAATAGCTCCAAAATAAAAGTAATACCAACTAAAGGGAAGTTCAATAGTTATTGGAATATTGGCTCCTCCCAATGTCAAATTAAGAGGGTTATTTACTTTTTCTAATGCTTTTACAATCACAGGAACAATTACCAAATAGTAGTAACTACTTTTGCTAAACTTTAGTTTACCTAAAGAGTTTACTAAAACCCAAGAAACGGGATTCTCTCTTCTTATTGTTTTCATTTATAAAAAATATTTCTTGCACACACAATTTACTACAACTATATTAATTCCAGTAATTTATACCTTTCAGGTTTTCTAAGACCCTACTATTACTTGACTGAGAGGTATTTCCTTACATAAAAGCACTCTTACATATTGATAAAACTAATTTTCATCAGGCAGTTAACTGTATAGAACCATATAGCTTTAGATGATTATGAAATGTATATGCTAAGATGGATGGTAGATTTGGATGAGCGATAGAATTTAATTTTCAGGAAGATTATCAGACTCAATTCTTTTTAAAACTTTAAGGAAAGCATCTATTTGTCTTGAAAAAATTATTTCTTCTTCATTTTTTATTCCAGATATTAACATTTTCATTCCTGCCATTGCAACATAAAGTCTTTTGATATTATTTTTAATTTCTATAGCATCAGATTCTGCATTCAATTTTCTAATTTCCGCATTAGCCTTTCTCTTTTGTCCATATATTCTATCAATTTCAGCTATAGTAATTACATTATTCTTACTTGTGTCTTTGATTTTATCCTTACCAAATTCTAAAAGTGCTTCAGTGAATTTCACAGTTTCTTCTCTTATCAATTTATTATTCCTATCATCAATAACAGAATCTAAAAATTCTCTTACAGCTTCTATTAATTTTGGACGCATTTTGCGCCAAATAGACCAATCAGCATCTCGAACTTGTACCTTAGTATATTTTTTAAAGCTTTCAGACATGACTATGCTAATTCAACTTCATTAATAACTTCAAAAGTTTCTACTTTATCAATAATGAGTTCTCCCCCACCTATTGACGTGTACAATTCAGATAACCACATTATAGCATCTGATATTGTTTTATTATCAAATTCTTCATTGTCAAAAATTAAATCTAGAGGTTCATTGAAAGTATTATCCTGTTTCAATGGATAAAATTGTTTTTTTTGGGACATCCAATTTTTTAAAGAGAAAGAATATTTTTCACTTTCACTTAAAATTTCTGATATTTCTACTCTCAATTGGTTAATAATTTTTGTGCGAAGGAATAAACTATCTTCTCCTGAATACGGATAATCTTCAGAAAACAAATACGTTAAAATAAATAATAAAGAAGTATTTCCTTTAACAATAAAATCTTTAATAGATATTTCTAATGTCCCCTCATCAATATATTCTTGAGCGATAGAAACCACTGAATGCAAAAAAGTTAATGAATATTCATTAAATGTATCTGTATTTCCTTTTGATATCCCTTCAATAAAACGATATTCTTCATATGGGTGAGGAATTATTATTCTATCAACAAATTCAAAATATTCATTTAATAATGACTCACTTTCATTATTAATAAGAAATTCGTTCAGTTGCTTGATATTTTTAAAATACATCATATGTAAAAAATTTCTCTAATATAATTGATTTACAACAAAATACACGAAAATATCTTATTCAAACTCTAAATGCTCACACTACCTTACCCCCGCTAACACTCGTCTGTGACAAGCACTTCTCAAAACAACAGATTTAACATCCAATAAAATTATAAAAAGAAAAATACAGATTATAGGCACTCTTATCGTACGGCTTCCCGTAATCCCATATCAATTTTCGCGGAAGCGAAATCATAAAAATTATCTTTTTAAGAATGAAAAAACTTATTTCATCTTTACAATAGTCACAATAGTATTGTTCTTCTAGGCATCTATCTTTTGGAATGATCCCCCTATATTCCTGTGTATGCAGCATTACGGTTTTAACGTAACTATCTGGTTATTAATTATTTTTAGTAAATTAGTTCTATTAGTAACCTTAAAAATTATAACTATGTTAAAGAGCATTTCAAATTTAGGAACCGTTTTAAATAAAACGCAGCAACGATCTATTCATGGTGGTGGGTATTACTGTTTTATCTATACGTATAGTGATTTAGTTGCATGTAGTGAACTTGGTGGAGAAATTGTTTATTGTGCGGAGCATCTTGATTGTGAGGCAGAAGATTAATACCCACTTAAAAACAATACGATAAAGCGGACCAAGGTTCGCTTTTCTTTTGTCTCTTTGTTTTTGGTATTCCTCGAACCACACGTATCATTCTTTCTTTTTGATTTAAAAAAGAGATGTATGCTTTATACGCTCCTGCCTGCCGGCAGGCAGGTTCGCCATAAGCGGACTCAAAAAAACCACCGTCTAAAAACGAGAAATTCTATTTTATCCTTACTTTTAACTTCACACAACTCATTGACAAACAGTTATGATACACGAACATACTACCGACACCTCCATAAAAACCAACGGAAAAATTACAGAATATTCACTCAATTGGCCCAGCGACCAAACAGGCTCTACGCATGAACTAGTCATTGATGAAAACTTCATTTATGTAACAGGGCAAAACATGGATAGGATCGCCAAACTTGATTATAATGGGACAATCGTCACTTATTTTGAGATGCCAAAAGGCAGCGGTCCGCACGGATTGTTATTAGATACAGATGGGAATCTTTGGGTGTCTTTAGAGTTCAAAGGTACCGTGGTACAACTAGATCCCGATGGATGCATTATTAAAGAAATTGATGTCTGCCTGGATACCAAAGGTGCCAAAACGCCTATCAATGTAGCACCACACGGCATAGGCCTGGATGCTGATGGGGAACATATTTGGTTTACAGGAAAACGTACTAGCACGGTCGGAAAGTTTAACATCGCTACCGAAACCGTGGAGCATTTTGAATTACACAATCTCTCGTCTTTGCCTATTTTCCTATCCGCAGGCCCTAACGGTACGATGTGGGGAACAGAGTTATTCAGCAGTGCGATCTTAAACGTAACACCAGATGGGACGATCAAAGAATATGCTATTCCAACTGCCAACAGCAGACCTATTGCGGTCATTCCTGATCCTTCCAAAGCCTGTATGTGGTTTACCGAAGAGACAGGCGTAAAGATTGGAAAAATTGATATGGACGGTACGATTACAGAATATCCTGTGCCGGCGCTTCAAAAAAATGACATTCTTGCTTCCCTAGCCTTTGACCGCGATCACAATTTATGGGTACAGGTATATGTCGATCATAAAAATGAGCCCAAGAGCGGCCCTGATTACCTTCTTAAGTTTGACAAATCCATTAGAGAAGTGGCGGGTGCTTCGATTTCTGAAATTCCTTTTAGTATTAATGTGATGCCAAGTACAGGAACGATGATGCATCGTATCAAAATGGATCACGATGGTAATTTGTGGTTTACAGAAATGATGACAGATCGCGTTGGGGTACATCGATTTTGACGCTCCTAGCTGCCGATAGGCAGGTTCGCGAAAGCGTAGTTACCAAAAGTCAGATTTGCGAACCTATCTGCTGGCAGACAAGAGCGTAATCTATAAAAATTACACAGATGTAACAATAGTACGCGAAAACCGTAATTAATTGATAATCAATTATTTTAACTATCTTAACTGTATTTTTAACCTCAAAACTATTAGTTATGCTAAAAAAGATTTTAAAAGTAGGCACCGTCTTAAACACATCTGAACAACAAGAAATTACAGGAGGAATGAACCCTACACCTGTTCCTGAAATTTGTGGCGGTACAGGAGGAAAAAGAACAAATTATTCACAAGCGCAATGTTTTGGTTATGGCTATTCTTGGGAATATGGTGCGTGTTATATTTGTTATTAAATCATAGGTACGAATCTCATGTCTTTTCCATGTGCTTATACATTTGCTATTGTGTATTCAATTGTTTTTTTGCATTTTTAGGTATTATTAATTTTTAAACTAACCACTATGTTAGAATCAATTTCAAAATTAGGGACTGTACTAAGTAAAGAAAACCAAAAATTTATTCAAGGAGGAAGCAATAGAGGGTGGTGCAATCATGCTTGCCCATCAGTAGGAGGTAGTTGCACAATAAATGGAAGATCAGGAACATGTAAAGAAGTTTATTGTGATAGTTCTCCTACTAGATTGTGTGTGGCTCCTTTAAGCGCAGACCATAAATAGATATGATTATTTAGGTAAAGGTTTTTTTGAGATCTTTACCTTTTTCTTTTTCCAACTTTATAGTATTGAATTATCCGCTTTCGCGAAAGCATACCAAAAACTAATTCTTACATAAAATAAATACTCTTTTTAACTAAGTCCTTACACTTTTCACGTTTATCCCATACGCTTATGCATTTGCTATTGTGTATGCTTTTTAGTAGCTCTAACTTCAAGTATTATTTTAATCTTAAATTTTATAATATGAAAAAAAAGAGCATTAAAGGCTTAAGCCTTAACAAAGACGTAATTTCTAGTTTTAATCGTATGCATATACAAGGAGGGGGCAGAGTTTTAGATACACGTGGTTGTAGAGACACCGCACAATCTTTTTGTGGATATGCAACCTGTGTTACTGATTGTGAGGCAGCTACTGCCTCAGTAGAAACCGTTTGTTGTAATTAAGTGGAAGTGATTTAAAGATCCCTTTTTTTCGAAATGTATATGTGTGTAGATTACATTTCGTTTTTAAGTTTAAAAAAGCCCTGATCCTAGTATGGATCAGGGCTTTATTTTAGTATTAAAAATTAACTCCGCCTGTCATATCACACACGTGTAGAAGAGAATATATCTATACATTTTTGATAATATAAGATAGACTGTCTTAATAGGTTGATTGCTTCTAGTAATGTCTTACACACAGGAATCAAGTCATCTTCTATCACTTCTTTTGAAGCTTTTTTTACTTTATGCAGTATGGATTGAAGTTGTAAGGGCTTTTTAATTTCAACCAAAAACGGTGGTATCCTTATATACTTCTCAACCTCTTCTCCTGTCATCACATCTATAATAGGTGCTTTTGTTTGTAGCAGATCGTCTGCAACATTTGCGATGGTTGTTGTCTGTTGCTGTAAGGCTTTCTGAAAACCGCGTTCAAAATCATTGTCATATAGCGTATTTATTTTTTTAAGCTCGGTAAGTACTTCTTTGTAAAGTGCTATTTTATTCTGGATAAGAATACACTCTGCTTCGCATACTTGTTGTTTTTGCTCTTTTATTGTCGCTACAGCAGTACTTGTATCTTTTTGGAGCAGTTCTTTTGTCATGACTACTGTCGCATTTGCTATGGCAGTAAATCGGTGATGTTGCTCTTCTGTAAATACAATATCTTCAAAATACCCATCACTTTTTTGACTAAAGTCATTAATGGCTTTTAAGAAGTCGTTTGCGACTAGTAGTGCCTTAAGGCTTTCTTTTACTTTTGAAGATTGCTTTTCTACAATTTGATAGATTAAATTTTCCCATATAAAGATCTCTTGTGCTTCTGTTAATAAGGCTGTCCGTTTTATATTTCTCTTAATACTACTATAGGAAAGCTCATTTTTATGTTCGGTAAGCCATCGTGAAAAATCATATATTGATGAAAATGCACCACGTACTTCTATACTCGTTTCAAACACATTATAGGTCCTTGCTGCTTTTTGCATAGCGGCACTTCTTTTCTCTTTATTCTTTATTCGTGCAATTTTGACAAAATGACTTGTTCTATTTGCTGGAGGATATATAAGATGCTGATTATTGCTCTTGGAATTTGATACTGGTTGAATCAAGGCCACACCTGCCTTTGAAGAATGGTTCTTCATCTGAATCTTTTTTTTTAAATTAATGCTTTAAAAATGGCTTATAGGGAAGCCTATTATGCTTTTTTTGATGTGGTGCATAAAAAAGTCATAGTATTGGTGTTTCCAATTCTGAAATACCAATAGGTCAAGTGATGCAATATATTATTACATATCACACAACTTACGATTCATGTAAAAAGCTGTTGTCCCCCAACAATGACTTTTATATCGTCGATTTTAATGCTCTGTTTTAAAAGAGCAAGTACACGTATTTTCCTTAAAGTGTGGTGTGGAAAAAATTAGCTATTCTAAAAGGGATAGAATCGCGTGGAGTTGTTTTAAAACATGCCTTGCATGTAAAAACGCAAAAAGGAATTGAGTTGCTTTTTCATTACTTTAAAAAATTAAAATTATACAATGTTTTATTACTAAAAACAAAACGCTCTTCTAAAGTGGTGCTTAAAGGCGAACAGACATCCTTTTGAGATATCAACTGTTTTATATTCAGGTGCATTTTATAACGCATAAATACCAAATCTTAGTATATAAATATCAGATATTTAGCAATTATTTTTATACGCTATTTTACATATCAAACTTAAAAAATATTTTTGAGTTTTACTACGTAAGCACTGTTAAACGTATTACAAAAATCAAGCCACGGCTATTGAAGAATCTATATGTTTTCTTAAAAACATTATTTGGCAGTCCGTCTCACCAATGCATAATACTCCCCACCGTCTAAAGGCAAATATCCTTGATCATATACAAAATAATAGATGGTGCCTGCCTTTGTCGTATAGGTACTCGTGAAATAATTAAAATCAAAATCGGCTGATGTCAATTTTGCTTTTGTTGTTTTAGTTTTATCACTAGGATTAAGCATTTCTAGAATACGGTAATTTTTACGCAACCTATTATTAATTGTCCGCACAAGGTTTTTTGAATCTTTATTAAATTTATTATTATAACTGTTGCGACAAGAATCGTTGCAGAATTTTTTATCTGCTCTTCCTATAATACGTGTCCCACATTCTAGACATTTTTTTTCCATACAATCATTTTGGTCGTGATAGCATCCATAAATAAGGATCAGGTTTTGATACATTTTAAATGGATGACAATCACAAAATAACATTCTCACATTAAAAGTAACAAAATAATACGAGTGGTTTTTTAAAAACTCCTTTTACGAAGTAAGAAATACAACGGTTTTTCCGTAAGGATTGTAAGAATTTGTGTATTTCATCGATTAAATGCAACATTGTGACGTTTATGTGCATTTTTATTCTATTTTAGTAATCCCAAATCATAATACCCCAAATCATGAAGTTAATCACAAATACCCTATTTGTCATGGGATTGGTATGCCTACTTGTATCGTGTAGCCCAGAAGAAATTGATGATACAACATCATCTGCAAATTTTGAAAGTGAATTAAGTATTGAGAATAATAATGCCATGTCTAGCGAGATTTTAACAATCATTAATGATTACAGAGCCACTCTAGATCTTCCTCCTTTTTCTACACATCATTTAGCGAAAGAAGAAGCATTAGATCACACAGCGTATATGATTATAAATAATAGAGTAAGCCACGACAACTTCTTTGAACGTTCTGATTATCTAAAAGACAATGGCGCTTCCGTTGTAAGTGAAAATGTTGCTTTTGGATATCGCACGGCACAAGCGGTAGTTGATGGATGGTTGAACAGTCCGAGTCATAAAGAAGCTATAGAAGGCAATTTTACCCATTCAGGTATTAGTGTGGCACAAACAGAAAATGGAATTAACTTTTTTACCCACATATTTGTGAAATAAAGATCCCCAAACCATAATTGGTTTACAGCCCTGTTGGTTCTACTAGCAGGGCTGTTTTTTTGTACTAATTTATAGAGTAGGCTGAGTGATGTATACGAGATTATTGTATTTTTATACAAATACTTTTTAGACCATGGCAATAGCAAAACCTTTTAATCTGAATCAATGGATAGAAGAAAACAGAGATCTTCTTAAACCACCTGTAGGAAATAAGAATTTATACAAAGACGCAGGAGACTATATTGTCATGATTGTGGCAGGTCCCAATGCTCGTAAAGACTATCATTATAACGAGACCGAAGAGTTATTCTTTCAATTAGAAGGAAACATTGAAGTCCACATCCAAGAAGATGGGCAGAAAAAAACAATGCCTTTAGGACCCGGAGATATGTATTTACATCCCGCTGGCGTACCTCATTCTCCAGTACGTCATGAAGGATCTATAGGGCTAGTCATAGAGCGCAAAAGAGATGACCTTGAAGGGAAAGATGGTTTATTGTGGTTTTGTGATAACTGCAATCATAAATTGTATGAAGTATATTTTCCGCTTCACGATATAGAAAGTGATTTCTTAACTCATTTTAAAGACTTTTATGGTGATAAGGAAAAACGTACGTGCTCCAATTGTGGAGAAGTCATGCCTACCGATAAACGTTTTGTGACTACAGAGTAGTTACACTTCAACCTGAAAATTCATAGAATAGTATGGCAAAAAATGTAGTTATGTAGGGTTCGCTTTCGCGAAAGCGAAAAAAACAGCAATCTATTGATAAATCAGCTCATTGAAGAAAATGGAAGATCAACCCCTACCACATCGAATTTCTTGAGTTTATACTTCTTGATAATACAATAAATACCATCTAGAAAAATAGTAATACGCCGCAGAATTACTGCTAGAATAAAGACGCTGTATCCTTTTTCAAGCATAAGATTATCTGTATCTTCGCAAACGATTTCTTTAATATAAAAATAAAACAAAATGAGCACAATCGCTACAGATTTTGGTATAGATGAAGCTTTAAAACAGCTTGGTGTAAAAGATATAAATGATGGAACTTCAACAGGAAACAAATGGTTTTCTCATGGAGAGATCATCGAGTCACACTCCCCAGTGGATGGTCAACTTATAGGAAAAGTAACCGCTACCACCCGCGCAGATTATGATAAGGTTATGGATGCGGCTACAGCTGCCTTTAAAACTTGGAGAAAAAAACCAGCTCCATTAAGAGGAGAAGTAGTTCGCCAGTTTGGTCAAAAGTTACGCGAACTTAAAGAGCCTTTAGGTAAATTGGTTTCTTATGAAATGGGAAAATCTTACCAAGAAGGACTAGGTGAAGTGCAAGAAATGATAGACATCTGTGATTTTGCAGTTGGTCTTTCTCGTCAGTTACATGGTCTTACGATGCATTCTGAACGTCCAGGACACCGTATGTATGAGCAATACCATCCACTAGGTGTGGTAGGGATTATTTCTGCATTTAACTTCCCCGTAGCAGTTTGGGCTTGGAATACAGCTTTAGCTTGGATTTGTGGAGACGTATGTGTTTGGAAGCCATCAGAAAAGACGCCTTTATGTGGTGTTGCATGTCAAAACATCATTGCCGCTGTGTTAAAAGAAAATGAGCTACCAGAAGGAATTTCTGGTCTTATTAACGGAGATTACAAAGTAGGTGAGTTTATGACAACAGATGCTCGTATTCCTTTAGTTTCTGCGACAGGAAGTACGCGTATGGGTAAAATTGTATCTCGTACCGTAGGAGAACGTCTTGGAACTTCGCTATTAGAGTTAGGAGGAAACAACGCTATTATTGTCACCCCAGATGCAGACATTAAAATGACAGTTATTGGAGGTGTATTTGGTGCTGTAGGAACCTGTGGACAACGTTGTACTTCAACAAGACGTATCATTATACATGACAGTATTTATGACAAAGTAAAAGATGCTATTGTTGCTGCTTATGGACAACTACGTATCGGAAATCCTCTTGATGAGAATAACCACGTAGGGCCATTAATTGATACTGATGCTGTTGCAAATTATAACAATGCTTTAGAGCAAGTAGTAGCACAAGGAGGAAAAATTATCGTAGAAGGAGGTGTTCTTTCTGGAGAAGGATATGAAAGCGGATGTTATGTAAAGCCCGCGATTGCAGAAGCCGATAATAGTTTCCCAATTGTACAACACGAAACATTTGCTCCTGTTTTATATCTTATTAAATACTCAGGAACTGTAGAAAATGCTATCGAAGCTCAAAATGGTGTTGCACAAGGATTATCTAGTGCGATTATGACAAACAACCTTCGTGAAGCAGAGCATTTCTTAAGTGTTGCAGGATCTGATTGTGGTATTGCAAACGTAAATATTGGAACTTCTGGAGCCGAAATAGGAGGTGCCTTTGGAGGAGAAAAAGATACTGGAGGTGGACGTGAGTCAGGTTCTGATGCTTGGAAGGTATATATGCGTCGTCAAACAAATACGATTAATTATACAACCGAACTGCCGTTGGCACAAGGAATTAAATTTGATTTATAACGCCAGATTAACTTTATAAAAACCAAAAACCCTCATACATTAATGTAATGAGGGTTTTCTTTTGTGTAGTTTTGTAGTTTTAATTAAGTTTTTCTTTCGCTGTAGTCTCTTAACAGAGATAACACAAGTAGGATTAAGAACTAGTTATCTTGTCATGATTTCCAGTTAAAAAAACTTAATCTCAATCAGTAGGATTCGTATGTTTGATTATAAAACAACAATCTCCTACTTATTCCTACCCTCTATCACTGTTTTATTTTTTTTTAAGCAAAGTCAGCGACCTAAATTGATAGTTATTCTCTATTTTACAGACGTATAATGCATCTTATAATTGATAGCTATTTTGATCAACAAAGCACACGTTCCTAAATGGATTCTACCAGTTATTGTCCTATCACAATTTTGCGGCACCTCTCTTTGGTTTTCTAGTAATGCTATATTACAAGATCTTAGTATTCATTTCTCATTGCCCGAAAACTCCCTTGCACATATCACCTCTGCTGTACAATTTGGATTTATAGTAGGGACACTCGTATTTGCGATCCTCACTATTGCTGATCGATTCTCCCCTTCAAAAGTATTTGTGATAAGCGCATTGATCGCTGCATTGTTTAATCTTGTTATTATTTGGGACCATCATACACTTACAAGTATTCTTATTTTGCGATTTCTAACTGGGTTTTTCTTAGCAGGGATTTATCCCATAGGAATGAAAATTGCTGCCGATTATTATGATAAAGGCTTAGGAAAGTCTTTAGGGTTTCTGGTAGGTGCTCTTGTGTTGGGAACTGCGTTTCCTCACTTATTAAAAGGCTTTACCGAGCAACTCCCTTGGAAAACCATCCTTATTATTACCTCTATCATTGCGATTTTGGGTGGACTTCTTTTGTTTTTTTTGGTGCCCGATGGACCTTACAGGAAAAAAAGTCCTTCATTAGACTTTTCTGTGATTGGTAAAATTTTTAAAATTAAGAAGTTTAAAGCGGCTGCCTTTGGTTATTTTGGGCATATGTGGGAGTTATATGCATTCTGGGCATTTGTTCCTTTTATCTTGACAACATATACTTCTATACATTCAGATAGTTCACTAAATATTGCGCTTTCTTCATTTATAGTCATTGCAATAGGAGCCGTCGCCTGTGTGATGAGCGGTTATATTTCCTTATACAAAGGAGCAAAAAAAACATCATTTGTATCTCTTACACTCTCTGGTATTTTTTGTATCATCTCTCCTTTATTATTTATGATCCCTTCGCAAACCTTATTTATGACAATGCTCTCTCTTTGGGGAATGGTTGTGATTGCAGACTCTCCTTTATTTTCAACACTTGTTGCTCAACATGTAAACCCTATCTATAAAGGCACAGCCCTTACTATTGTTAACTGTATTGGTTTTGCAATTACGATTGTGAGCATTCAACTTATACTTCTTTTACAATTGTATATAAACCCTATCTATCTCATGTTTGTATTAGCAATCGGCCCCATATTTGGTGTTATTTCTTTAGTAAAGATTAAAAAATAATAACAATGAATAATCGTAAAGATGTTAGTGCTGAGCATACCCTTAGTAACATTAAAATTACGTAGTCTCTTTTTGTTACTCTTTTTTAGTAACTTTAAAAAACTATTAACCAAAACTAACCAGAATGAGTAAGAAAACGAGATACCTCTTTGGTATTTTGCTTACGATTGTTACAGGTACGATTTTAATGTGGTCGATGTGCTGTAATTCAGATACGAACGACTCCTCAGAAGATCTTGAAAACAATCAAAAAGAAGTGACTCCAACAGTGGTCACAAACAAAGGGTTTACGTTTAAAGATCCTAATCCTGATGGTAGCTTTGCATACACAAGCAATGATAATTTTAACTTTAATGTTTCTGATTACTCGATCCTAACTCCTGTATCTCAAGGAGTCATTATAGGGATTCCTGCATTACATGTGTACCTCAAAAATCATCCTAAAAAGTCTGTTGATATTACTGGACATTATACTTCTGATGAAAAAAATTCATCTGCATTTCCTAATCTAGGTATTGCAAGAGCAAATGCTATTAAAAACTATTTAGTTACTAACGGAATCGCTTCTAATCAGATAAACATCTTTGGAGAAGAAGACAATACACTTATAACAGACGGGATACGATATGAAGGACCTGTAGACTATGAGATAAGCGAAAACGTCAATAATGAAGCACAAGAATTAGAAGCACTAAAGAAAAGGATCAATGATGATCCATTGACACTTAATTTTGGAAATGCGCAAGCATCTATAGACTTCACAACAGCGCAACGTCAAAAAATTGCAGACATCAGTCGCTATTTAGATCAAGTAGAAGGTGCTTCTATAACAATAGAAGGACATACAGATAACATTGGGAGTCGCACAATTAATATAAATCTTGGTCAAAAGCGAGCAGCTTATCTTAAAGAGTATTTTGTTAGTAATGGTATCCCTGAAACAAAAATTATTACAACATCAAAAGGTCCAGACATATCTATTGCACCAAACACCACTGAAGAAGGACGAGCAAAAAATAGACGCTCTATCGTCACCATCAACTAACGAATCATCATAAATAAAATAATATGAATTTATCAAATATACCCTGTTGGCTTATCCCATTATTAGTGGGTCTTATATGTGCCATTTTAGGATATGTATTAGGACGTCTTTCTGGAAAAGGAGACGATCCGAGTAATGACCTTGATTTATGGAAACGTAAAAATGCTTCTTTGCAAGCAGATCTAGATGCCTGCCGTTCAAAACTTCAAATAGCATCTGACTCACCCTTTGCAGCAAGTAGCAGTGCTAGTATGGCTTCCTCATTTACAGCTAAAACCATGGATACGACTCCTGCTACCGTTACAGTCACTCCATTTGATGCCACAGTAGCAAAAGCTGCTTTTGGCAAGGCTATCAAAGAAAACGACCTAACTATTGTAGAAGGTATTGGTCCAAAAATAAGCGAACTCTTCCATAATTTTGATATAAAAACATGGGCTTCACTTGCAGAAACTTCTGTAGAAAAATGTCAAGAAATACTTAATAGTGGTGGAAAACGATTTGAAATACATCGTCCTAAAAATTGGCCCTTACAAGCAAAACTAGCTGCCGAAGGAAAATGGGACAAACTCAAAAAATGGCAAGATGAACATAACTATGGGAAAGAATAAACGTAGTCCAATAACAGCTATAATTCTCAAGAGGCTATCTAAAAAGTGCTAATATATGTTAATTGTCATCCTGAGCCTGTCGAAGGGATCTTGATAACTAAAAGATTAAAAACTTCGGTAAGCTCAGTTTGACAAGCTAAAAGTAATTTTTAGATAGCCTTATATATTTATTATATGAGCATCATTCCAACATGGCTTATCTCCACCCCCATCGCCCATCGTGGTTTGCATGATGGAAATCATAAAATTCCTGAAAATTCTTTATCCGCTTTCGCGAAAGCAATAAAAGAAAAATACCCAATAGAACTTGATGTACAAATAATAAAGGACGGCACCGTTATTGTCTTTCACGACGCAGATTTAAAACGTGCTTGTAGTAATCCGAAAAAGACAAAACATTTACGACAAGAAGAACTAACCACCCATACCCTTTTTAAAACAACGCAAACCATTCCTACGCTTCAGGAAGTGCTGGACTTTGTAAATGGGCAAGTCCCCTTACTCATCGAGCTTAAAACGCATCGCTTTTCTAAAAAGCTAGAAAAAAACACGCTTTTATTGCTTAAAAAATATGAAGGAGAGGTTGCTTTACAATCTTTTAATCGATCTTCTGTAAAATGGCTGAGTAAACAAAACCATAATTATCCCGTAGGACAGCTCGCAGAACCTTCTCTTGCGATCCAACCGCTAAATTACATCTACAACTACCTACAACTCAATAAAAACATGCGACCCGATTTTGTCGCTTATGACATAGATGACCTAACGAATAAAAGAGTCTCTTATTTTAAAGAAAAAGGAGTGCCTATACTCCTTTGGACTGTGAGAAATCAAGCCCAAATAGATAGGTATGCGACATTATTTGACAATATTATTTTTGAAGGATTTACGCCTTCTTTAGATCATAAAAAATACTAATTCACAGTACTATCCCTCCGCTTGTTGTCCAAAATAAATGGCAATTCCTACAACTATTAACACGAGAAGTACTGCAAAAAAGATTTTCCAAAAAGAATAAGGTCTACTTCCTGAAACAGCTCCTGTCTCTCCATTTACAAAGAAATTATACTCTTTACCATTATATCTGTATGAGCTTACATAGACAGGAAGTAATATGTGCTTAAAGGTTTCTTCAGAGAGTTTCATATCTATACTATTCACGCGCTGTGTATCTCCACCTATATCTTGTCTACACCAACGGTCTGCAATACGACGTGCTTCTTCCTTAGACTCAAGATGTCCTTCTTGCAACGGAATGGTATATTTTTCAGTAATAAAACCTCTTAGAAAACTACTATTAAAAGGTTGTAATTTTTTTAAATCCCAACGTGCAATATCCTTTGGGATTCGTCCTGCTTTTTGCTGTGAAGCCTTTATAAGCGTATCATCTACAAAACCTGAAACCTTTCCCGAAGCAGGATACCATCGTGTTTTGCGCACACGGCGTGTGCGATAATTCCCTTTACTATCCTTATAGGATTGCGTTTCATAATAATAGATACCTCGTTGCCCTGTATAATTTGCTCTTAGTTGTGCGTCAAACGTCCAAAAAGGTAAATACAGTCCTTTTGTAAATTGCGGATCTAAGGAAGCTTTTTTAAGATTATTGGGTGCCCACCAAAGACCGCTTACCCATCTTTTAAACGTTTGAAAAGATTGTTTTTGATCTATTTGAAAAGGTAATACAGCACCCGGTAAAATCCAGTCTTCTATATACATATCTTCTACAATCAAAGGCATACTACAATACACACAATGTAGCGATTTGTAATTTTCTTCTATATGCTGATTGGCCCCACAGTTTTTACAATGCAACATAGAGATTTTTTCACTATGCGACTGTGCGCCCATCTCTTTAAGATATGGAGAAAGCTCTAGCTCTTCAAAACCATTTGGATCAACCATTATCTCTTCTTGATGACCACAATATGCACACGTAATAGAGGAGGTGCCAGGCTTATAGGTAAGCTCTGCTCCACAGTTAACACATGATTTTTTAAGCTCTGCCTGTTGTTGTACAGCGGGTTCTGATGTTGCCATATAGTCGTGTAATTACACTTTTAAAAAGTGCAACCTAAGATAAATTTACTAATGTCTATTTCTTCTGCCTATTTATGAATTCGGTAAAGGGGGTGGTGTATTTCCTCCCAAGAATGATTTAAGTTCTTCAACCTCGTTAAGTGCTGTCCAACTTCCCATTCCTTGTTTCCAAATCAGGCTATCCCGATTAATGGTTCTACTAGCAAAAAGTGCTTTCAACTGATCAAAAGATACAGGACCATGCTGTACGCCGTTTGCTGCATAAAAATACTGCACTTGAACGGGTAATGATGGTGGTGACATAGGTGCCTGTTGCTGCATCTGCTGTCCTCCACCCATTTGTGGAGACATCATACCGCCCATTTGCTGTGCGAGTACAAAGCCCATTCCCATTCCCATTCCAGCCCCTGCAGTACCTCCTTCATTGGCAGCAGCAGCTTCTATAGCTTTGGCAGTTTTGAATTTGGTTAACTTATCAAGGTCTAGTTTATCAATACGACTATATTCAAAAATCTCCTTCTTAAGCTCTTCTGGCATAGAGACATTTTCAATATAAAATCGCTCAAGAGAAATTCCGACAGACATAAACTCTGGTTGCATCACTTCTTGACAGGTTTCAGAAAGCTCTGAGGTGTTGGCTGCATACAATTCTATTGGGAGATTTGCTTCTCCTACCGTATCTGTAAAGCGAGTCGCAATAAGACTTTTTAAATGCTCATTAATTTCAAAATTGGTAAAATTACTATCCGTACCAACAATATCTACAATAAACTTTCCTGGGTCAGATACCTTAAACGCATACGTTCCAAACGCACGGATCTCCACAAGACCAAAACGCTCATCACTCAAAGTAATAGGGTTTTTTGTTCCCCATTTTTCATCAGTAAAAAGATGTGTGTTTACAAAATAGACTTCTGCTTTGAAAGGCGAGTTAAAACCATACTTCCATCCTTTAAGCGTGGTTAGAATAGGTAGGTTTTGTGTGGTAAGATCGTATGTTCCTGGTGTAAATACATCGGCAAGTTGTCCTTCATTTATAAAAACAGCCGCTTGTCCTTCACGTACAATAAGCTTTGCTCCGTTTTTTATTTCGTTTTGATACCGTTCAAAACGGTGTGCAATCGTGTCATCTGTATAATCAAGCCACTCAACGATATCAATAAATTCATTCGTAAGTTTCTCTTTTATTTTATCAAAAAGTCCCATAGTTGATTGATTTTAAATTTTATGTCCTAAATCTACAAAATCTATAACAAAAAAACGTCCTCTACTCCCCCAAGTATCGGACGTTTTTAATATTCAAAAGGACTATCTGTGGTGCACATAGTCACCTAAGCGCTTATATCAAAATTCACAAAAAGTTATTTCCCCCTTTTTTAACTGTATTGATATTGAATTACATTCAATATCAAAATCATTATTTACAAACAATATAAGTTAAGTATGTATAACTCGTGAACAAGATTTTATAAGGCTTATTGTTTTGAATGGTTAATATGTTGCAAATATCAGGTAGTTGTCTAAGTATGACAAGGGGTAAATACCCCTTTTTTTTTCGATTTTTAATTATATAAGTGCGTTTACCCCTATAAATGATCGATCATTACGCCCTTTTTCTTTAGGATATAACTCCCATACAGGGTCACTTTGCCAGAATTCTTTTGTGTCTACGTCCAACACAGAAATACTTCCCATAAAGGCAGCGCCTGTATCTATATTCCAAACATTTGCTTTTTGTAAAGGAACTGCAGACCCTACTCTTGTGACAGGAGTATGCCCTATATATATTTCTTTAAAAAGCTGTAACCGTTTTGGATATAACGTATCATCAGGCGTGAGATCTTCTCTCATCGCACATACCATCTCCCACAGCGTACGATCCCAATAAAAAGCAGTACTATGCCATTCATGACTCGGTCCATTAAGATTTTGAAATCCCGCATGACAAAACATACGGTTTTGGTCATCTATATAATAATCTTCAAGGCTTTCATAAAAAGGCAGATGGGCTTCCCGCTCTTTATCCGACAATATTGCATACGCATCTTTTGTACTTTGACCTCCATGTTCTATCCACTTAGAGCTCATGTCCTTCCCTTTTAACCATTGATAGACAAGATCATCATGATTCCCACGAATTAAGGTGATTTCTTGTTGCAATGAGAGCGATGTCAGAAAATCAATTACTCCCACACTATCACTCCACCCATCTACATAATCGCCTAAAAAAACCAAACGATCCTCTTTGGTAACCGCTGCTCGTTCTAATACTTGTTTAAGCGCTATTAATCCTCCGTGAATATCTCCTACAACTAATGTTCTACTCATATTAATTATATCTTACTTTACGCAAAATGCGCATGGTTTCTTTATATCGGTTATAAATATCTCCTTGATATTTTTTAAGAAATGGCTTTACTTCTTCCAACTTATGAATGGCACCTTCAAAACCATTTAGGTAACAGATTAAATACGTATTAGGCAATTCGTACAAATCGTTATACTCGCCTTGATTGAGTTCCATTTTACGTTTCAGCTTATAGAAAATAACGTTGTTATTATTATAAATATGATACAAGGTGCGTTTATCAACCTTCGGCGGATCAAAAATCAATTGCGTATCAATGGTGTAGGTTCCGCTTTCGCGAAAGCGTATAACCACCTCCTCCAACGGGTAATATTTAAACTGTTCCTGAACGCCAAGATGTACGTACTCTAGTATAGAAAACGAATCTTCGTCATAAGAGATGGTCACCTCATCTAACGCTGAATAAAACAACCGAACTTGCTCATTAATGAGTTCAATATCTACTCTTGAGTAATACGTCTCGCCTTTGACTACTTTTTTGTTTCCTGCCCAACACAACACAAACTGTTCTTTAAACACTTTATACTGGCTTTCCATATCGCTATGACGATGATTTATAAAATCCATCACACCATCCAGTGTCAGCTCAATGTTATTTTTTGCATGGTTTTCTATGGCGGCAACAATCACACTGTTTACGTCTTCTACATCCGATTTAAAAACCTTTGGCATCGACATACTACCGTCTCTAAAAAAAACAGTGCCTCCCCAATATTTCCAGATATTCTTTTTTAATGCCGTAAGTTTATTTTGTGACCGAATCGTCACAAGACCCACTACTTTATCTTCTGGCAAGTTTGGAAAAGGAATATTCTCATACGAGATAATCGGCGGATTTTCTAAATAAGCATTGATCAGATTTTGTAATTTACTATCATCAAAAAAAGGAACTCCAGAAATCGCATTATCTCCATCTTCTACCCCAATCACTATAAAAGAATTGTTTTTAGGGTTGGAATTGGACAACGCACAAATATGTTTTAAGAACTTCGCTTTCCCTTCTTTATGACTAATATCAATCTTACGCTTCTTGTCATAAAAACTGTTCTCATCATTATGAGCCAGTAAATTTTTGATAAGAAGTCGTTTATTAATCATGGCAACTTCCCGCGTAGGCGGGAATCTTTTTCTTTTTTATCCCTCTCTGCCCTTTGGGCATGTCTCCCAAAGGGCAGAGAAACTTACTTTTTAAGTTTTTAGTTTCTATCAAATTCTTAAAATAGAGTATTACTCTATTTTAGAACACTACTCTATTTTTATTCCAAACAATCCGAGAACTATTTTGTTCCCCCTTCGGGGGTTAGGGAGCTTTTATTAATAATCGTACTACTCGCTTGCGCTGTAGACATCACCACAAGATCTGCGATATTTACATGATAAGGCCTTGATACGACAAAATAAATAATATCCGCAATATCCTCTGGTTGTAACACATCAAACCCTTGGTATACTTTATCAGCACGTTCTGTATCTCCCTTAAAACGAACTTCGCTAAACTCTGTAGCCACCATCCCAGGGTTGACAGCGCCGACTCTAATATTATGCTTATTGAGATCGATCCGCATTCCTTGGTTAATAGCATCTACGGCGTGTTTACTTGCGCAATACACATTCCCGTTAGGATACACTTCTTTGCCTGCAGTAGATCCTATATTAATAATATGACCCTCTTTTCGATCAATCATTTGCGGAATAATTGCTTTACTTACGTACAGCAATCCTTTTACATTGATATCAAGCATTGCATCCCAATCATCTGTATTCCCCGTTTGGATAGGATCAAGCCCATGTGCATTCCCAGCATTATTAATTAAGATATCTATCTGTTTGAAATCTGATGGCAAACTATTTATTTGTTGTGCTACTTTTTCTTTATCGCGTACATCAAAGTTGAGCGTGTGTACTTTTACCTGATGTTGTAGTGCTTGTTGTAATTTGTCAAGGCGTTCCTGCCTTCTTCCACAAAGAATCAAGTTGATCCCCTCTTTTGCAAACCGCTCTGCCGTTGCTTTCCCTATACCACTCGTGGCTCCTGTTATTAATGCGAACTCCCTAGCCCCTAAAGGGGTGACAGAGGGATGTTCTTTACTGTTATCTTTCATAATGTATGCCCGCAAAGGCGAATATCTTTTTATCTGTTATATAAATCAGTTCCCCCTTTGGGGGCTAGGGGGCCTACGGCACCTTATGCCCTTGACTTTCTATAAGTAGTGCAAACCAATCTTGTATTTCTAGCGTTATGTCTATAGCTTTTACAGCATTTGTAATCCGATCTTTGCTGGTCGTTCCGATTACGGGGTTCACACCAGACGGATGTTGCATAATCCAAGCCAACAGCAATTGGTCTTCTGTTGCATTGTATTTTTCTGTCAAAGTCTCCAATAACTTTTTGACACGTTGCGTTTGAGGTGTATCGTCTCTAAAAATACTTCCCAGCGGACTCCAACTCATAGGCGTAATTCCATTGATTTGCATGTGGTCTAAACTTCCATTATGCATCGCGCTGTGTTGTGTAAGACTAAACTCTATTTGATTTACGGTTACGATCGATGTTCTCGTGATTAAATCAGTTTGAGAAGGCGTAAAATTAGAGACGCCAAAATCCAAAATCTTACCCGCTGCTTTTAATTGTTCGATGGCTTTTTGCACCTCTTCGGCTTGCATTAAAGGACTCGGCCTATGCAATAACAAGAGATCTAAATACTCCGTTTGTAACAGCTTCAATGACCTTTCTACGCTCCAAATAATATAGTTGGAAGTGTACTCATAATGCTTCACTCGATTTTCAGGTCGTGCTTTTCCTGTGTATTGTATGCCACATTTGGAGATCAGCTGGATCGTGGATCGGTCTATGTTCGCTTTCGCGAAAGCGGTTCCAAAATCAGCTTCTGTACTGTAATCACCGTAAATATCTGCGTGATCAAACGTCGTTACACCCTGCGATATACAGTGATGCATGAGGTCAATCATTTGTGTGGCATCAAGTTGCTTTCCCCAAGCACCCCATGTCATGCAGCCTTGAATTATTTTTGAAAATTTTGTCTTCATTTTTTATTTTGAGTTCTCATAAAAATACGAGTTCCTAAGATAGAAAAATACGTGGGAAGCCCTTTATTTAATAGATTTTTTAACCAATTGTTAACAAGAAGTTTGCGAATAAAACCGCACTTTGCAGTGTTTTAAAATACCACTAAAATTAATTTCAAAGTATGGAAGAAAATATGACAACGATAGATATAAGCGCTATCAATGAAAAGATAGAAAAAGAGAGCGCTTTTATAGATATCTTGACTATGGAGATGAACAAAGTGATTGTAGGTCAAAAGCATATGATAGAACGATTACTTATCGGTCTTTTAGGTCGCGGTCACATCTTACTAGAAGGAGTGCCTGGTCTTGCAAAAACACTTGCTATTAATACCCTCGCCCAAGCAGTACACGGTTCTTTCAGCCGGATACAGTTTACACCCGATTTACTTCCTGCCGATGTGGTAGGTACGATGATTTATAATATGAAGGTCAATGACTTTAGTATTAAGAAAGGTCCCATTTTTGCCAATTTTGTACTCGCCGATGAGATTAACCGTGCGCCTGCCAAAGTACAGTCTGCACTTTTGGAAGCGATGCAAGAAAAGCAAGTAACAATAGGTGATGAAACTTTTGTACTAGACAAGCCATTCCTAGTAATGGCAACTCAAAACCCAGTAGAACAAGAAGGAACCTATCCATTACCAGAGGCACAAATTGACCGTTTTATGCTTAAAACAGTTATTGATTATCCTAAAATGGACGACGAGCAGATGATTATTCGTCAAAACTTAAAAGGCGGTTTTGAAAAAATAAATCCTGTCGTTTCGGTAGAGCAAATCCTTCGTGCTCAAGACGCTGTAAAGGATGTCTACATGGACGAAAAAATAGAAAAATACATTCTTGATATTGTTTTTGCAACACGATACCCAGAAAATTATAAACTAGCAGATTTAAAACCACTTATTAATTTTGGAGCTTCCCCTCGTGGAAGTATCAATCTTGCGATTGCTGCAAAATGCTACGCCTTTATAAAGCGTCGTGGTTATGTGATTCCAGAAGATGTGAGAGCCGTTGTACACGATGTCTTACGCCATCGTATTGGTATTACGTACGAAGCAGAGGCAGAAAACATTACCACAGTCGATATTATCAACAAGATTGTCAATCAAATCGAAGTGCCTTAAAGCCCCCTAGCCCTCAAAAGGGGGATTTTTACTAGGATGGTTTATAGTTAACCTTCAAATTTGAAATGAAACATCTAATTATTTTTAGAAAAAACGCATAAAACAAAAGAATCTAGTTCCCCCTTTGGGGGCTAAGGGGCTTATGGATACAAAGGAATTACTTAAAAAAGTACGTAAAATTGAGATCAAGACACGACGGCTGTCTGATCATATTTTTGGAGGTGAGTATCACTCAACGTTCAAAGGTCGTGGTATGACTTTTAGTGAGGTACGACAATATCAATTTGGAGACGATGTACGTAATATTGATTGGAATGTAACGGCTCGATATAACGAACCCTTTGTAAAAGTATTTGAAGAGGAACGCGAACTTACAATGATGTTGATTGCAGACGTGAGTGGCTCTGAATTTTTTGGTACAGACAAACAGTTTAAAAATGAAATTGTTACAGAGGTCGCTGCAACACTCGCTTTTAGTGCCATGCAGAATAATGATAAAATAGGATTGATCTTATTTACAGATGAGATCGAACTATATATTCCTCCGAAAAAAGGAAAATCACACGTGCTGCGGATTATACGTGAACTTTTAGAGTTTAAGCCAAAATCTAAAAAAACAGATCTCGCACAAGCGATTAAGTTTTTAAGTAGTGTCATGAAGAAAAAAGCAATCACCTTTATTCTTTCGGATTTTATTGCAGATGACTATGAGATGGCACTTAAAATTGCTGGTAACAAACATGATATTACAGGCATACGTATCTATGATCAGCGAGAAGAGGCGATTCCAAGTTTAGGAATGGTACAAATGGAGGATGAAGAAACAGGACAATTAGTGCTTGTGAACACTTCTTCTAAAAAAGTACGTAGAAACTATGAGATTTTCTACAAAGAGCGTGTCGCTTATTATGAAGAAAGCTTTAAAAAGAGCGGTTCTGGTGTAATAAGCATTCGTACAGACGAGAGTTACGTAAAAAAATTATTAGGTTATTTTAAAAGAAGAGGATAAAAAAAAGAGATGATGTACCCCTATAGTGACACAGTAAGAACAAAGCATATCAAACGCACGCTTCGTGTGTCTGTAGTATGCATTCTTTTCTCTTTTCTATCAGTACAGGCTCAGACAGCACCTACTGTAAAAGCAAAGATCGACACGACTAAAATTCGTCTTGGTGAACAAATTAATTATACAGTTACTGTTGAAGCAGACCAATTAGACGTCGTTATTTTTCCAGAAGGCCAGACCTTCTCTCCTTTAGAAATGATTGAGAGTTATAAGGTAGACACTTCTTTCGCGCAAGCGAGAATGACATTGATTAAAAAGTACGGGCTTACGCAATTTGATAGTGGTTCCTATAACATCCCAAGACAACGAATCCTTATAGGAGATCGCACGCTACAAACTGATTCTTTTCAGGTTGACGTCAATAATGTGGTGTTAGACACCGTAAACCAAGGGCTATATGACATCAAACCGGTGATAGAATTGCCTACAGATTATAGCAAGTTTTGGAAATATCTTTTATGGATAGTACCCGTCATTCTAGCGATTGCTCTCTTTTTATTTTGGTTACTACGCAGACATAAAAAACGTGTGGAAGCAGAAAAATATATACCTCCATTTGAGCAAGCACTCGCCTCTTTACGTCAACTTGATGAAAGTGGTTTTATCGCTTCCGCGAAATACAAAGAATACTACTCTACTCTTACCGATACGGTACGTCGTTATTATGATGAAAAAGTATATGACCGAGCGTTAGAGAGTACCACAGACGAACTCATAGAACGATTAGAATTAGAAAAGAACAGTGGGCATATTGATTTTAATTCAGAGACCATAAAGCAACTTAAAGAGATCTTTAAACGTGCTGATTTGGTGAAATTTGCACGTATTAATCCACCATCTGGAAAAGCCGAGGCAGATAGACTTGCCATAGAGCAAATCGTAAAAGAAACAAAAGAAGTACTTCCTGAACCTACGGTAGAAGAACTTATGAAAGATCAGAGCTATCGAGAAGCTTTGGAACGTAAACGCACTCGTAAATTATGGGGTACTGGAATTGCGGGTGTAGCAGGAATTTTACTCGTTGCCTTAATTGCAGGAATTGTTATTAAAGGCTATGATGAGGTTAAAGATTTTGTGTTAGGTAATCAATCACGTGAACTCGCAGAAGGCAATTGGATCACCAGTGAATATGGTTTTCCAAGTATAGTCATTAGCACACCTAAAGCACTAGAGCGAAAAGAGGTTAATCTCCCTCAAGAAGCTCAAGGAAAAATTGAAGCATCATCTTTTGTTTGGTTAAGCAAACCCCCTGCATTTACTGTTGCCCTTTTTCAAACACAATATCCTGAAGGCACAAAAGCAACAGTTGAACCAGTCATAAATGTTAGATTAAAATACTTTGAAGAAATTGGATATAATTTCAGCCTTGTTAAAAATGAAAAATTTCAAACGCCGAATAACGCTGAAGGCGTCAAGGCTTATGGCTCTGGGACAACAAATTTCTCAGGCAACTCAAAGTTAATGGATATGGAATATACCTTATTAGTGTTTGTCGCTGAATCGTATGTTCAAGAACTATTTATAAGTTGGCCTTCAAATGACTCTTATAGTAAACAAATTGCAGAACGTATTATCAATAGTGTCGAACTTCAAAAAGCCCCAGCAAAATAATGTTAGAGAATTTTGAATTTTCAAATCCGCAATTTTTCTGGTTGTTTCTGGCACTTCCAGTAGCTATTGCTTGGTATATCTGGAAGCGTAAAAAACAAACGCCATCTGTAAAACTGTCTAGTATCAAAGGGTTTAAAGCAGGGAGTAGTTTTTTACCTAAACTACGCCCACTATTGTTTTTATTACGCCTTGTCGCTTTGGCGGCGCTTATTACGGCAATGGCACGTCCTCGTACGGTAGATGTGTCAACGCGAACAAAAAGCACCAAAGGAATTGATATTATTATCGCTATAGATGTCTCTGCAAGTATGCTCGCCAAAGACTTACGCCCCAATCGTTTGGAAGCATTAAAAATAGTCGCTGCCGATTTTATAAAAGGAAGACCTAACGATCGTATTGGTCTCGTAGAATATGCAGGAGAAAGCTATACCAAAACACCAATCACAAGTGATAAAAGCATTGTGCTAAGTTCGCTTAATAGCATTCGTTATAATAATATTATAGAAGGTGGAACTGCGATTGGGATGGGGCTTTCTACTTCGGTAAATAGATTGAAGGACAGCAAAGCAGTCAGTAAAGTTATTATTCTAATGACCGACGGAGTTAATAATGCAGGGTTTATAGATCCTAAAATAGCGAGTGAACTCGCTTTAGAATTTGGAATAAAAACATATACTATCGGTGTAGGAACCAATGGTATGGCACTTTCACCTGTAGCAATAATTAATAACGGATCGTTTAAATATGATAACGTTCAGGTTGAGATTGATGAAGACTTATTAAAAGAAATTGCAGAAGTGACAGGAGGAAAATACTTCCGAGCGACAAATAATGAAAAGTTAAAAGACATTTATGACGAGATAGATAAACTAGAAAAAACAGAAGTAGAGGAATTCAAGTATACCAATTATGAAGAAAAATACCGTCCGCTTATCCTATTGGCAGGTATTTTGCTATTACTAGAATTGCTCCTTAAGTTTACGGTGTTTAGAAGTTTTGTTTAATTAAAAAAGATTTCCGCTTTCGGTATAGCCGAAGTTAATACTGAGCTTGCCGAAGTACGAAAGCGTATACAATATGTATCTATTAGAAGAAAAAATATGGTTTTGGTTATTGCTGGTAATCCCAGTGATCATCCTGCTGTTTTTAGGAGTACTTTTCTGGCAACGCTCGGCTCAAAAGTGTTTTGCAGACAGTGCTTTGCTTAAAAAATTAAGCCCAGAACGTTCTTTATTTAAACCAACGCTTAAAATTCTTGTGCTGAGCCTTGCTATTTTTTTCTTAGTCGTAGCGCTCGTAAATCCTAAAATGGGAACCAAATTAGAAACGGTCAAACGAGAAGGAGTCGATGTTGTTTTTGCAATAGATGTTTCAAAAAGTATGCTGGCAGAAGACATTGCACCTAATCGTATGGAGAAAGCAAAGCAACTCGTGACTCAGATTATAAACAATTTGGGAAGTGATCGTATCGGGATCATTGCGTATGCAGGAAGTGCCTATCCTCAACTCCCAATTACCACCGACTACAGCAGTGCAAAACTGTTTTTGAGTCAGATGAATACGGATATGCTTTCCAGTCAAGGTACTGCGATTAGTGAGGCGATTGAGCTTGCTAAGACCTACTATAATGACGAAGAGCAAACCAATAGAGTGCTCTTTATCATTTCTGATGGAGAAGATCACGTAGGAGAATCTTCCAATATTGCAGAACAAGCAAATCAAGAAGGGATTCGTATTTTTACCATTGGCGTAGGCGAAACGACGGGAGGCCCTATTCCTCTTAAACGCAATGGTATTGTACAGTCTTACAAGAAAGATCAAAATGGAGAAACTGTCATCACAAAACTAGATGAGCAAACCTTAAAAGATATCGCCTCAGAAGCCAATGGCGAATATATTTTTGGAAAAAATACCGAAGAAGTTACCGATAGAGTAAAGGAAATCCTAAATGGGATGAATAAAAAAGAGTTTGAAGCCAAGCAATTTGCCGACTTCAAAGATCAGTTTCAATGGTTTTTAGGTGCAGGGCTTTTGTTACTGTTCCTAGATATCTTTTTATTAGATCGCAAAACAAGTTGGCTTAAAAAATTAAACTTATTTAATGAAAATTAAAAGAACGTTATGAAACACATTCTTTACATATACCTGTTATTATTTTCTGTGACCGTCATGGCTCAGAACAAGAAGCAGGTGCCTATCAATCCGTATGCAAATACGGCTAGAGAACTAGTTTTGGATGGTAACGAACATCTTTCTGAGAACGCTTTCGCGAAAGCGGAAGTAGCCTACAGAGAAGCTATCTCGTTAGACCCATCAAGCGTTCCTGCAAAATACAATGCAGGAAACAATTACTACGTGAATAAAAAATATGAGGAAAGTACCGCTTCTCTCGTAAAAGCATCGGAAGTAGCACAAACCAAAAAGGAAAAACATAAAGCCTTTCATAATTTAGGAAATGCACTCTACCAACAAGAAAATTGGAAAGGTGCTGTCGAAGCCTATAAAAATGCTTTACGTAACGATCCCAACGACGAAGAAACACGTTATAACCTGATGCTAGCCAAAAAGAAGAAAGACGAAAATGGTGGCGGCGGAGGCGGCGGTGACGATGAAAATGAGAATCAAGATAAAGATCAGAATCAAGAGAAGGATAAAAACGAAAAAGATAAAGACGGAGAAGGAGAAGAAAAAGAAAGTGACGATGGCGAAAAAAAAGAGACTGATGATAAAGGAGAAGAAAAAGAAGACAAAGGAGAGCAAAAAGAAGATGAAAATGGAAAGCCTGAGGATAAACAGAAGGAAGAGTCTAGTGACAAAGGAGAAGAAAAGAAAGAGCAACCTAAACAGCAGGCTCCTCAACCTGGACAATTATCACCTCAACAGGTGCGTAGTCTTCTAGAAGCCATGCGTAATGAAGAACAAAAAACGCAAGAAAAGATCAATGCCAAAAAGCAAAAAGGAGCAAAAATAAAAACCGAAAAAGATTGGTAAACCCTTAATATCACTATGAAACTAAAACTGTACATATTCTCTCTCATCTTGCTTTCTATAGCAACGGTATCTGCACAGGATGTGTCTTTTACTTCCAAAGTAAATAAGAAAAAACTAGGGATTAATGAACGATTACGGATTGATTTTGAAGTAAATCAAGATGGGGATAATTTTACAAGACCCGATTTTGAAGGATTCACTATTTATTCAGGACCTAATCAGGCGGTGAGCAGAAGTTGGGTGAATGGAAAAGGAACGTACTCTAAAACATTTAGTTACATCCTGATTCCTACAAAAAGAGGAGATTTTACTATAAAACAAGCAGAAATTACCATTAATGGAGAAGTATATAAATCGCCTCCTGTAGAAGTTACGGTAACCGCTGCTGTAGACAAGCCAAAAGACGGGAATGATGCCGTTTACACCGCTTCTGAAAACATTCATCTAGTCGCAGAGGTTTCAAAAAGTAATCCTTATCTCAATGAAGCCTTCACCGTTGTTTATAAATTGTATGTTTCTCCAGAAGCTAGCGTAAGTAATTGGAGAGAAATAGACTCTCCAAAATTTGCCGATTTTTGGAGTCAAAATATTGACGAAAAGCAGTTTAAGGTGTACGACACAGAATACGAAGGAGAACCTTATCGATACGTGATTTTAAGACGTACAGTATTATATCCTCAAAAAACAGGAAAACTTAATATTGAGCCTTTAAGTCTTAGTGTCTCCGTCGCAGTTCCTACAAATAGACGTGATATTTTTGGAAGATTCTTAACGCAAAATGCAAACATTACCGTTGCTGCAAAAAATAGAACGGTAGATGTTAAGCCACTCCCATTAAAAGGAAAACCTGATGACTTTACAGGCGCTGTTGGAGAATTTGATTTTACTGTAAAAACAGACAAAACATCACTAGATGCTTCTGAAGCTTTTCAACTAAGTGTAGAAGCCAGTGGAAATGGAAACTTAAAACTTTTTGAACTTCCAAAACCTAATCTACCAAGCAAACTGGAAGTATATGAACCAGAAAATGCAGATCAAGTTCGTACCAATTTAAGTGGAATGAGCGGTCTCAAAAGAAGTACTTATACCGTAGTACCGGCGTATAAAGGAAAATATCCGATCCCTTCATTATCTTTTAGTTACTTTAATCCAATCACAGAACGTTATGAGCGCAAAATCTCTGATGAAATTGTTATAGAAGTCAAGAACGGACCTGTGGACTCAAATTCAGAAAACACGGCGATTACAACAAACGAGACAAACAAACAACAAGTTGTTGTTGCCAACAAACAGTTTGCGTATATAAAATCTACTCCTAATCTTCAATCGATTACAAAAAAGCAGTTTTTTAAATCTAGCTTGTTTTGGGCATTATTAGGAGGTCCTTTCTTATTGATTCCTATTGCAATGATCGTTCGTAAAAAACGGCAAGCTTATACAAGTGATGTACAAGGCAGTCGTATCCGTAAAGCAGACAAACTTGCTCGTAAGTTTCTAAGTGAAGCAAAAAAGAGCTTAGGTAATCAAAAAGAATTTTATATCGCGATGGAGCGAGCACTTCATAACTATCTTAAAGCAAAACTCAATATCCAGACGAGTGATATGAGTAAAGATCGTATCACAAGGTTACTTAAAGAACGTGAAGTAGATGAGTCCACTACTATTGAATTTATAAGTCTTTTAGAAAGTTGTGAGTTTGCTAGGTATACCCCGTCAAGTAACGTGGCTATGCAACAGGACTATGACAAGGCAGTTCGTGTAATATCAACTATGGATAAACAATTATAAGATGACAAAAATTTCAAAACTTCTTCTTGTTGTTGTTACTTTTCTTTTAAGTTGCACAACGTACGCACAACAAACAGAGCTTCTTTTTGAAGCAGGTAACGAGCATTATGCACAAGGAAGATTTCAAGAAGCTGTAGATGCGTATAAGAGAATCCTAGATCAAAAAGTAGAATCTGCGGCACTGTATTTTAACCTTGCAAACGCTCATTATAAATTAAACAATGTAGCTCCTACGGTGTATTATTATGAAAAAGCATTACAACTTGCTCCTTCAGATCCAGATATTCGTAATAATGCTGCTTTTGCAGAAAATATGAAAATAGATGCTATAGAGCCACTTCCTAAGAATACACTTCAAGAATGGATCAATAGCGTTGTACGTTTATTTACGATAGATGGATGGGCAAAAATTGCTATTGTATGTATGATCCTTTTTGTGCTTAGTTTTCTAATCTATTATTTTTCATACAACACGACCAAAAAGCGTCTGTTCTTTATCTCATCTATCGCCGTATTGATTTTGGGGATTATAAGTGTGAGTTTTGCGTATACCGCTTTCGCGAAAGCGGGAAAAGACAACCCTGCTATTGTATTTACACCTGAAGTAGAAGTAAAGAGCGAACCCAACCTCTCCAGTACGCTTGCCTTTACCCTACATGAAGGGACAAAAGTCTTTGTTCTAGAAGAGGTAAATGAATGGAACCGAATCAAGCTTATAGACGGTAAAACTGGATGGATTCCTAAAAATGACATCAAGTTGTTAAACAATTTTTAAGTTGTTTTAGCTTAGATATATTTCAAAATTAGCTATTTTAGTAGTATGCGAAGTATTTTTACCATATCGTTGGCTTTTATGTTGTCCATATCTATATTGGGACCTTCTTTTGTGGTACTTATAGATAATCAGGTTGATATTGAAGTTGCATTGGATCTTGGTGAAGATGAAAACAAAAAAGAAACAAAGAAAGAACTTGATGAAAAAGATACTTTCTTTCAGGTATATGCTACTTCGGTGATCGTAAAGAAATGTCATCTAAGCTTACAAAACAACCATACATTACATCAATATAGAAATCATATCATTGATGTACAATCTCCTCCTCCCAAACATCTTGTTTAGATTAAACTGTACATCTTCATAGGTAGAGAAGTACCAAATTGTTTCCTATTTAGACCTAAGTACCCACTATTATTTTAAACTAAACAGCTATGCGCTTCTTGTCATAGCACTATATTATGTATTATGTTCAAATATTTAAAGAACGATCTTCCAGCTAGTGTCGTTGTGTTTTTTGTTGCACTCCCCCTGTGTCTTGGGATTGCACTTGCCAGTGGCGCCCCTCTTTTTTCAGGACTTATTGCGGGTATTATCGGAGGTATTGTAGTTGGTGCTTTAAGTGGCTCTCAAATAGGAGTGAGTGGTCCTGCAGCAGGACTTGCCGCCATTGTTCTCACAGCGATAGGTACTTTAGGAGGGTATGAAAACTTTCTGGTTGCCGTAGTTTTAGGGGGTGCTATTCAACTACTTTTTGGCTTTTTAAAAGCGGGTATAATTGGCTATTATTTTCCTTCTTCAGTAATTAAAGGAATGCTTACTGGAATTGGGATTATTATTATTTTAAAACAGATTCCTCATTTTTTCGGATATGATGTAGATCCCGAAGGAGATTTTGCCTTTTTCCAAGTGGATGGAGAAAATACCTTCTCAGAAATTTTAAATGCAATAAACTTTATAAGCCCAGGAGCTACGTTAATTGCTTTTATTGGCCTAGGGATATTACTTTTATGGAGTAACGTACTTTCTAAGAAAGGAAAAATTTTTAATATCATTCAAGGACCTTTGGTTGCGGTAGCAGCTGGTATTATTTACTATATCACTACACAAGGTTCTGACACATTCTCAATCTCTCAAGAGCACTTAGTAACTGTTCCTATACCTGATAGTATTGATGGCTTTCTAGGGCAATTTTCTTTCCCAAATTTTGGGGTTATCACAAGACCTGAAATATGGGTAACTGCTTTTACAATTGCACTTGTTGCTAGTTTAGAAACGCTTTTGTGTGTGGAAGCAACAGATAAGATAGATCCAGAAAAAAGAGTCACTCCAACCAATAGAGAATTACTCGCACAAGGTACTGGAAACATACTTTCAGGATTAATTGGAGGTTTGCCAGTAACGCAAGTAATTGTTCGAAGTTCTGCTAACATACAATCTGGAGGAAAAACAAAAATGTCTTCGATTATCCATGGGTTTTTATTATTAATCTCTGTCATCCTTATTCCTACGTTACTTAATAAAATTCCGCTTTCTGTTCTTGCTGCGATTCTATTCATTGTGGGTTACAAATTAGCAAAGCCTTCTACATTTAAAGCGATGTGGACAGCTGGTTGGAAACAATTTGTTCCTTTTATTGTCACTGTAGTAGGTATTGTATTTACCGATTTATTAATCGGAATAGGTTTAGGGCTTGCAGTAGGAATTGTTGTTGTACTCTATAAAAGTTATCAAAACTCGCATTTCTTACATAAGGAGGATGTGAGTAATGGAAAGCAAAAAATGAAAATGACCCTCGCAGAAGAAGTAACCTTCTTTAATAAGGGAGCAATATTAAAAGAATTAGATCGACTACCAGAAAATACTTATCTTGAGTTAGACGTAAGAAATACTCGATTCTTAGATAACGATATCATAGAAATACTAGATGATTTTGTTGAGAAAGCAAAAAATCGAAATATTGATATTAAACTTATTTCTCAAAAGGGTGTTATAGAAAACCCTGAGAGTTTTATAGAATTTTTTAACTTAAGATCTAAATCAGCATAAAATATATAATTATGAAAGCACATACTGCCGAATCACAATCAACAATGACCCCTCAAAAAGCACTAGATTTTCTAAAAGAAGGAAACTTACGCTTTCAGAATAACCTAAAGGCAAATCGAAATTTACTTGAACAAGTAAATGACACCTCAGAAGGTCAATTTCCATTTGCTACTATACTAAGCTGTATAGATTCTAGGGTTTCTGCAGAGTTGGTCTTTGACCAAGGACTAGGGGATATATTTAGTATTCGTATTGCTGGAAATTTTATAAACGAAGATATTTTAGGAAGCATGGAATTTGCCTGTAAAGTAGCAGGAACTAAACTTCTTGTTGTATTAGGTCACACTAGTTGTGGCGCTATAAAAGGGGCCTGTGATCACGTGCGTTTAGGGAATCTAACGGCATTGATTAATAAAATAGAGCCTGCTGTTGCTGCTGTTGTTCAGCGTAAAAACGAACCATCTCTTACTTCTGAAAATTTAGATTTTGTGAATGAAGTTGCCATAGAAAATGTACAAATTGCCATTGAAAATATAAAATCGCGAAGTGTTGTTCTTAAACAAATGGAGCAAAATGGTGAGATTCAAATTATTGGTGCTATGTATGACATTAATGATGGAAATGTAACGTTCATGGAGTAAGCAATTCTTACATAAATATAACCTTAAAAAAGAGGAAAGACATATCAGTTTTCCTCTTTTTTGATTTAAAAAGCAGCTTAAAATATTTAAAAGCAATAACTAAGGCTGTGTACGCTTTCGCGAAAGCGGTCTCTAGAAGAGAATAATTATTCTGCTTCCTCCTCTTTCTTGTCTGGGTTATAAATATTCTCTTCTTTGGCTTTTGCCAAGATGGAAGGCAAAATCATTGGTGCAAATGATTTTACTGGAGTAAAAAGAACGGATTCTTCCATAGCTTCTTCGCTTACGAAACCAATACGATCATTTGCTTCATTTACGAACATAATAACTACACTTAATAGAAAAGCATATTTAAGTACTGCAAAAGCAGCACCTGCTATTTTATTGACAATCCCGAGCATGGCAAAATCGGCTATTTTGGTAAGCAGTTTTCCTGCCATAGAAATCGCGAGGACAATAATAATAAACGTAATCGCAAAGGCGGTAAGATTGATAGCTTGTTCACTCCAAGATGTTTTCTCTGCAAGCCAATCTCCCACAAAATGAGAAAAATAAATAGCTCCAAAAATTCCTGCTATAAGCCCCACTAGCGACGCTAGTTCTACAAACAATCCCTTTTTGAAACCTTGAATAGCTCCTAAAATGAGAATAATCCCAAAAACAATATCGATCGTATTCATGCTATAAATATAGTAATTTAACCTATGTAAGGTTATCTTTGTTACGATTTATGGCAAGAGACACACAATTAAAAGAACGATGGGAAACCGTTGTAAACCGACTTTCAGGTCGTTTTGCAGACGGTGATAGACTAGACCTTGAAAGTATCATATATCTTATTGGTATTCAAGAGTTAGGACAACTAGATACTACCTTTAAAAAAGATGATAAAGTAAATTTAATGCATATTGCCATCTGTAGATTACTTGAACCCTTTGGGTATTATCAATTTGATTTTGAAGACCCTGACGGATGGCCGCATTATAAAGTTCTAGAACCGCTACCTCCTTTAAAAGCTGGAGAACAACAAATTTTAATGAAGGAAGCCATTGTACAGTATTTTATAGAAAAAGAACTTATTTCTTAATATACACATGGGGTTAGATTATGCAGACGGTTGTGTAAATTTTAGAGATGTAGGTGCTTTTATCAATCTGATTTCTGAAAAAAAATTACTTCCTGAGGGTCGTGTGTATAGAGGAGGAAGTATTGATTATGTAAAAGAACACAAGGAAATCGATCATGTACAATCAATCATTAACTTAAGGAACAGTGAAGATCCAGATGACTTTGATATTAGATATTTTCATTTTCCGATGTCCAATAAAATTGAAAAATATGATACGACCCAAAAAGAGGTTCGTACTTGGTTAAATAGAATTATAGGCACTTTTGAAAACTCTGCTTTACCCTATCCTGTATTGATTCATTGCCTTTCTGGAAAAGATAGAACAGGAATTGTTATAGTAGCTATACTACTTATTCTAGGAATTGACAAGAAGCTAATTATTGAAGAGTATTTACTTAGTGATGGAGACGTAGATAAAGACCTTATCGCGAAGTCTATTGAAGGTATGGGGATACTCGAAAACTACTTTAATAGTGTTGATCTTATAAAAGTGAAGGAAAATATTCTCAATAGAAATTAAAAGTGATATTATTTTTTTCCTCTCAATGGCATTTAAAATACCAACTAAAACCAACTAAAGAGCATCATTTAGATACTAAAATACACGCTTATTTATCGAATTTATTTTCTGCTTGATGGGGCTTTTCACACTTTACAGCGTGTTTGTTGAGAGATAAGATCAATAAGCTACTAGAAACAATAGTGTATTTTAGTATACATTACATTTCATTCCTCAAACTACCAAGGAATACATTCTCCCGACATACAAGTTCCTGGGCAATGCTTACCACCTCTATAACACGTTGAACCATTTGGGCCACTGCACGGATACGGGACATAACCACCACTTACACTTTTTTGATCTTTTGAACTAAGCTCCTTAGTTCCCTTGCATTCTAATACTTTTTTTAACATCATGTTACTTTTTTGATTCCTTATAAAGATATACAAAAAGAGAGATGATTATTTAAATTTTACTGTTAAATAATTGTTCTCCAGATACAAACACTCTTCTACACTTATAATAATAGCAGTATCCTTGTTTAAATACGAGAAAGCATTATTCTTTAGATATACATCACAAATACACGTTTTTTACTAAATTTGCACCTCCCTATTTTTTGAGGGATAAAACAGGAATTATGTTAGATAGAATAAAGCAACTCATGTCCGAAGTTGAGACTTTTACAGCAAACTCTAAAGAAGAGGTAGAGGCATTTCGTATTAAGTTTTCTGGGAAGAAAGGGCTTGTTAATGATATTATTGCCGACTTTAAGAGTGTACCTAATGAAATGAAGAAGGATTATGGGCGTGCCATGAATGCGCTTAAAGATGCTGCTTTAGAGAAAGTGAATACGCTTAAAGAAGCATTAGAAGATACAGATACTACTGCGAGTGTCACAAACGATCTATCTAGACCTGGAGATGCTATAGAAATAGGAGCACGTCATCCTATCTCCATCGTAAAAAATCAAATTATAGATATATTCTCTCGTATAGGATTTAATGTGTCTGAAGGTCCTGAGATTGAAGACGATTGGCATAATTTTACAGCCTTGAATTTGCCAGAATATCATCCTGCTCGTGATATGCAGGATACCTTCTTTATCCAGACAAATCCAGATGTATTACTACGTACGCATACCTCATCGGTACAAGTACGTTATATGGAAAACAACAAACCTCCTATACGTACCATCTCCCCAGGACGTGTCTATCGCAATGAGGCTATAAGTGGTCGTTCGCATTGCTTTTTTCATCAAGTAGAAGGATTGTATATCGACAAGGATGTCTCTTTTGCAGATTTAAAACAAACACTACAGTACTTTACTACAGAAATGTTTGGAAAAAGTAAGATTAGACTGCGTCCTTCTTATTTTCCATTTACAGAACCTAGTGCCGAAGTTGATGTCTATTGGGGTCTGGAAACAGAAACCGATTATAAGATGACTAAAGGTACCGGGTGGTTAGAAATTATGGGTTGTGGTATGGTAGATCCTAACGTACTTGAAAACTGTGGTATTGATAGTAAAGAGTACAGTGGTTTTGCCTTTGGTATGGGGATAGATCGTATTGCATTATTACTACACCAAATTTCGGATATCCGAATGCTTAGTGAAAATGATATTCGTTTTTTAGAGCAGTTTAAAAGTGCTTTATAACTATTTTGCTTTCGCGAAAGCGAAACTAAGATACTTAGAATCTAAAGTATCTACTTACTGCAAATGATCATTTTGTCTTACCCTGAAATGTAAAGGTTATGGAAGCATACACTTTTGAAACGGAACGCCTTGGTATGCGTCCTGCACACATAGAAGACGCTGCTTTTGTCTTGGAATTACTCAATACTCCTAAGTGGCTCTCCTACATTGGAGATCGTAAGGTATATACAGAGGAAGATGCAGTACAATACATTACCTCAAAAATGCTCCCCCAATTTGAAGAAAAACAATTTGGAAATTATATCGTCATACGAAAAGAGGATGGCAAAAAAATAGGATGTTGCGGTCTGTACGATAGAGAAGGTATAGAAGGTGTTGACATTGGTTTTGCTTTTTTGCCTTTATATGAAGGCAAAGGATATGGATATGAAAGCGCCTCTAAAACCATGCAGTATGGCAAAGAAGTACACAGAATTACAACCGTAAGCGGAATCACCGTAAAAGAAAACATCGAGTCACAACGATTACTAGAAAAACTAGGACTTACTTTTATCAAAATGATTACGCTCTCTAACGACACAGAAGCAGTAATGCTTTATCGTAAAACAACACATCATGCGTAAAGACATAGAAATTCCCGAAGTAAAAGATGTATATATTGCTGCCATAAAAGAACTTCACGAAGAGTATAAAACAGAAGACTGGAATGCCTATATCATAAACGATGGCAAAGAGCCTCTAGAAATCGTTTTGATTACTGTACAAGGGTATAGTGATACAAAAATGACGACACACATGCGTCACAAAATTGCCCTACTTCCTGCAAAAGGTTTTGCTAAAATCGAGTTTATGCAAGAAAGTATTTTTAAACTAGATAATTTTTATACGGTGACGTATTTTCTCAATAATAAGATGTATGAAAAACGCTGGGAATTCCCTGCCTTTAGTATTAAAGAAGCAAACCTAAAATCGATCCCTGTGATAGGAAAAAAAGGAATCTTAGCTAAATGATTATTTATGCCTTATGTTTGCGAAAAAAAAATTATGAAAATCTCTATTCTTAAACTATTCCTACTTACTTTTTTCTTAGCCATCACCTCAATTTCAAATGCACAAATTAATTTTGAACGTGCCTATTATATTGATAATTCAAATACTAAAATTGAGGGGTTCATTCAAAATATAGAATGGCTAGACAATCCAACAGAAATCAAGTTCAAATCTAATGAGCAATCAGAAAGTAAAACAATTACTATAGATAATATAAAGGAGTTTGGAATCGTTGATGGTGCAGTATACTCAAGATTTGATGTAAAGATAGATAAGTCTAGTGATGATCTTGGAAACTTAAGCGAAATGAGATCGCCAGATTTTGAAAATGAAACGCTACTTCTCAAAAAAATTATTGAAGGAAAAGCATCTCTATATTATTATTCTGGATATGGTATCGTCCGTTTTTTTTACACATTAGACGATACACCTATAAAGCCATTAGTCTATAAAAGATTCCAAAATTCAGGTACAGAAATAAGAGTTAATGAGTTGTATAAGCAAGATCTAAAAACGTATTTGACTTGTTCAACCATTCCTGAGAACAGATATAAAAACTTAAAATATAAACTTTCATCCTTTATTTCCTTTTTTGAAGCGTATAACGAGTGTAGCGGATCCAAAAGTATCGTTTATAATCAAGTCTCAAAACGTACGAGTTTGGATAAAAATTTTAGACTAAGACTTAAAGCTGGCGCTCGTAATAATTCTTTTTCTTTTGAATCTACTGGAGGTGTAACGACTGGAGAGTTTTCAGATAAAATAGGAGTACAAGTAGGTATAGAAGGAGAGTTTATTTTTCAATTTAATAGAAACAAATGGAGTGCTTTAATTGAAGCCACTTATTTTGATTATAGTGATGAAGATAGATTTCGGATTTCTACCATTGATCAAAATGTAGCGGTTGAATACAGCGCAGTAGAACTAGGTATTAGTGCAAGACATTCTTTCTTTTTGGAGAATAGATCAAGAATATTTGTAACCGCAGGATTTGTGATTCCTCTTCATCTTAATCAGTCTTTAACACGATCAGTTTCTAGAGATTTTAATGAGTTTAATCAATCTACGTATGGTAGTTTTGGTGCAGGCTATGAATTTAAAGATCTTAGTCTTGAGCTAAAATATTATACAACCAGAGGATTGATAGATCCTATTAACGCAGAGTACTCTAGTTATTCTCTTACGATAGGATATGCTATTTTTTAGTTCCTTAATATCACTAATTAATCCAATTGCTCTGTCAGTTTATTAAAAACCTTTTTAGGATCTTTTCCTTTGTATAAAATACTATGCACGGCTTCTATAATAGGAATCCGTGCTTTTTTTTCTCGTGTATTATTTAGATCTAAAGCGCTTTTTGCGGCATAATATCCTTCTGCTACCATAGACATTTCCATTTGTGCGCTTTTAACGGTATATCCCTTCCCTATCATATTACCAAACATTCGGTTTCGGCTAAAAACAGAGTACCCAGTTACTAATAAATCCCCCAAGTAAGCTGAGCCATTGATATCACGTTTCATCCTGTGTGCACGCTTTACATACCGTTTAATCTCTCTTATTGCATTACTCATTAAGACACTCTGAAAATTATCTCCGTATCCTAACCCGTGTGCTACACCTGCGGCAATCGCATAAATATTCTTAAGCGTAGCGGCATATTCAATCCCTATAATGTCATCACTTGTAGTACATTTTATATAATCACAAGAAAGATGGTCTGCAACGGTCTGAGCAATTTCATTGTCTGCACAAGCAATCGTCAGATAAGATAGTCGTTCTAGCGCCACTTCTTCTGCGTGACAAGGTCCAGCAATAACACCTATATTTTTAAACGGAATATTGTATATGTCATGAAAATGAGCTCCTACTAGTTTACCGCTTTCTGGCATAATCCCTTTAATAGCAGAAAATATAGTTTTCCCTTCTAAAGAAGCCGTCATATTTTCAAGTTCTCCTCCTACAAAAGCAGATGGAACGGCAAATACAATAATATCGGCATACTCAATAATCTCATTGATAGTATTACTTAAGATCAACTGTTTAGGATTAAACTCTACGGCACTCAAATAACTCGGGTTGTGCTGCTCTCTCTTTATATGCTCTACTGCATATACACTACGCATATACCAGCCTACGTGTTCTAGATTTTCGCAGAGCATTTTTACAATTGCAGTCGCCCAACTTCCTCCTCCAATAACCCCAAATTTTGGTTTGTGTCCCATGTTTTTATTGTTATACTGTATTTGTAAAAATAAGACATTTTTTACCATTATAAACGTAGGGTTTTGGGTTTGGTACGCTTTCGCGAAAGCGCACAACAAACATTAAAATTATGATTATCAGACTTTTGCATTTTTGGCACGCCGTTTGGTTTTAGTAACGTGAATCAAAAACAGTAAGATTATGAAGACGATCAAACTCCTTTCGGCATTTGCACTAGTAGGCATTTTATGTACTTCTTGTTATACAGAGGTTATTATTGAAGATGATATTGTAGTAGATACAACACCCGTCATTACATTAAATGAGGTGCTTACAGATTATGAAATTTGGTATGTAGATATTAATCGCTCTTCAGGATCTGTAGTGATTCCTTTTGTGCAAAAAGCATTTACCCTCTCTTTTAGAAACGGGAACGTCTATGCAAATAACAACCTTTCTGGGATTGGAAGTAATGGAGGTGGTTTTGGAATTGATGTAGGATACTATGACACCTTTAATTTTGAACTAGATGTACAACACGATCTAGATGGAGGCTATAGTTTTGATGTTCGTCAACTATCGGTTAATGAGATAGAATTGTATGAACCTAGTACAGGAACTAGATATATATTAGAAGGATACCAAAGAAGTACCTTTGATTATGACCTTGTGTTTTATGAAAATATTCATTATTTCTTACAAGAGTTTGAAGCTTGGGAAAAAATATATACCAGTGAAGAAGGTGCTGTGAATCCTTTTGATAGTGAAAACTTCTTGCAGTTTCTTCCAGCAGGACAGAGCGGTAATTTTAGAAGCTCAGAAGATTTGAATGGCACGGCTATTGATAATATATTTTGGGATTATGACGGGATTTATGACGTAGACAATGTTCCTGGAAATTTGTATCAGAAAACTTTAACATTAGATTATAATTTTCCAGACAATGAATTTTTTGAACTGATCGTTATAGATGATGAAACCATAGAGTTGTTTCAAGTAAGTTCAGGAACTACGTATCAATTCAGAGGAAGAGGATACATACAGTTTAGAACGTTAGAAAAAGATAAAGCATCTCCAAAGTTTAGAAAGAAAACAGAAGAGATTAAAAAAGACATACAAGCGCTTAAAACGAAAAAGCTACAAAAGCTGGCAGCGCTATAAAAATTTTGGTTGGTTATTTAGTTTGAAACCGCTCACCTAGTGTTAATGTATAGTGTGGGCGGTTTCTTTTTTTGGGATGTTTTTAAAAGCTTGGTTATTGTTAGTACGGAATTGAAAAGCGATAAATCTCAAATTAAGTACTTAACCAAATCTTTTTATTTGGTTTAAAAGAAAAAGATTTGACGACTTTGCAAATAGGTACTTACCTTTCAGTTTAATAATTATTAGCTATATTTTATTATAAGTTTTTCTCTTTAGTTTTTAATTCCACACTTTTTCAAATTCTAATTTAAGTTCAGTTGAATGAGGGTAAACGACGTAAACAGGCACTTTAGGAAAACGTAATTCTTGAATTTCTAAAAGTAAATTGTATGCGGTTGGGTTCTCATCTGGAATTTTATGTCCAATGTATAAACCTTTTACTAATTCAGGAACATATTCTAATTCTCGATGAGTTTGCTTTAAATCACAAATTATTCTCCATTCTTTTTCATATTCCCAGTGTTTGAATTTAGTTGTCAATAAATAATGTTGAGCGAATGGATAGTTAGTTTTTATTTTTACTGGCTGTTTAGGATAAATCACTCTTGTTAGAGTATGTCTACCAAAGAATTCATTTCTTTTTAAAATATCAATCTTATCTCCAAAATTTATAGCGAATCCTCTGTAATTATTTGTGTAATGCCCCCACATCAATGGGTTTTCAATTTCCTCAGATAAAGAAGTTATGCCAATGTTCGATATTACATTTCTCTTCACTGTCTCTAGTTTTTCTACTTTACCATCAGTCTCAATTAAATTTAGATTACAATCAAAAGGATCATTGAAATCTCTTGGGTTTGACAAGTAAAAATAGTTTCTTAATAAGCTATCAATATTAAAAATGTTTAGAGAATAAAATTTATAAAGATTTGGATGCTTTTTTGAGAGTAATTGATCATTTTGGAAAGTATTCCAGACTCCTTTATTATTCATTTTAAGGCGATACTCATCATCAATCTTAAAGTCTTTCATATTTTCTAATTATAGCCAGCTTTTGTATTAAGCTAATTTACAATATTTTGCAATGCAACATTTTTACTTTGATAAAGTCATCGAAAGTTTTTACATATGCAATTATGATTAATAGAAGTTATTCAGAAAACATTTTGGTTTAATCAGTTATTATCTAAAAAAAAATAAACAGTTCTTTTATTACTAATATGATATATCCAAATGAAGCCATTCCAAGAACAACAGCAATTATCTTTTTAAAAGAGTTTGCTTCGTTTTTTGCTTTAACAATTGCATACACACAAGCAATACCACAAAAAAAACATACAATTGAGATGGAAATAAATAAGGATTCAGGAATGGTGGTACTAGTAAATCTTTTAACTCCTTTTAATGCTCTTGTGACAAGAAATGAGATCAAAGCTATCACTCCAAAATAATAAGCTCTTTTGATATACAAACTGTCTACATCTAGCCTAGGCATCTTTATAACATTACGATTTGTAAAAACTCATCTCATCAAGATATTCAAAGACCTCAGGCGGAAGTAACGGTCTCACATTCTTCTTTTCTTTAATGCCGTTACGTATGGCTGTAGACGAAATCTCCATAATGGGCGCTGCTACTTTGTGTATTTTAGGATGCTTATCAAATTGCGTTTCCATAACACCTTCGGAAATACGAGGATACACATATATCTCATGATTTTCTAAAATTACTTCATAGTTTTTCCATTTATGGAAGCTTTTTAAGTTATCCTCTCCCATAATCAAACAAAACTCATAGTCTGGATACTTTTCTTGTAAATAAGCCAGCGTATTAACAGTATAATTAGGTTGTGGCAAATCAAACTCTATCGTACTTTCTTCAATCTTAGGATATTCTTCTAAGGCTCGTTGCACCATCTGATACCTATGATGGTTGTCTAATAAACTACTTTTCTTTTTAAAGGGATTATGAGGTGTAATGACCATCCATATTTTATCCAAATCACTATACTCTGCCATGTGATTTGCAATAACTAAATGCCCTATGTGTATAGGATTAAATGTGCCGAAATACAGTCCTACTTTCAATGATTATTGGGTGTTAAAAAGAATTGTTTTGTATTTTATATGTTTCTTAAAGCTCTTCTACCTCGTCTCTTTGTAACGGGGTTTTAATGAAATCAGCTACAAGTTCTTCTGCCTCTCTCAATGCTTTTTCTAGATTGTCATTAAGAATAATATGATCAAATTGAGGAGCGGTTGCAAGCTCTGCAGAAGCTTTTGCAATACGCATATTAATTTTATCTTCACTCTCCGTTTTACGCTTTTTAAGACGTCTTTTTAATTCATCAACACTGGGGGGTTTTACAAAAATAGCGAGTGTTCTTTCTGGAAATTTTCTTTTAATACGTAACCCTCCAGATACATCAATATCAAAAATAACATGCTTTCCTAGAGCCCAAATACGATGTACCTCTTCCTTAAGCGTTCCGTAAAAACTATCTCGATAGACCTCTTCCCACTCTATAAAATCTTCATCTTTGATATGCTGCTTAAACTCTTCAAAAGACATAAAATAATAGTCTTTCCCGTGCTTCTCCTCTCCTCTGGGCTCTCTATTTGTTGCTGATATGCTAAACTCTAGATTCAATGCTTCTTGCGCTAGGAGATGCCGTACAATGGTTGTTTTACCACTTCCTGAAGGAGCCGAAAAAACAATAAGTTTCCCTGAGTGTTGTTTTACTTTTGTCACGCTTTACTATCAGATTTAAAGTACATTAAGCATTTGTTCTTTTACTTTTTCTAATTCGTCTTTCATTTGCACAACCAATTGTTGCATTTGGGCGTGATTAGATTTTGAACCAATAGTGTTGATCTCTCGACCTATTTCTTGACTTATAAAACCTAATTTTTTACCATTAGAATCATCAGAATCTAATGCATCTGTAAAGTAATCTAAATGATTTTTAAGACGTACCTTTTCTTCAGTGATATCATATTTCTCTAGATAATAGATAAGTTCTTGTTCAAAACGGTTTTCATCTAGTTCTACTTTAAGATCTGCTACTGCTTTTTCTAATCGTACTTTTACACTATCCAGACGATCTACATCAATCACGACTACTTTTTCCAGTAAGTCTTGTAAATTCTTGATCCGCAACTCAAATTCTCCTTTTAAAGAAGCGCCCTCGTCAGATCTATAGGTATTAATCTCTTCTAGCGCTATATCTAAAGTCGTTAGGATATTTTTATATTCATTTTCATCCATTTCTTCGCGCTCTACTTTTAACGCATCTGGAAGACGTACTGCCATTTTAAGAAGTTCTGTAGAATTACTCTCTGCTACATTTCCTAACTGTCGCATATACTCTTTTACAACCCCTTCATTCACTTTAGTATTTGTGTTTTCACCCGTGCTTTCTACATACAAAGCAAAGTCCACTTTTCCACGTTCTAATGACTTTGCAACACGGTTACGCATAGCCAATTCTTTCTCCCTATAGGTAGATGGGATACGTGCATTTAGATCAAGGCTCTTACTGTTAAGAGACTTGATCTCAATGGTAATCTTCTTTCCGGGAAGCTGTATCACACTCTTCCCAAAACCAGTCATTGATTTTATCATATTAACAAATATACGAGTTTTGAAATGATCGGATACCTAATCAAAATAAGAACAATCATGTTGTTTTTCTGAGTACGCTTTCGCGAAAGCGTATCCCCGTATAAACCCTATAATGTAAAAAAAATTAAAATGTACAAGTAATTTACCTACTTAAAAAAAGGGCATTTGCCCCCATTAAAAACTCTAATTACCCCTCAAGAATCCGTCAAGATTATATCAATTTTGACTTTCAGATTCAAAAACAAAATACTTATGACCAGTTCTGTTATTATAGATTCAATAGGCACTGCAAAACCTATCGCTTCCAAAATCTTATCAGATGCCTTTGAAATTCCTCAGGAACTTATCACCAAACTTATTTATGGCGCACCTTCTGTTTTATTGCATAAAGTAGATGAAAAAATAGCCAATAAAGCAACCAAAACACTCTCTCAGTTAGGCCTAGAGGTACGTGTTCAAGATGCTTCTATTCCCGTGCCTACAGATACCACAACTTACGACATTAGCATTTATATAGAAGATATTGCGTTGCTCCCTTTAATTACAAAGCAAGTAAGTGAATTTTTAGGATGTGGTCTTAAAGAAGCTTTCCATTTGCTCACGCAAGAATCAGGTATTGTCATTGGGGGTGTTTCAAAAGCAACAGTCGATGCATTTTCTAAAAGAATAGATGCAAAAGTAGTGGCCTCACAAGCGAGTAAAGACACCTACACCATTAGCGTTGATACTACAGACAAATCGTTGTTAAAACAACTTTGTAGTGAGCTTAAAACAATGCCACCTTTTATAAATATTCCTTACAAGACCAGTCAAAACTTATGGCGTAAATATGGATCAAATAGCCATTTGAGTATTCTTAATGAGAGTCATCAGCGATTTGAAATTGTTCTCGAAAATGTAGTAGCAACACATCCTGAGTATAGAAAAACATTATTAGAAAAAGTAGGGATGCCGGAAGCCATCATAGATACTGTTCTTCAAAATTTACCTGTACAATTAGAAGAAGGACTTCCTATTCAAGAGGCTATCCAAGTAATAGAAGATTACAAGGAAAATGGACTTGCTTGTTCTATAAAACCATTACCTACCGCAGATTGCAGTATTGAAATCGAAATTACAGATCTAGAAAGCACGCAAAGTTTATTAAGTCAATTTGTATCAAAAGATCAACTTCCTGTTGTAGAAGGACAAAAATGGACTTCACCTCCACTAAAAAGATTGATAGTACGCTATGTGGAAGAAAAATTAAATAACATAGAAACAACATCAGAAATAGTAGCCTAATGAACACAACAAACACAAAAGAAACGTTGCACATACGTATCGCAGAAAAAGGGAAAGTATATGCCCTAGAAGGAAATTACAAAGAAGCGCTGCGCCACTATAAAGAAGCCATCAAAATGATGCAACAAACAAAAGATAGTGAGATCTTTTTTCAACATTATAGTCAGTGTGTGATGGAAGCCCTTGAACTCTCAGAAGCCTATGATGAAGTCATTAGTTTTTGTGAAAGATATATCGATTTTCTGGATGAAAAAGATGGTGATAGTATCCTTATAAAAAAGCACTATGCCACGATTCTTGAAAAACAGGCGATTCAATATCTATATAAAGAAGAAAAGGATATTTCGCTTGAATTACTTAAAGAAGCACAAGAACACGTAGGCAAAGGAAAACAGCCTATTACAGATCAGTTATTAAACTGGTTGCAAAGAGGCTTTTTAGTGACAAAGAAGCAACTCTCGGCACTACAGAAAAAACACCAATACTTTATTGTAAGAGAAGGTGTAGTCAATCCGAAAATTGCCTTTGAACTCCCAGCAGTTATTTCATAATTATTAAAAAATAAAACACATGAGTTACACAGAAGATATTACTAACGGAGCAAGCATCTTACAACAGGTAGATGTTACTGACATTATTACCTCACTTGCTCTGGGAATTGCAGCAGCACAAGAAAAGTTGGATGATAATTCTATTAAACAACTGACCAAGCTTTCTGAAACCGAAGTCGGTGATAAATCCTTATTAGAACTTGGATTTACTCCTGCCTTTTACTCTTTTGATTATGCAGATGTAAGTGCCTCTATCAGTTTACGAATGGCATTAAAAAAAGCGGATGAATTTGGAGCAAAACTAAGTGCCGATTATAAAAGTAACGCCAACTTTGACAAAAACTTCTTTAACAAGTTAGAGAACAATAAGAAAAAAGAAACTAGAAAAGAATTTAAGTCTGTAAAAGATATTTCGCTTAAAGCGAAAGTAACTAGCAATCTTACTCTTAATTCTAATTCTTATAATATGCATCAAGAAGATGGTGCTATTTCTAAGGTAGAACATTTTGGAGAAAATGTACGTACCAATAATGAAGAGTATCGTGTCGTCAAAGAAATAGAAGAAGCAAAAGAGGTTCAAAACCAATCTTCTTCTGGAGTGATTATACGTAAATCAGGACCTTATGTAACTATTTATATTCCAGAAGCGCCAAGTGAGACTATTGGCTTACTTAAGCTCAACAGTACGTATCCTACAGTTGCAGGAACGACCATCACCTTAAAGACTGGTGTTACTTTTGATAAAATAACAGATTTTGATACAACTTTTGATGCGGCTGAAACAGCAAATACAACAGCAGGAACTACCCTAGGAATTACATCATCTGGATTTACTACAGACGGAACGACCTTCTCTAAACCTAAAATTTATTTTGGATGGGATCTAGATATTTTTGATCCTAATTATAATGAAGGAAGCGTCACTAATGCAACTCCAGCGTTAGCGCTATATCTAGAAACTATAAAGTACATCTTAAAAGAAGATCCTGATTCAAAAATCAATATCGAGGGATACACAGACGGAAGTGGTAGTTCTAAATATAATGTTGACTTGAGTAAGAGAAGAGTAGATGCCATAAAAGAACACATTTTCGGAAAAGTAAGTGATACTGTTTCTGAAGCCAGAATTAAAACAGCACTCTACAAAGGAGAATCTCTAGCAACTGATGAAAGTAAAGACGAGACATTACGATTTGTCTCGATAGAAATTATTTCAGATAACGATTATATATTCTTTAAAGGAGGAGAGATTACAAAAACTCCAGCAGGACCAAAACCTAGTTCTACAGACGACAATAAGTTTATTGTTTTAGAAAACACAACGCCACCTACACCACCTACAATTATCAAGTTTACCTATGGAGGTGAAGAAGTGATTATTAAAGAGTCTGCTGTAGACGAGACTTCAAAACTTAGCAGTAAAAGTTTAATACAAGGATTTCATCATGAGAAAGTAGGAGAATTAAGCTACTTATTACACGAAGAATCTGTAGTTACCTATTCTGTATTTAATAGTGAGTCTGAAGAACTCGATGTGACTGTAGATGGTGTAGCTTCTGCCGATCTAGACAAAAGCACCACCAAAGTATTTGTAAGTGAAACAGAGACTTCTAAAACACGTTTGAATACGTCATCAAAAGACGTAGATGGTAACAGAACATTTGCCGTAAGTGGTAGTATTGATTTTAGAACCTCAAGACAATTTGATATGTCTGTAGAAGGAAATGCATCGCTGGCAGCACGTATGAAATCTGTGCCTGCGCCACAAGAGTTTCTAGACTATATCACTCAGGTATTAACAAGTTCTAATAGCACCTCATAATGTCTGTAGGAGCCGAGATTTCTAGAACGCTTGTTAATGCGCCATTGCCACAACTCATTGAGCAATTAGGGGTTTCTATAGCAAATGCACAAGCAGCATTAGATACCAATTCTATACGCCTTGCCAATGCTATGAGTGCAAATAAAGTAGCTGTAGGCGATCAGGAATATAGCTTGATCGCCTTAGGCTTTGCGCCTACCTTTTATCAATTTACAGAAGCGACAGTAGAAGTGAAACTAGAATTCTCACTATCAGAATCGGAGTCTTTTAGTATTGGCGGGAGTATAGGGGGTAGTACTTCCCCTAAGGATGGAGAAAAAAAGCAAACCATGTTTAGTGCAAGTCTTACCGCCAGCTACGCCAGAAAGTTTGAAATGAGTGCCGAAGGAGCTTCTTCTATTGCAGCTCGTATTGTTGCCATACCTGCACCAGATACATATCACGAGTTGTTAAAAGAACTCGCAGCAAATACATAACTATTTATATACATTAATATTTAAAAACAAAAATCATGTTTAATAACAATCCACGTATAGGTCAAGAACTTCTTTATGTCCCAATGGGCGATATGATACGCCAAATCGCTTTTGCAATTGCAGAAGGACAAATGGCTCTTGATGAAAACTCTATTGAAGTCGCAGAGATGATGGGAGGTTTAAAAACCATCACTGCAGATATTAATGGAGAAGAAAAAGTAACTTTTGAAGACAGCCGTGTTTTCTTTGGAAAAGAGAGAGTTTCTATTTCTGATGCCGTTATCCTATTTAACACATCCAAAGATTTGGCGTTAAGAAGTCAAATTTTTAATCCTGACTCAAGTCCTGCTATCAATGATGATTTATATGAGTATGTAACTCCTATTCCTACAGAAGACATTGATAAAAAAATAGTCCTTAAAAGCGGACTTCCAGCAAATACAGTTGCAGAAATATTTGTTCCACAACGTCTCTCTATGTTAGAATTAGGTTTTACACCTACCTTCTACCAATTTGTAGATAACATCATTGAAGTAAAAATATCTATCAAGTTTACTAGAGAAGGCTCTTCGAGTGTAGATGTGCAAAGTAATAGCAAGACAAGAAGTGCCTCTATCGGGTTTAGTAGAGGTCGTGTACGAGCTAGACGTAACGTAACAACCACTCAAGTAAACGCAAACTATTCTCAGAAATATAGCTACTCGGCAGAGGGTTCTAGTTTGTTACGCACCAAGCTTGTGCCTATCCCACCACCAGCAATTCTAGAAGAGCGTATCCAGCAACAAATGGAAATCGCAAGAGAACAAGCCAACAATAACTAGAGATAATGGCTAATATCACTAAAGAATTAATGAATGCACCCCTTCCCGAGATGGTCAAAAATCTCGGGACAGGTATTGCAGAAGCACAATATGCGTTAGACAAAGTTTCTATTAGAATTGCCCAAATGATGTCGGGTTTTACAGAAGATGAAGATGGAAAATTGGTTCAAGATCCTAATACGCTTGTGAGGCTTAAAGAAGGAGAGCCTGGCTATAGCTTACTCGCTTTGGGGTTTACACCTACTTTTTATCAATATGTAGATACCCTCATGGAGATCAAAACCTCTTTCTCTATGTCACAATCTAGAGAGTTTAAAGTAGGCGCTGAAGTAAAAGTAAGAGCGTTTATGGTGACTGCTTCTGTGAATGCAAGTTATTCTCAAAAATATCAGTACTCAGCAGAAGGTAGTTCTCTTATTCGTACAAAATTAGTGACAGTTCCTTCTCCTGCTATTTTTGAAGAACGACTTAAAGAACTTTTACGTAACGAACCGCAAACCCCTTAATCGCATGGCTAAAAAGTGGACTTCATTTTTAAAACCAGATACGCCTCCTACTGAAAAAAAGAACGTGTCTCAAGATTTAGATCTTTCATCAATTCTTGAAGACAATGAAGATATCCAACAGCTTCTTCAAGAAAAGGAAGCCTTAGAAAAAGCACTTAAAAATACGCCTGGCACAAAAAAAGAGGGTGACAGTGATGCACGCTTTCGCGAAAGCGAAATAATTCCCATTGCCACTAAAAAAAAGTTAGAAAAAAAATGGACTCAAAATCGAGAAGAGCTTCTCAAAAAGAAAAAAGAAGAAGAGAAACAACAAGATCTTTGGGAGAAAAAACGAAACTTAAAAAAGGCAAAACGTTCTGAAGAACCCATACAGAAGAAATCGCTAAAGGTTCAAGCTAAGAGGCAAAAAAAAGAGACACCTTTAAAAAAGAAGAAAGAAACTTCTATAGAACCCAAAAAACGTGTTCCTAAAAAAACAAATCAAAAAGAAATTGAAAATTGGCTTGCACAACGCCTCAAAAAAGGACTAGAAGAATCTACCAAAAAGAAAGAAGCCGAAGCATGGCTACAAAAACAGCAAAAAGTAATTGACTCCTCAAAAAAGCAATTGCTACAAAAAAAGAAAGAGGTTCAAACCTGGGCAGAAAAACAAGAAAAAATAAAAGAAAAAGCACTCGAAAGTCTAAAAAACAAACAATTAGAGAACAGTATTCCTGAAAGGCTTAAAAAACCGGTAGATACTGTTTACAGCTATTTAGACCAAAAAAAGAAAAAAAAACCAACACTAAAAAAATTGAGTGTTGACTTTCAAAAAGTATATAAGAAAAAACAAGAGGTTTTAAAAAAACCTCATCTAGAAAAAAGCTGGGAAGAACTACTTGACAAGAGACGAGAGGCTGTCTCGCAAAGCAAAAAGAGTAAAAAAGAGGTAGATGAAAAGATGAAAATTGTTACGACGGTAGCAAAAGACATTTGGGAAAAACGAGATCTTCTCAAAAAAGAACGCCTTCAAGAAGCATTAGCTCAAAAAAAAGAGCTTATGCGAGAAGAAGCAAAAAAGCAAGCAAAAGCCCAAGAACGCAAACAAAAGAAAAAAGACGATCGTTTTTTTTAATATAAATAACCATGGATAATCAAGCATCTAGCGCATTAACACTCAAAGAAATCCTTTTAGGAATTACAGATAGTCTTAATCAAGCACAACATAAACTGCGTAACATGGCTCCTTATGATGAGTACGGCAGACCAAATACCATGTACCAAATTCCGTATTTAGATTTTAACTTACAAGTGACTTCTGAATTTGAAAGCACACCGCAAGCAAATACCCCATTAACAGAATCAGTAAACCACAGTGCAGTTCCGTATAAACAAGCTGCGATGCTATTTAGACCCGCAAAGCCTAAAAGTCAGTCTAATAATACATCTACCGAGGTGGTCAGTACCATAAGTGGTCGTTTTATTGCGACAATACCTAATGAAGGAGTTCCTCAAATTATTTTAAGGTGTAATTATCAAACACCAACACTCGCTTCTAGCGGGACAGTGTATGAAGTCGCTCTTGAAGTAGCTATAGAGAATGCGGCTGGAGAAAAAATGTCTGGAATGCGTGTAGAATATAACTTTAATGAAGATAAGACGACATTAATAAACGGTCTAGCAGTAACAACACCACCTACATTTGATACGCAAGAAATGCTTACAGATGGAAATGGTATTGCTCAAAACACCGTGTATCTAGATGCTGTAGATTACAATAGTGGTAAAACATTATTTTTTGATATAAATGCTGGGACTATTTTAAAGAAAATTTCTATTAGCAAAATATAATTTTAGGTATGAAACTATTTTTTAAAACAACCGTAAGAGATTCTTTAGGTGAAATACCTACTAAAATGGCACTTGTCATTCAATTTTATAATACAGATACCAAAGCTTGGGAAACTATTGCTACAGAAAACACTGGCTATATAGAGGGTACTTATAGCTTTGAGTATTATATACCCTCTCGTATCTATGGTGATGAGCTTACTTTACGTAAAATACGTGAAGTGCTTCAAACAGGAGGAATGCCTATGTTTAGACTCATAGATGCCAATGCTAAAGAACAAATACATATTCTTGCAGAACAAGGAACGTATACCATGTCTCAGGAAAATGACGATATTGGTTATGATTTTGGCACCTTATATCTTCTAGAAAGGGATAAAATAGACGGACTAGATAATCCTAAATTCCCTTCTGTACGCGTAGCAACTGACACAGCTCCACAGGATATAAATCCTGAAATTGAAGAACTCAAAAAAGAGATAGAAACCCTAAGACAGCAAGCAGAAAACTCAAATGAAGCGCAAGACACGTCGGGAGATCAAGCCGCAGAGATTGAATCTCTTAATGCTAGAGTAAATTCACTAGAAAATGATATTGAAAATCTCAATAATGAAATACAAACATTAGAGGAACAAGTGGAGACGAATATCTCAGAAAAAACAATACTAGAAACCACTATAGCCCAACAAGCGCAAACCATAAATAATCAAATTTCTGAGATCAACAATTATCAAAATACAGAAAGTCAGCAACAAAATTCCATCGAAACGTTAGAGTCTGAAAAACAAGCGTTGCAAAATCTAATAGACCAATTATCACAAGAGGCTTCAGAAGATGTGTATGTTCCCAAATCTGTTTCTGCCAATAAACTGTATACAGATATCATTGATGAAATTCAAATCGCTAAAGAAAACACAGCGTCTTCTGGGTTTAAACTTTCTAATATTTCTCTTAACCTAAAAACCGTTGCCGAAAAAGATGCACAAGGTTTACGTTTTCAGGTGATTGATATTAATAATGCTTCAACTATTAATGGTGCGGCCATCAGCGATATAAAAATTGATATTACAGAAAATGAAACTGCTAAAGTGAGTGAACTTATTGTGCCAAAACTGATCGGCCTCACAGAAACCGCAGCTCGTACATACTTAGAAAAATTCAACTTGCGATTAGATCCTGTATATCAGCTTATGAACACAACCAATAGTCCCATCATAGAAGGACAAGCCTTTAAACAGTTGCCAGAGCCAGGAACCGTTACGACACCAGATACGACCATCACTGTCATTTTTGCAAAAAATAACCAATACTTAAATTAAAACACTATGTCAAGTAATCCCAAAGAATTTATGAATGACACCATGGCTGCACCATTAGGGAATCTTATTGCTTCCATAGGAGAAGGAGTTGCCGATGCGCAAGCCGCGTTAGACGCAGGATCATTAGCTCAGACACTCGCATTATATGATGAAGAAGATGGGGATCTTATGAATAAACGATTGCGAGAAATCGGATATCAACCTACATTTTATACCATTCCTGAGACAAAGGTAAAAGCAAAAATATCCTTGTCTATGTCACAATCTGGCAGTAGTACCTCAACGCCTTCCAATAGACTGTCAAGAGTAAAAATGTATGCAACTCCTATTAATGCAAGTAATTCTAATAAATATAATATCAATGTAAATTCAAGTGTAGAGTTAGAGTTTATGATAAAACCTATTCCTGCACCAGAAGGAGCAGAACTTAGAGCAACACCCAATCTGGTAGGAAAAACACTTGCTGAAGCACAAGAAATTTTAACTGAATTTAGCTTAAACTACGAGATTCTGGCAGGAGACGACACTAAAAAAATAACCTTCCAAACTCCTGAAGCAAAAACAACGGTAAGAGCTTTAGATGTTATTTCATTAACATTTGAAGATGCTTAAAAACACATAAGCTCATAAAACAATAGAAGATGGTTCAATACGCTTTCGTCGAGACCGAAGTTTATACTGAGCATATTGAAGAGCGAAGGTCTGTAATCAACGTCATCTTATTTGAGTTTAAGGCTTTTTATTCCCGTTTTTGTCAAAAAATCTATCTATTTGCTTTTCTGTGTGCCAAATAGCAATTCCAAGTCCTAAAAGAAGTACTACTAATTGTATAAAGACTTTTAGAGAACTATGAAGAGGAAGTAAGACGACCCCAGTAATCATCGTGGCTATGGCAACACGCCAAAAGTCTTTCGCATTTTGTGTATTAGCAAAATCCCAAATCTCTTGATTCGCCATAGAGCGACGCGTGCGGTAGCCATATAAATGATTGATTTTTTTGGGTGGATTTTTACGGTAATAATAAGCTAAACCTAAGAAAAGAAGCCCAAGTAAAAGGAGGGCACTATTCTCTTCCGTAAAAAATACTTCCAGATTCATTGATTCATTTACAGTCTACGTAACCAAATATTCCTAAAACCTACGCCACTTTTGTCTCCGTGATCTTGCAAAACAATAGGGCCATCTCCATGCGGATTATTTTTCGGGTAGCCTATATATTCTGTACTCCCTTCCAATTCAAAATGATCTTGTATCAAAACGCCATTTAAAAATACGGTAAGTGTTCCTGCTTTTATTCTTTCTCCCGCCTCATTAAACATCGGGGCATGAAAGACAATGTCATAACTATTCCACTCTCCTGTAGGTTTTGCTGCCATCACATCAGGTGCTTTTTGCTTGTAAATCGAACCTACCATTCCGTTTACATAAGTATCATTATCATTGTTATTAAGAATTTGTACTTCATACAATCCTTGAAAAAAGACACCGCTATTACTACGGTTTTGATTTGTTTGCGTATTGTTTGGATCACTTCGCCATTCTAGATGCAGTTGGACACTTCCAAAGTTTTCTTTGGTCATGATGTCACCCGTTCTATCTTTTACCGTCATACTGCCGTCAGGATTGATCGTCCATTGAGGTGCTCCGCCACCATTTCTACTTTCCCAAGCGTTAAGATTAGAACCATCAAATAAAACCACCGCGTCACTAGGGACTCCCGACTGACCGTTGATGGCTACTTTTGGAGGTTTGGGTTCCCAAACTTCAGTTTGCTCTGGTTTTGTGGGTTCTGTACCCATATTTCCAGAACCACAAGAAGTAATAGAAAGAGCAATTGCGATGATTCCTATGTGTTGTAATTTTATCATTAGTTAATTTCTTTAATTTTGATATTACGGTACCATACCTTATCTCCGTGATCTTGCAATCCAATATGACCTTCTGGATATTTTCCAAAACCTTTCCAGTCTGCAAATTTTGATCCTGCTACCATCGCATCCCATGCTTCTCCATGAACGGGGAATGTAAATGCATCCTTTCCATTCAGGTATAATTTACCAATATTTGTATCATGATTGATCATTAGTTTTACACGGTTCCATTCACCTGCTGGATGAATCATTCCATCCTCAGGTTTAATCATATCGTATAGTGAGCCTGCTTTATGAGTGCCATTGGCTACTTTGGCATCTGGATGACGAGCGTCATCCAGCACTTGAATTTCTGGTCCTGTTTCGTATGCTTCTTTAAATTCTGGAGACTCGTGTACACCCCAAAAAATACCGCTATTTCCCCCTTCAGAAATTTTCCATTCGAGCTCAAGAATAAAATTTTTGTACGCGTCTTTTGTAATAATGTTCTTTCCTCCTTCGTCACTTGGAGTAAACATCATGGCATCGCCATCTATGGTCCATTCCTCATGCATCTCATTGATACCATAGCCTTTCCAAGCATCAAAATTTGATCCGTCAAAAAGTACTGTTGTCGTTTGTGTGGTTTCTTGGGTAGGTGTTCCTATCTCTTTTTGAGTAGGAGTAGCAGATTGACTTACTTCTTTTTCTTTACAGCTTAAAGCGAAAATCGCCACGGCTACTACGTAGATTGTTCTTTTCATAATTGTTGGTTTATAATCCCAATATTTTCTTCAAGTTTTCTTTGTCAATAGCTTCGCCAGCAAAATCATCAAATCGTTTTTGTGTGGCTTCTATAATATGACTTGCAATAAACGGTGCGCCTTCTCTTGCCCCCTGTTCTGGGCTTTTTACACAGCATTCCCACTCCATCACCGCCCATACATCACAGCCGTATTCAGTCAGTTTTGTAAAGATCGTTTTAAAATCTATCTGTCCGTCACCTGGAGAGCGGTAACGTCCTGCTCTGTCTTGCCAATCGCTATAGCCTCCAAAAGTGCCTCGTTTTCCATCAGGTTTAAACTCAGAATCTTTGACATGAAATGCTTTTATAAACGAATGATAATGATCTATATAAGCTATATAATCTAGCTGTTGCAATACAAAATGACTTGGGTCGTATAAGATGTTACATCGCTTGTGATTACCCGTCGCTTCCAAGAAACGTTCAAACGTTACCCCGTCGTGTAAATCTTCGCCAGGATGGATTTCATACGCCACATCTACTCCATTTGCATCATACTCATTTAATAATGGTAACCAGCGTTTAGCCAGTTCTTCAAAGCCCATTTCTACTAATCCCGCAGGGCGTTGTGGCCAAGGGTGCATGGTATGCCAAAGCAACGAACCACTAAAGGTAGCACTGACATTCAATCCCAAATGTTTACTTGCTCTCGCTGCGCTCATCATTTGCTGACGTGCCCATTCGGTACGTTTCTTCGGATTGTTTTTACAATCATCTGGTGCAAAATTATCAAACATTAAGTCATACGCAGGATGTACAGCCACTAACTGTCCTTGTAAGTGGGTAGACAGTTCTGTAATCTCAAGACCATAGTCATTGATTTTTCCTTTGAGTTCGTCACAATAAGCTTTGCTTTCTCCTGCTTTTGTCAAATCTATCAACCGACTTTCCCACGTAGGAATCTGAATGCCTTTATATCCTAAATCTGCCGCCCATTTACAGAGTCCGTCTAACGAATTAAATGGTTTTTTATCATCCATAAACTGCGCTAGAAATACCGCTGGTCCTTTTATTGTTTTCATACTTGTCATTTCCGCGTAGGCGGAAATTTCATCCAGCCTTACGCAATGTTTATTTTCTTTTATACGCTTTCGCGAAAGCGTATTTACAATTCTTTTCCTTCAAAAATATGTATTAGTAATTTTCTCGCCTTTGATGCTTCGTGACTAAATCCGCCAGTAATCAATAAAAACCCTAGGATAAGCGTAAATAATGGAATTAGTGAGGTTTTATTAATGTCTTCTCCATAAAACAAATTTACTATCTGATTACAAACAAATATCGTTAAGGCACCAATCCAAAACATACTAAATATCATAACAAAACAATTCATACGCATTGTTACAGATATCTGGGAGCCCTTAATAGGGTATGCCCTTTTTTCTATTTTACCAGAAATAATTGGTAAAAAAGAATTTCTGTAACTTATAATACGTTTAATATTGAATCTATAATTATTTACGTTCCCTTGAAATTCTTTACCGTTTACTTTTTTTTTAAAAATTAGTTCTAAACTTGGTCTAAAATCTACTTTACTGTATAAAGTTGCACTTGCTTCTGCAATATTCAGGTCAGATTCTATTACTAACTTATCAAATGGCAAAACACTAAAATCTCCAATTCTAAAGTTAATCATAAATTACATTATAACTCCACCCACACGTTCCCATCACGATGTGACTGTACAGCTTTTTCTATAAAGTTCATTCCACGTACTCCGTCGGTCATGCCTGGAAATTCTCCTTTATGAAATTTCTCGCCTCGTATGGCTTTTGCAACGCCTTTATAGATATTGCCCATCGCATCAAAGATACCTTCTGGATGTCCAGGAGGTAATTTTGTGCCGTCCAATGAGAACTCACTATTGTAGGAATGCCCAGGTTTTAGTACACGTAAAGGCTGCCCTTGTTCTAATAGATACAAATAATTTGGATTTTCTTGTTCCCACTTAAGGGCTGCTTTTTTACCATAGATAGCTACAGTAAAGTTATTTTCTTCTCCAGTTGCTATCTGACTAGATCGAAGTACGCCTTTAGTGTATTCGCCTAAACGAAGTAATACGGTTCCATCAATATCCATCTGATTATCTGCATACAAATGGTTTAAGTCTGCTAGAACGGATTGTATTTTTTGTCCGGTGACAAATTCTAACATTTGATACGCATGGACTCCAATATCCCCCAGACAACAGCTAATCCCTGACTTCTCAGGATTCAATCGCCAAGTCGTGGTACGTTGCTCTTTGTCATGTATCAATGAGTTGATCCATCCTTGATAATACTGGGCGTCTACCTTTTGGATGGCTCCTATCTCACCATTGGCAATCATGGCTTTCATCTGACGTACCATAGGATATCCCGTATAGGTATGTGTCAACCCAAAGATATTTCCATTTTTTTGCTGGATGGCTTGTAACTCCAACGCTTCGGAGTATGTCATGGTCATCGGCTTTTCACAAATCACATGAAACCCTGCTTCCAATAACTGCTTTGCCATTGGGAAGTGCAAAAAGTTAGGCGTTAATATTGAAAATACTTGAATTCGTTCTGTTTCTGGACGTGCTAGTTCTGATGAGATCATCTCATCTAGATTGGCATGAATACGATCTGTTGAGATACCGATTTCTTTCGCGAAAGCGAGACTCACATTCACATCAGGATTAAAAACAGCTCCCGTAAGTTGATACGCATCAAACATACTTGCGGCTACTCTGTGCAACACCCCTATTAAACTATCGCCACCGCCCCCAAGGACGCCCCATTTTATTTTGTTACTCATAGTACTATTGTCAGGCTGAGCTTGTCGAAGCCCAAGCTAATTAATTTATTCTTTTACTTCGATTTTTTCGTTTTTGAAGGCTATTAGGAAAAACAAAAAGACAGCTCCTGCAATTCCAGCAGGAAGCACCCATATATCAAACCAATTGTGACTACCATCGGTAATAGCATTAAGGTCTGTAATATATCCTGCAAGACGGAATCCTACAAGCATTCCTAAACCATACGTGGCTAGTGTGATCAATCCTTGCGCAGAGCTTTTAAATTTTTCTCCAGCTTTATAGTCTGTATATATTTGTCCAGATACAAAGAAAAAGTCATAACAAATTCCGTGTAGAATAATTCCGAAAATAAGCATCCACGTATTTTCACCGGCATCTCCATAGGCAAACAATAAATAACGTACTACCCAAGCAAGCATTCCTACAAGCAGGGTCGTTTTAATACCATACTTTTTTAAGAAAATAGGTAGTAAAAGCATGAATGCAATTTCAGACATTTGCCCAAAGGTCATTTTTCCTGCGGCACCTTCCATTCCTAATTCATTTAAGTATTGATTTGCATGCTGATAATAAAATGCTAATGGGATACAAATTAAAATAGATGCAATAAAAAAGATTAAGTACTTTTTATCTTTTAACATCCCTAAAGCATCCAATCCTAAAATATCGCGTACAGTTACCTTTTCAGATTTATCCACTACTGGCGGTGTGTTTGGAAGTGTAAAACTAAACACTCCCAATATAGCTGCTGCCACTGCTGCCATTATAAATGTATTTTGAAGCACATTATCAGACTCCCAAGCAAGAAAGCCTATCATAAGACCAGCAGCAATCCATCCTATCGTTCCTAATACACGAATAAGAGCAAAGTCTTTTGCAGGATCTTTCATTTGTCTAAAAGCTACCGAGTTTACTAATGCTAGTGTAGGCATATATAAAATCATATAAATTAAGATATATGGATAGAATGCATCAAAATTATCTGATGTTCCTGCCATATATAATAATCCTGCTCCTAATAAATGTAAAACGCCTAATATTTTTTGTGCAGAAAAATAACGATCTGCAATCAGTCCGATAATAAATGGGGCTACAATAGCACCTATAGATTGTGTTTCATACGCCATTGCCATTTGTCCTCCTGTTGCACTAAATGTTTTAGCTAAAAAAGTTCCCATCGTTACAAACCAAGCTCCCCAGATAAAAAACTCTAGGAACATCATAATCGATAATTGTATTCTAGTCGTTGATTTCATGCGATTTTATTTAAGATTTTTTATTGATTTTTCAACCAATGCTTTGGTTAGGTTAATCCCTTCTTTAGGGTCTTCCAAAGGACCTTCATACTCTACACCTACATATCCTTTAAAACCTGAGTCTTTCACAATTTGCATAATGCGAGGATAATCTAATTTTGTTTCATTTCCATTCTCGTCAAAATTATATGATTTTGCAGAAACTCCTTTTGCATACGGCATCAATTCTTCCATTCCTTTATACGTATCATATTCTTCTACACACGGAGCTCCCCATCGTTCTCCGCCTTCTCTTTTTACACAGAAATTCCCAAAGTCAGGAAGCGTTCCTACATATTCCATATCTACTTCCTTCATTACTGCGGCTAGTTTTGCAGCATCACTAGACCATCCACCATGGTTTTCTATGAGGATACTAACGCCTTTGGTTTTTCCATATTCGGCAAGCTCTTTAAGAGAGGCTACAGATATGGTATGCCATTTTTCTGGATCTAATTCTCCAAATAGATTCGCTCTGATGGAATGAGCTCCCATTAATGCAGCGGCATCCATCCATATTTTATGTGTTTTGATGGCTTCTGCACGTTTTGTAGGATCTGGATCTGCGAGTTCTCCATCATTATCTACCATCAATAATACATTTTGCATTCCAGCTGCGTCACTACGCTTCTTAAGTTCTGCAGCAAGTGCCATTACTGTTTCTCTGTAGTTAGCTTTATCTTGTACCTGAGGATATAATTGGGTCACATATTCAAGCCCTGTGTATCCTAAGTCTTTTGCGATCACGGCAAAATCCATAGGATCCATAGATCCATCTAAAAATGGCTTATGTAACGACCATTGCGCTAACGAATACTTAAAGTCATTGTTTGCAGTCATAAGGTCTGTTTTTGCTACTTCTTTTTGAGTGTTTTCATCTTCTATTTTTACTTCATTTTTACAAGAAATAAGAGTAGAAACACATACTAATGCAATCGTAAAATAATTTTTCATGGAGTTCTGATTAATTAAGTCCGTACTATAACGTTTTCGCTCGTAAATAACTGTTAAATCTACGGTTTGACTAAGTTAGTCTTTTTTTAAAATTGACAAAAAACAACTTAAAATTTATATATTTGGTAAAATAGATCACAATTTTTTTTCATAAACACATATTATAGTGAATATAGTTACAGAAAACGAAACCTACGATGCGATTGTTGTAGGTTCAGGAATCAGTGGTGGGTGGGCTGCTAAAGAGCTATGCGAAAACGGTTTGAAAACCCTTGTCCTTGAAAGAGGTCGCATGGTAAAACACATAGAAGATTATCCAACCATGTACAATGACCCTTGGGATTCTAAATTTAAAGGAGAAAACCCTCGTGAGATAAATGCTCGTTATGAGAAACAATCACGCACAGGATATGTTCACAAAGCAGAACGCAGACACTTTTTTGTAGATGATATAGATCATCCTTATAATGAAACGAAACGTTTTGACTGGATACGTGGATATCACGTAGGAGGGCGTTCTCTTATGTGGGGAAGACAGAGTTATCGCTTGTCTGATATCGATTTTGAAGCTAATAAAAAAGAGGGTATCGCTGTAGACTGGCCTATCCGCTATAAAGATATTTCACCTTGGTATGATAAAGTAGAAGAATACATCTCTGTTTCTGGAGAAAATTTAGGTCTGGAAGTTTTACCAGACGGCAAATTCTCTCCACCTATGGAATTGAATTGTGTAGAAGAAGTTCTCAAAAAGAACATGGCACAAAATTATAAAGATGGACGTCTGCTTACTATAGGGCGCGTTGCTCATATTACAGGAGCCAAAACGTATGACGGTCGTTCTGCTTGTCAATTTAGAAATAGATGTATGAGAGGGTGTCCGTTTGGAGGCTATTTCTCGAGTAACTCTTCTACGCTTCCTGCTGCTGAACGTACAGGAAATATGACACTTCGTCCATTCTCTATCGTCACCGAAGTGATGTACGATGAAAAGACTGGAAAAGCAACAGGCGTAAGAGTGACAGACCAAGAGACGATGGAAAAGCTAGAGTATAAAGCGAAAGTAATTTTTCTCTGCGCATCGGCTATTGCAAGTGCAAGTATCTTAATGCAGTCTAAAAGTGAGCGTTTCCCTAATGGAATGGGTAATGATTCTGGAGAACTCGGACATAATTTAATGGATCATCACTTTAAGGCAGGAGCAACTGCAAAATGGGATGGTGACAAAGACAAGTATTATAAAGGACGTCGTCCTAATGGTATCTATATTCCTCGTTTTAGAAATATAGGAGGCGAGACAGATCAAGCTACTTTCAAGAGAGGGTACGGATATCAAGGAGGTGCTGGTCGTGGAGACTATCAACCTCAAATTGCAGAAGCAGGTTATGGCGCAGGACTTAAAAAAGCAATTCAAGAGCCAGGTGGATGGACCATCGGACTTATGGGCTTTGGAGAATGTCTTCCATACCATGAGAATAAAATGACACTAGACTACAATGACCTTGACAAATGGGGATTACCCAAAGTCAACTTTGATGCAGAGTGGAAAGAAAATGAATGGGAAATGCGTAAAGATATGATTGCAAGTGCAAAGGATATGCTTGAAAAAGCTGGATTCACAGACATACAGCCAATGGATGATCCAAGTGCTCCAGGAAATGGTATTCATGAAATGGGAACGGCTCGTATGGGTCGTGACCCTAAAACATCTGTTTGTAATGGGAATAACCAGTTACACGCAGTTCCTAATGTTTATGTAACAGATGGTGCCTTTATGACCTCAGCAAGTTGTGTAAACCCTTCACTTACGTATATGGCATTTACTGCACGTGCTGCAAATCACGCTGCTGCCCAACTTAAAAAAGAAGCATAAGATGAACAGAAGACAAGTACTCAAAAATTTAGGATTAGGAGCGACAGCATTGGTTGCTACGCCTACCATATTAAGCTTATTACAAAGTTGTACTAACGAGCCAGAGTTTATCCCTTCCTTCTTAACTAAAGAAGAGGGACATGCCCTACGTCGTATGGTTGATTTAATCATCCCTTCTGATGAGGCTATTCCTGGAGCTGTAGATGTAGGCGTGCATCAGTTTATAGATAGTTACTGGGATCAGGTGGCTACGCTTGAAAATCAGTCACAAATCAAATTAGGTTTTAGCGCATTAGCAAGTCAGTTTCAAACGACGTTTAATAAGCCATTAGGTGAAGGAAAAGATGAAGATTTTGATCAACTATTGACAAAATATTTGAAATCTACCATAGAACAAGAACAAGCATACGAAAAAAAGCTAGGAGCGTTTTATCAAGCTTATCAAAATAACAAATCTACGGTACCTGATCCAGATGCTGGTTCATACTCTCTTGTACAGAATATACGTGGTATGACTATTTGGGGTTGGAAAACCTCTGAAGAAATTGGAGAAAATGTACTCGCTTATGAGCCTATCCCAGCACAACAAATAGGATGTCTTCCTGTGAGTGAAGCTACTGGAGGAAAAGCATATTCTTTATAAAATTCCCGCGCAGGCGGGAATCTTCTTATAAAGTGAAGGCAAGAATTACATATATAATTAACTTTTGTGATGGTTTGGACGAGATATCCGCCTTCGCGGATATGAAAACATAGTATGGACAGAAGAAAATTTATACAAAAAGGAGCTCTTACGGGTTCCTTTTTGTCTTTAGGAGGATTAGGTGTATACGCGATGGGAGATGTGGCTGATTACGCTTTCGCGAAAGCGCACTCAGATAAACACTCATTTAATCTAAAGTATGCTCCTCATATCGGGATGTTTAAAGCACATGCCGGCGACGACCCTATTGCACAACTTGATTTTATGGCTTCTCAAGGATTTATTGCTTTTGAAGACAATGAGATGCGTAATCGTCCTGTGGAGCAGCAAGAAGCGATGGCAAAAACCATGGCAACCCACGGAATGACGATGGGCGTTTTTGTCGCTCATAAAATCTATTGGACAGAACCCAACCTTGCCAGCGGGAAAAAAGCATGGCGTGATGAGTTTTTGGCAGATATCAAAAGTTCTGTTGCAGTTGCAAAACGTGTAAACGCCAAATGGATGACCGTAGTGCCTGGTCATGTAGATTTACGGCAAAATGTGGCGTATCAAACAGCAAATGTCATAGAGGCGCTTAAACAAGCCTCTAGCATCCTAGAACCGCACGGAATTACCATGGTTCTTGAACCTTTAAATTTCAGAAACCATCCTGGGCTTTTCTTATCAGAATCGCCACAAGCGTATCAAATATGTAAAGCGGTAAATAGTCCGTCTTGTAAAATTTTATTTGATATCTACCATCAGCAAATTCAGGAAGGAAATCTACTTCCTAATATTGAACAATGTTGGGATGAGATTGCCTATTTTCAAATAGGTGACAACCCGGGACGTAATGAGCCTACCTCTGGAGAAATTAACTATAAAAACGTATTTAAATACATTCACAGCAAAGGATTTAAAGGGGTTCTAGGCATGGAACACGGAAACTCTATAGATGGTAAAGTGGGAGAACAACGTGTGATTGATGCGTATATAGAGAGTGATCAGTTTTTGTAGTGCATATTTTTAAACTTTGTAAAAAAAAAGCAGCTTTTTTAAGAAAGTTGCTTTTTTTATGGGTTCTATTTGTCTGCTATAATTAAGTAATAATGACGAAGCATTATTCATGGACATTAAACAAAAAAATAAGTCCTTTATATATCTCATGATTAAAAGTATATGTAAGTGTTAAAAATTGTGTATTTCATCGAAAAAGACTACAAATGTTAATATTTTTAAACAAGTATTCTCATACATTGTTGCACTATTAATAACAAAACAAACTATTTATTATGAAGATTAATTTTTTTAAATACACAATGCTTACTGCATTAGGTGTTGTAGTAATTGGCTGTCAGCCAGACAGTGTCGATGAGGGAACTATAGAAAACGCAGCTTTTGAGTTGCAGGTTGAAACGGTATCTGGAGACAACATTACACCTATAGAAGGCAGTTATGTCATTGTATATAAAGACATCAATAATAGAATGCCAGTTTTATCTAAAACGAGTTCTATACAAGAATATAAAACACAGATTACCAATAGAAAGAATATGTTCATTAGTGAATTTTCTAACATTGGGCTTAAAGAAGAAAACATCAAAGCTACCTACGGGTATACTTTTAATGGATTTGCTGCAGAGTTATCTGACGCACAACTTAATGATTTAAGAAAAGATCCACGTGTACATAGCATCGAACAAGATTTTACTATCAAGGCAAAGCCAGGTGGTGGAAATGGAGGCGGTGGATCTCCTGCTCAAGTAACTCCTTATGGAACAACAAGAGTAGGTGGCGGTACAACGACTTCATCTAACACAGCTTGGGTTATTGATAGTGGTATTGACTTAACACATCCTGATTTAAATGTTGATATTGCTCGTAGTATTTCATTTCTTACAGGTTCTCCATCTAATCAATCTCCAAATGATCAAAACGGTCACGGAACACATGTAGCAGGAACGATTGCTGCAATAGATAATAATATAGGTTCTGTTGGGGTTGCACCAGGAAGTACTGTGGCAGCTGTAAGAGTTTTAGACAGAAGAGGAAGCGGTTCTAACTCTGGAGTTATTGCAGGTGTAGATTACGTAGCTGCAAATGGATCTAATGGTGATGTTGCTAACATGAGTTTAGGTGGAGGTATTTCTACTGCTCTTGATAATGCTGTGATTTCTGCGGCTTCTACAGGAGTTAAGTTTGTACTTGCTGCTGGAAATGAGTCTCAAGATGCTAACAATTCTTCTCCAGCAAGAGCAAATGGGAATAATGTATATACGATCTCTGCCATGGATATCAATGATAACTTTGCATACTTCTCAAATTATGGATCTCCAGTAGATTATTGTGCTCCAGGTGTTGCTGTATTTTCTACTTGGAAAGGTGGAGGATATAACACCATAAATGGTACATCTATGGCAGCGCCACACGCTGCGGGTGTTCTTTTATTAGGGAATGCTTCTACAAGTGGATTTGTAAATAATGACCCTGATGGTTCTCCAGATCCTATCATCCATTTATAAGGTTTTAAATTCATATAATAAAAAAAAGAGGTTGTCTAAAAAGGCAACCTCTTTTTGATGTTAACGTGAATTCGACATAAATAATTGGTTAATTTTTCAAGATGATTATGCTAAAAATTTGCGCAGTTAACTCAAAATCAAATATTTGTTCACTTTCTTTGCTTATCTAAAGAAAACAGAATCAAAATAAAAGACGCTTTTTATGCGTGTGATTTCTATTTCAGTTATAGGAACTTATGAATCTTCGATTTCTTAGGTATTTTTTCCAAGGCTTTAAAAATTTTTAACACAAACACCTTTTTATACTAGAGAAAAAGAAGAAAACTTATTTCGAACTAACGTGATTTTAGATAAAGACAAATCTGAAAATTTAATGACTTATTAGTCATAAAGGACAAAAATCTATGAAAGATAACGTTGGTAAATAGCGTTATTAATACCTATATAAGAAGTGATGGATTCTTGTAAAAATCATTTAAATCCATCTTATTCAACATTGTATTTTCTTTTAAAGTCTTGAGCCTTCAGTACTATATAAATACTATACAGTAAACAACCTACTATAATTATTTTATATATAATTCCTTTTAAAACTAATTCTGGATCAATAATATAGTAAAGAGCGTTGATTCCTATCATAAAAACGAGTGGAATAATTGTAAACACTAATGGATTTTTACGGATGAAAATTCCACATGTTATAAATATTACAAAAAAAATAAAGTCTAAAATTGAATTTACTATATAAACAATCCCTATGAGTGAATGCATTACCAAGAGCATGAGATTAAATCCCCCAATAAAATAAAAAAGCTGTTGGATTTTTTTTATAGTAGTATCTGAGTCTATTAAAACTCCTTTCGTACTTATGAATTTTCCTATATGAATTGCTCTTTCTTTTTCAGTACCATTAAAAGGGAAAGCACATATATTACAAGTATCTAGACTCTTGATATGTTCTTTGTTACAAGCAGGACAAATAATCATTCCACAATAAATTTCCCTCTCATCAAACCTGAATGCCCTGGAAAACTACAGATAAAATCATAGGTTCCTGGAGCTGGAGCTGTAAACGTAACGCTGGTTGATTGTCCGCCTCCTATCATTTTGGTATGTGCGATCACATTTTTACCTCCTTCAGGAATCCAATCTGATTTTTCTCCAGCAGCAGCTGCTTTGGCAGAAAAAGCAGGAATAGCAATCCCAGGTTTTAGTAACACAAAATTATGTCCCATCACCTTAATGTCTATCTTTCCTGTATGAAGTAACGTAAGTGTCACTTCCTGACCTGCCTTTACCCTAAACTCTTTCTTATCAAATTGCATAAGGTCATTGCCTGAAAGTGCCAAATTTACTTTAGAGTTATCTTCCTTTTTCTCAGTTTTAGCACCTCCTATTTTTACGCCTTCCTTTTTTTCTTCTTTTGTATCACCCCCGCAACTTACTAATAAGCTAATAAGAGCAAACGCCATTAAAATTCGTGTCATTTTCATTTTTAAGTCATTTAAATATAGAATATCGAAGATAACAAACTTCCTTATTTTACTCGACTGTTTCTGTAAAAAAGTCGAATGCACGTAACTCGCTGTAATAAAAATCACCTGATTTATAAAACCCAACGTGTCCTCCATGCTCAGGTATTTCTAAAAAAAGAGACTTCGAAGAAGTGGCATAGTCATGCGGGTAACAATGTCCGTGTAAAAAAGAATCGTTTTTTGCATTTAAAATGAATGTAGGAATTCTAATTTCAGGAAGAAATTCAAAACTACTTGCTTTTTCATAATAGTCTAACGCATTTTTAAACCCATGCGCAGGCGCTGTGTAGACATCATCAAAATCTTTTAATGTCTTTATCGTACGATAAATTTCTAGAGTCATTTCTTCTGGAAATTTTACCATCTTCTTACGATACTTACTTCTTAAATCCACAAGAAAGGAGGTGCGATATACCCAATTTTCTTTGTGATTTAACTGCTCAAGAGATGCTTTTAAATCTACGGGAACACCCACGGTAGCCATGGCTTTTACTTGAGAAGGAATGTCTTTTTTTTCTCCAGCATATTTGAGCAATGCATTTCCTCCTAAACTAACCCCATATAAGAAGATATTGGTATAGATATCTCGCTCTGTAATACGTTGAATCACAAAACGTATATCGTCTGTCTCACCACTGTGATATGAACGATATAACCGATTATCACTACCGCTACACCCTCTAAAATTCACAGAAGCTACGTCGTATCCCTTTTGTGTAAGTAATTTTGCCATCGCGAGCATATAGGTACGTTGCGCATTTCCTTCTAGCCCATGAAAAAGTAAAGCTACGTTTTTTGTACGCTCCTGCCTGCCGGCGAGGCGGGTTCGCGAAATCGGATACGACCAATCTATATCCAGAAAATCTCCATCTGGTAATTCAATGCGTTCTCGATCTTGATGTACCCCTTTTACCTGCCTAATTTTTGCAGAATAAATCGTAGAGAAATGTGTGTTTTTAAAGAGGCCGTTTGCACGAAACTCAGACGTTATTAATGGCATCTAGTACAAAATATTATCTTTAGGTTGCTCTGGCTCTGGTAAGTTGTCTTCATCCAACATATCTCGCAAGTCAATCTCAATGGTTTTGCATAATGCGGTCATAGGCACATCGTTAAGCCTCCCTTCAAAGGGGTCTTCACTGTTATCCCCTATACTATCCATCGTCACAAAAATCCACGAGATTAATACCGAAAATGGAATCATTAAAAAGATATATATCTCCTGTATTTTCTTTGGCATATTGGTCATTCCATCTTCAAAAACATCTAACATTCCAAAAGGTAATAAAAGGACAAAAATCCAAGTGAACACTTTTGCAAAATATCCATATTGTCTTGGAAAAGGTGTGTTTTTAATACGTTCACATTTCCCTTGAAGGTTATAAAACTCTTCCAATGTAGATTGTAGTTGATCTTCCTGAAACCCATCAATGATTTGGGCTCTTCTCAATTCAGAAACTTTTAATCCCTGATTTTTGATAAGATGTGTTGCTGGATTTACACGTTTTTCTAGATCTTTAAACTCTTGATCACTGACCAACCCTAAGGCTTGTTGGCACGAGACATTACGCTCCCCATGACGGTCAAACAACTTCTCCACCATGTGATTCTCTTTAATCGCCCATGATTTAGGTTGGCGTAATTGTATTCGTAACGCATTAAGCCATGCAATGTGTCTATACACCAACTCCTTTCTAAGTGATGCTGCTTCTTTAGGATCTTCTACATGTACAAAACTGAGAATTTGTAACGTCCACGTACGACTATAATTTACAATACCTCCCCAAATTTTACGCCCTTCCCAAAACCGGTCGTAACTTTGGCTATTTTTAAACCCTATGTAAAAAGCGACCGCAATTCCAATAACACTTAAAGGTTGAAAAGGGATATTTATAAAACGCAGGTCTAAAAAATAATAGACAAAGAAAATACACCCTGCGTATAAAGTAAAAAAAATCAAATTTTTCCAAGCATACTTAAGGATTAATCCCCAACCGATATTTCGTTTGATATACATATTTCTGATAATTTAGAACATTAAACCCGCATTATGCATTAGAAAATCTATTCCATCTTGAAGCTGCTGCAAAATATATCGCTACGCTACGTTTTTGAGTTTAACCATAGCGATGCTATGCTGAAACTCAAAAAACATCATATTTTATTTCTTGTTTAAGCCTCATCACAAAGTTCTAATACATAATTCAGGTTAAAAATAGGAATTAGAAATTCAGTAATCAACAGAATGCCTGTAGAATCTTTTTTATGGTATTAATTTCAAATAAACCTTTTTTAATTTCTTGCTTTCTTAAAACTTAATTAAGAACTTGTATAAAAAATAATATGGGATTCAGACAAAAGAGTTGTGCATATCTGGATTCAGTAAAAAATATAAAAAAAGCAAATGCTTATGCGTGTTCTGAATGTCTGAAAACAGGAGATCCTTGGGTACATTTACGTACGTGTCAGGATTGCGGAGTGACACTGTGTTGTGATAGTTCTCCTAATAAACATGCAAGCAAACATGCAAAAGAGCAAAACCATGTTGTTGTAAGCTCTGCCGAACCTCAGGAAAAATGGCTGTGGTGTTATATACATAAAACGATAAAAGAATATTCATGATTGATCCTAGATTTCCAGAGCTTACCGCTCGACAGATAAAGAAATTACATACGTATGGCACTGTAGAAACCCTATCAGAACGCACGCTGATTTTTAAATCTGGTCAAACTAATTATGACTTTTGCGTCGTACTTAAAGGAGAAATTTCTGTAGAAGATCCATCAAATGATCATGCAATTATTGTCACTCATAAAAAAAATGAATTTTCAGGAGACAACAGTATGCTTTCATCAAGAGCTGCTGTTTTAAATGGATATGCTCAAGAAGGAACTAAAATCTTGCGTATAAAACCTGATAAACTCAAGGAAGCTATTTCAAAACACAGTGATATAAGCGATGTGCTATTAAACGCCTTTTTACTTCGTCAAGAGACCGTTTTGGGAGACATTATAGGAGGGATCAAACTCGTAGGAACCGAAGACTCTAAAGAGACGTATGCCATACGCGACTTTATGGAAAAAAATCATATCTGGTTTCATTTTATAGATGTAAACAAAAACGAAGATGCTATTGAGTTATTAGCTCATTTTGATGTCTCTAAAGAAGATCTTCCCGTCCTTATCGCTGATGATAAAGTATGTAAAAATCCCACTATAGAAGAAGTTGCTCGTAATACAGGAGTACTCACAGATTTTGACGACACCATTTTTGACGTATTGGTTGTAGGGGCTGGACCTGCTGGGCTGGCGGCAAGTGTATATGCAGCATCAGAAGGGTTGAATGTGGTAACTATTGACGGGAGTGCACCCGGTGGACAAGCAGGAAAAAGTTCAAAAATTGAAAATTATTTAGGCTTTCCTACGGGAATTTCTGGAAATGACCTTGCCAATAGAGCTTATGTACAAGCACAAAAATTTGGATGTACGATCTCTATTCCTCATGAGGCAAAGCGTATTTCCCGAACTGGGAATCATTTTAAGGTGGAGGCTACTCACGGAAAAACAATTGAAACAAAATCTATTGTGGTAGCAACAGGTGCAAACTATCGGAATTTGCCTATAGATAATATTGAAGATTTTGAAGGAAGCGGTGTGTTTTATTCTGCTACGGGAATGAATATTTCTAGTTGTACTGGAGAAGAAGTAGGTGTTGTAGGCGGTGGTAATTCTGCGGGACAGGCTGCTTTATTTTTGGCGAGTCATGCAAAAAAAGTGCATATCATTTTACGAGGAGGGGATTTGGGATCAAAGATGAGTGATTATTTGGTACAACGTATTTTAGCTTCGCCTACCATTACCGTACATTTTCACAAAGAAGTAACCGCATTAGGAGGCAATACACATTTGGAAGAAATTACTCTCACCAATAATAAAGAAAATACAACAGAGGTATTGCCTATTTCCAACCTTTTTACGTTTATAGGCGCAAAGCCTTGCACAGAATGGTTAGAGGATTTGGTTGCTATGGATCATCGTGGTTTTATTTGTACGGGCGAAGGCATTTCTAAAGAAGCATTACAAAGATGTGCTATTTTTGATACACGAGAGCCGCAATCTTTAGAAACTAATATTCCTGGATTTTTTGCAGTAGGAGATGTACGTAAAGGGTCTGTAAAAAGAGTTGCGGGTGCTGTAGGAGAAGGCAGTGTCGTGATAAGTCAAGTGCATCAATACTTAGGTGATCTTGATAGGTTAGCTTTCGCGAAAGCGCAATAAGAAGGTATTAAATCCCAAAGCAAGCTCTGGACACTAAAAATCAACTCAAGGGTCAAAGTGTTAAACCATAGATCCCACTTTTCAGCGGAGATTAATTCAGCTAACTATTTTGTATGCGTCTTTCAGACTTTACAAAACAGTGTTTCACTAATAAACTTAAATTTTACTTAAAACATTTTTTTGAAATCATCGTTTCAATTATATTTGTACCGATCATTTCAAATAAATATGCCTAGAACTGAAGTTTTTGATAGAAAGCAAGTGCTTGAAAAAGTGAAGCATTTATTTTGGGACAAAGGTTTCAATGGTACTTCTATGCAGGATCTCGTAGATATTACAGGGCTTAACAGGAGTAGTCTTTATAATTCTTTTGGGAATAAAAAAGCACTTTACGAACTTGTCCTAGCTCAATATCAAGAAGAAGGCAATCTGTTTTTTGAAGAAGCATTATCTCAAGAAGAAAATGCTTTTAAGGCTATTTCTCGCATTTTTACTACGTTAACAACAGCTATTATGAAGGATGTAGAAGGAAAAGGATGCTTTAATATGAATTGTACTACAGAATTATCTCGTGCTGATATAGGGATAAGAGCATTTCTGACGTCGAGGCAAGAACATACCATTTCGGTTTTTAAAACTCTAGTAGAAAAAGGGCAACAACAAGGGGTAATTAATAAGGAGGATACTTCAGAAAATTACGGATATTATTTGTTTAGTGCCTTTCAAGGATTGCGAATGACAGGGATGCTCACAAGAGACCAACAAAAACTGAAAAAAATAGTACAGAATATCTTAAAAATAGTAGAATAAATTTTTTTAATCAATTCTGGAACGATTGTTCCAGAATAAACAACAAACACTTAATACAAAAATCATGAAAAAACTAGAAAACAAAGTTGCTGTCATTACGGGAGGTAATTCAGGAATAGGATTTGCAACCGTACAACGCTTTTTACTTGAAGGTGCCAAAGTGGTATTTTCTGGAAGAAGACAAGAGGCATTAGATGAGGCTTCTGCACAACTAGATGGAGATTTTAAAGCGGTACTTGCAGATCAGGCAAATCCTGCAGATAACAAACATCTTATAGAAGAAGCGGTAAAAACGTATGGAAAAATAGATATCCTTTTTGCAAATGCAGGGATTGCTCAGTTTGCTCCATCTGATCAGATCACAGAAGACTTTTTTGACAATCAGTTTAATATAAACATCAAAGGTCCTGCGTTTTTGGTAAAAGAAGCGATTCCTAATCTTAACGATGGAGCGAGTATTATTTTTAATACGTCTATTGTGCATCAAAAAGGATTTGAAGGTGCTGGTGTTTATAGCGCAACAAAAGGAGCCTTACGCGCTTATGCTCGTGTTTTAACAACCGAACTCGCTCCTAGAGGCATACGCGTAAATAGTATTGCCCCAGGTCCTATAGGAACCCCTATATATAGTAAAATGGATGGTATGACAGAAGAGCAAGTTGGAGAAATGGGCGCTAGTTTTGCACAAAGTGTACCTTTAAAACGTTTTGGAGAAGCTAATGAGATTTCGGGTGTTGCTGCTTTTCTCGCTAGTGATGATGCTAATTATATAAATGGTATCGAAATCGAAGTTGATGGAGGAATGAGTCAGATATAAATTCCTATATCCCTTTTATATAAAGGTTTTTTATAAATGCTATATAGATTTTTGAAGTGTCCGCTTCTGAATTTATATAGCATTTTCAATATGTAGTATATACGTTTCTATGTATTTTTACTGAGTAATTATACGCTTTCGCGAAAGCGTAAAAAATAATAATACATGTACTTTAAAGAATTTGATATCCGATGGAGTGATATAGATGCAAACAGGCATTTAGCTAATAGTGCTTATGTGAATTTTATGAGTCATACCCGTATGGGGTTTCTTATAGAAAATGGCCTAAGTCAGAAAGAAATGGTCATTCATAATATAGGTCCTGTTGTCTTTCACGAGCAGTTATTCTTTTTTAAAGAAGCTTTTCAAGGGAAACCTATTCGTGTGAGTTTTGAATTGGGCGGCAATAGTCTGGATGGAATGTTTTTTAAGTTTGTACATAATTTTTACGATCATAAAGGACGTAATATCGCAAGAGGAACGATGCAAGGAGGTTGGATGGATTTAACTACTCGTAAATTATCTGGTCTTCCTGAATCCCTTTTGCCTATGTTTGAAAACGCGCCAAAAACACCTGACTATACGCTATTAACCAAAGAAGATATGAGAGCTCATGGACAAGTTCCTGTGCATCTAGAAATATAAATTTGTAAACTCTCAAAATGGAGAAATTAGTATATTTTCTCCATTTTGAGAGTTATTTAATACTGCACATTTTATTCTGTAGGTATGTTGTAAAAGAATTGTTCCTTTACAATTTTTCCATCTTTTACTTCATACACTGCGATTTCTGAAGTTTGTGATCGTTGTCCACTTGGGCGATGTGTCGTATCCATATCAAAACGTACAGAAAACCAATTATCAGCTACGATAGGTTTACCTACAGCACTACTATGTACTTCAAAGGTTTCTTCCCACCAAGCTCCTTTTTGAGCGACAGCTTCCATCCCTTTTACTTCTTCCATTTGTGCTCCTTTTGGTTCGATACTTACAATATCTGGACTATACAAATTTTGATAACAACTAGTATAATCTCCTTTATTACACCAATTAACTAGCTTTTCTGCGATTTCTTTAGTTTCCATAATAAAACTCTTTTTACATATAAATTATAGTTGTTCTGTTTAAAAATACTACATATAAACAAGCGATGCAAAGCTCTTATGTTAAACAAAGTTTATTTTTTTTAATACCTTTAATTAGATAACTAATCAAAAAACAATAGTACACATGGAAGATTTTGATATTAATTGGCTGGTATTGCTTGCCGCAGCTGCCTCCTCTTTGGTTGTAGGATTTTTATGGTATGGCCCTTTATTTGGTAAAGCTTGGATGAAGGAATCTGGAATGACCGAAGAAAAAATTAAAGGTGGAAATATGGCACTTATTTTTGGGTTGAGTTTTATTTTTGGATGCTTTCTTGCATTCTCTATGTGGGCTCAAGTAATGGTAGGCGGTGGCGGTGGCGAAATTCACGGTCAAGCGCCTTATCTTACATTTAAGCACGGAGCTTTTCATGGGATGATTATGGGGCTATTTGTGATACTACCCGTTTTAGGAACTATTGCTTTGTATGAGCGCAAATCAATTAAATATGTGCTGATTGCTGTAGGATACTGGACCGTTACACTCGCCATCATGGGAGGTATTATTAATGCTTGGACATAAAGCATAAAAACAATAAAAAAATTGATGATAGGATTCTTAGTTACAGAATCAGGATCACTTCGCTATAAGAATCACGAACTAAGAATTTTCTTTTGACTCATCATTATAGCTCTTTTTCTGACCCATATAAATTGATGAGTTTGATCAATACTCGATAGAAAACTAAGAGAAATCTTTAAATGAATTTCTATTTTTTAAAAGGCGTGTGCTGTTTATATGGTTTCATTTTAATTTGTCTTACCAGGGGTTTAAAAAAAAGATTAGCGACCGTCCTCCGATGCCGTACATAACAGGTTAGATTTTCTGGAATTGCTCCTAATGTGCTTTTAATCTCTGAAGAGGTTCTTCCAAAATTAATCTCTTCTACCTTCATCTCAATGCCCAAACGGACATAGTCATTCAAAATTCTAGGATAAATAGAGAGCTCTTTATTACACATATAGTCTATTCCGATAAAGTGGGCGTCCAATCGATTATTTACCTTAAAAGCTGTTGCAAAACCTACCATACGATTTTCATACCAGTAAGTGTTTATAAGTACGCTTTCGCGAAAGCGTATTTTCAATAATCTATAGGTTTCTATTTCCAGATCTATGGTCTTAAATAACGCTCGGTCTGTGATATTGCTATACAGTTGTTGCAATTGATTGCGATATGTATCGATGTCTTCTGCCTCAAAAGATTTTACGGTTAATGCACTACTTTTTTTATCTGCTTTATTGACCTTAACACGATACTTTGATTTTAATGTAGCTTTATATTGGTCAAAATCTATCCATGTTGTACGTATTTTAAGACGCATATTAGGCTCAACAACAAGTGATTGAAATTGGTGCTTTTCTACTTCAGAGACTACAGAAAGATCTTGATCTACAAAGTCTTTAAAAAAGAAGACAGATGCTTTCTTTTTTGTCTGAACCGTTTGTATCATTTGTGCTATGGTACTGTAAATAGGTTCTTGAGCGATTCCTTCTTTTATGATCACACCATAATTTCCGCTTAGGAACACATTTCCACATACGATGGTATGTACGTTACGAGCACTGATATAACACTGTAAAGAACGTGCTATACGTTCTGAAAATGGAAGGTGCTCCTGTGCATTATCTATAGCGACGCTCATCCCCTGTAAAATAGCTAGGCTAATCGTTGTGTTATTTTGAGATAGTACTAAATAGTGGTATTCTATCTTAGGGTTTGCAAGTTCAAAAGCATACAGAAAATCTCTAGTGAAATAAAAGGTATTTTCACAAGATACATCTGAAAATACATCTTCTGACACTTCTTTCACAGAAGAATAATATGTTACTTCTATATTACTCAATAGCAGATGCTTTACGTTTTGTGGTTAAATACACTCCTAAGAAAATCAATGCTGCGGCAAAAATACGTATGCCTGTAAGTGTGTCTGCTCCCAATAGGATGGCTACCGATGTTGCTATGAGGGGTTGTAGATAAATAAAGGCGCCTATGGTAGAGGGTCTAAGGCTACGCAAGGCAAAAATATTAAACAAATATGTAAGATAGGTCGTGCCTACTACCACAAAAATCATGACTCCAATTACTGATAATGGGAGGGTTGTCCATTCAACTTCAAGAAATTCAGGCAAGGCTACGGGAAGATTGGTAAAAATAGCTATCAAGAAAAACCATTTCATCAGTGTCACTGAAGAGTACTTGGATGTAAGCGGTTTTACTATGATTAAATACACTGAGTAGGCGGTAGCATTTACAATAAACAATAAATTTCCCAACAGGATATTAGGAGCATTTTCTTGAGTTTTTGCACCAAAAAGAATTAATACTAAGGCACCTACTAGCCCAATACCAATTCCAGAGCCTTTGAGCCAGGTAATTTTTTCTTTTAAAAAAATAGCAGACAAAACGAGTAGGATCACAGGAGATAATGTAATAACCACACTACTATTTATAGGTGTAGATAGCTGTAGTCCTTTAAAAAACATGAGCATATTAACGGTCATCCCAAAAAATGCACAAAGAACAAAGCGCATCCAATCTTTACGATCTACCTTTTCTTTAGGAAAAAAGAAGCTTGTAATCCAGAACAGGATAGCAGCTCCTAAAACACGCACCATAATAAACCCAAAGGGTTTGATATAGGTAGGCATTATATCTTTTGCAAGCGTATGATTCACCCCGTAAATAAAACTAGCGGCGAAAGCGGCTAAAAAGGCTAGGTGACGCTTACTCATATTATTTAAAAGCAGCTACGGCCTGTGCTACTACTTTTTTACTATTTCCGACAAATATTTGGTTATCCACAAGCATTACTGGTCGTTTTAAAAATGTATAGTGTTCTAAAATAAGATTTTTATAATCCTTTTCAGAGAGCGTCTGTTGGTTCAAATTACGCTGACGATATAGTTGTGCTCTTTTACTAAAAAGTGCTTCATAGCTTCCTGTGAGGGCATACATCGCATCTAATTGATCTTCTGTAATGGCTTCGGTTTTTATATCCTGCAATTGCACATTACTATCTGGGTTAATTTCTTGTATAATACGTTGACAGGTATTACACGTAGAGAGATGGTATATTTTTTTCAAAATAGAATAGGTGTTATGAGTGTTTACATAGCAAAATTCGGTCATTTATTATGAAATAAACTACTTTTAATAAAAAAATCACGCCATGCTTTACGACTTTGATATTTGCCAAAAAAATCGAAAATTGCTTCATAACCTTATGGAGAGACTCTCTACTGAACAACTTACTGTAATTCCTAAAGGGTATAATAATAATATCCTGTGGAATATTGGACACACCATAGCTACACAACAATTGCTAGTATATGGGCTGTCTGGAGAAGACATTCGGGTTCCAAAACACATTATTGATCTTTATAAAAAAGGAACCAAACCTGAGAAGCCTGCAACTATAGAAGAAATAGATGAGATAAAATCTTTACTATTTTCAACAATAACACAATTAGAGAAAGATTACAGTAATGGTCTTTTTACATCATTTAAAACATATACGTTAAGTACAAGTGGGGGTACACTCCGTAAGGTAGAAGACGCGATTGCCTTTAATAATTTTCACGAAGGGTTACATCTTGGATATTCGATGGCATTAATCAGAGCTATTTAAAATACATAGCCTAAAAACGCTATATATACTAAAACATATATTCTTTTTAATGTATTAAAAAACCCATCACTATTTCCAGTGATGGGTTTTTCTCTTATTGTATTAAGATATATAATGAATTACATCTTAAGTACTCTGTAAACTCCTACTTTTCCGTTTGTAGTTACTTGCATTAGGTATGCTCCTTTTGCCATAGTACTTACATTTAATTGGTAGTTAGATAATCCATCTACTTTTTGTTGAAGAACTTTCTGACCTAATAAGTTAAAGATAGTAATGTCTTCGATAGCAGTTCTTGCATCTAAAGTAATTACATCTTGTGCTGGATTAGGATAGAAGCTAAATCCTTCTAATGTATTATCATCAGTAGATAACGCTTCTTCACATGTAACTGCCATTGTGAAGTTACCGTTATTTCCTCCAAATCCTTCTACCATAATCGTATAAGAATTTCCTACAGTTGCTGTAAACGTGAGTAATGATTGTAATGTTCCACAACCATCATCATCAGTTGCGATTTCATTTATAAGATTACACTCATCATCAAATACTCTTAATAATGAATCATAATCCGTACCACTACATAATGATAATGTTACATTCTGTGCTGTTTCTGGAGTTATATATGTATAGAATACATCTCCTGATGGATTAGATCCTGAATCGTTAGCATTTGTTGTTGCTCCTGTTACTGTATCACCACAGATAACTTCAATTGCGTTTTCACAATCATCATTTGCTGGTGGTAAGAAGTATAAGAAATCTATAGATACATATACACTAAAATCATCTGCTGTACATCCAGCTTGGATATAGAATGTATAGAAGTTACCGTCTACAAATGGTCCTGTTGCTGTATCAAATGTATCTACAAGTGTGTTTCCTGTAGCAATAGCTCCAGCATCACCTTGAGGTACTCCTACATCTTGAATCTCCCAGTTATAACCAAATGCAGCCATAGGCATAGACCAAGATAGATCTACAGATCCTGGTAAGAAGTTGTTAGCTACAAGATCAAATGGTGCAAAACATGTAGGACAATCTCCTGTTACAGTTCCTGTCTCAACGTTGTTAGCTACATCTCCAGTAGCAACTTCAGCAAAGTTTGCATCTAATATTCTATAAGAAACTTCCCCAGGGAATCCTCCACCGTCTACAAATACAGTCGTAATATCATCTCCTGGAAGTATTTCAAATTGTAAATTTCCTTGAGATCCATCACTATCAGGAGCATCATCTAAAGAAACATCATTTAAGGCAAGAACCCCATTTCTAAAGACATCCATAATAGCACCATTCCAACCATCACCGAATGAATCATTCATTTCTAGTGTGTAAGAACAATCTCCTGGAGGTGCCATTGTTGTAAATGCTAAAGGTCCAGCAGTATTACTTACATCATCTGCAGCACAATTTGCCGTTACATAATATTCATATTCTGTTCCTGGATCTAGTGCAGTAAGCATGAATGAATTTGTTGTAATTCCAGTCTCCATAGTACCTGTTCCTAAATCAAATCCTAATGGTCCCCACTCTACCGTAAATTCTGGTGCAGCAGGATCATTATTATCCGTCCAGCTTAAATCAGCTGACATATCAGTTACGTTATCTACCATTAAATCAGATGGCGCGAAACATGAGGGACAATCTGCGGTAAGCGTATTTGGCTCAATGTTCATATCTACATTTCCTGCTCCAACTACATTTCCTTCTGCGTCTAGTATTCTATAAGAAACTTCTCCAGGGAATCCTCCACCGTCTACAAATACTGTAGTTACATCTGCTGTAGAGTTTACTGGGAACGTAAGGAATCCTTGTGCTCCATTATTGTCTGGATCATCATCTAAAGAAACATCATCTAAAACAACGATACCATCCACAAGAACATCCATAATCGCTCCATTCCATCCGTCTCCGAAAGAATCATTCATTTCAAGTGTATACTCACACATTAAGCAAGCACCACCTTCATCCACTCTATCTACAAGAATTGGGTTAGAAAAATCATAACATCCATCTAGGTCAGCTACGTTTTGCCCTACTTCAAGTCCCGTAATTCCATCTTCATAACGGATACTCCAGATAGCACATACACCAACTCCAGCATCATCTAAATCAAACGGAGGTGCCATAGGCAATCCTAAGATTTCTCCAGTGGCATTGTCTGTAATTACCCATCCACTATTGGTTCCTGTTTGATTACCTACAATAGTAACATCTATAGGGTCTGGCATCATATCTCCAACACAAATATTAGCTTCTGTATTACCAGAACCTGTAATTTCTATGGCTGCGGCATCTACAGCACAATCACTGTAAGCTGCAATTTGGAAAGGTCCAAAGCCTCCGCCTCCCCATTCCCAAACGCGAATGTAAAGTGTTGCTCCCCCTTCTTGACCAACTAAATCAACTAGAGAAAATAAGCCATTTCCGTCGTCGTCGTCACATTCAACTTCAACTAAAGCTCCTATTTCTCCACTATATATAGACATTCCTGTATCAGTGATTCCGCCAGCGGTATCAACTTCAATTGATACTTGCCCTGTACTAGGAACAGCTACCGTAAACCAAACATCGGCTCCACCATAGTTCCCACAAGAAGGGTCATCTATTGCTGTATCAGTAGCACTTACGTTAGAAGCTGTTAAAGGAAAATCTGTAAATACAGATCCTACTGTTAATGGTAATGCTCCTTCTGGATCGTCATTTGCAGGTGGAGGTGTATAGTATGCAGACATTTGGAAAGTTCCAAGAGAACCTCCATTCCATTCCCATACTCTAGCATATAATACTTCTCCAGGTGTTCTGCCATCTAAATCTACAAGAGAGAATAAGCCTACACCACCGTCATCATTACATGCTACTTCAACAAGTGCCCCAGGAGTCCCTTCATAAACACTAATAGCAGTATCTGTAATAGAGCCATCATCTTCTTGAGATTCTACAGAAACAGAACCACTATCTGGAACTACAAAGCTATACCATAAATCTGCTTCAGTAAAGTTTCCACAAGAAGGATCATCAATAACAGTTGCTGTTGCCTCTGTATTGTCTGCAATCACTGGGAAATCTCCAAATACTTCTCCTACAGTTAAACTTGCTGCAGTGTCAGGATCATCATTAAGTGGTGGTGGTGCACAGCTACCGTATAAAAATTGAGCAATAAGTTCTACGTTTGCTCCCGTAAGATCTTCTATTTCTAAGCTTACAATAGGTTCTGCAGCTAAAATTCCAACAAATACTGGCCCTGTGCTAGTCACATCGGCAGTTACTGTGTCTATTAAACCTCCTGCGCCTATCACTCTAATATCTACACTGGATCCTCCAACAAGAGAATATAAGTCAAAACCTGTACTTGTTACAGGATCAACACCAGTGAAGGTAACAATTGTAAAATCAGCAAAGGTATTAGAACCAACTGCTGGATCAACTGTGCCAAAACCATCACTAGGATCTAAATAAACAGTTACGTTTCCAGGAGTGTTTGCACTAATCTCAAACCCTTCTTGTAATTCGCCAGGAGGATAACAGGTATCTCCAGCAGAACTTAAAATTTCTCCACATCCTATAAGAGCTCCAGGACCTCCTGCAAAATCTTCTAGTGTTAACATAGCACCATCTGAACAGTTTGCTAGATAGTCTACTCTATCATCAAATACAGTGACATTTGCACCTCTAGCATTAATAGAGGCAACATAGCCTTCGGGTTTTTCAGTAATTACCTCAACACGCAAACCAGCGTCTACATACTCTGTAATCGTAGGAGGATTTTGCCCAAATGCCGCGACAGCAAAAAGACATAGTAATAATGTAATTTTTTTCATGTTTGGTTTATTTTTAAAGTGAACACGTATTAAAATACGGACTCAAAAGATAAATACTTTGAACCTTTTTTAAGAAAAATGCAACGTATTTTCGATGAGCGACACTTATTAGTCGCTATATAACATAATATTTTGTAAAAATGTAGCAATATTAACACAAAAGAAAGCGTTGCTTCAATTATTCCCTGTTTTTTGATTGTAATAAAACCTTTTTGCGACGCTGTTTGAACTATTATTTAGAAATAAAATCATTTCATCCTGTATTCTTTTGATAGTTACACTTTAGAGATAACATATTTTATCCTTACTTTAGAATTTATCGTAGATACACGCTTTTTCTCCATTTTTACTATAATATCGTTATTTGTTTTATACGCTTTCGCGAAAGCGTAATTATGACAGACCCCTCATAACAAAAATTTTAATTTCACATAAATGACTTCTAGCAATTGCTTTGCTTTGAGGCGAGTTTAGTTGTACTTTTAAGGAGAAAAAGTTGTGACTTTACATCAACTTTGATTTCTTAATACGTTATAAATCGTCTATGAAATTTAACACCAAAACAATACACGGAGGTCAGAAACCTGACAAAGCGTATGGCGCTGTGATGCCTCCCATATATCAGACATCTACGTATGCACAGTCTACTCCAGGAGGTCATAAGGGATATGAGTATAGTAGATCACACAACCCCACTAGACATGCCCTAGAAAAAGCTTTTGCAAGTATAGAAAATGGAAATTATGGACTTGCGTTTGGGTCTGGTCTTGCCGCAATTGACGCTGTCATAAAACTCTTACAAGTTGGGGATGAAGTGATCTCAACAAACGATCTTTATGGGGGTACCTATCGCTTATTTACAAAGATATTTGAAGGATTTGGAATTACATTTCACTTTATTGGTATGGAAAACGCAAATAATATCGAAGCGTATATTACCAAAAAAACAAAGCTTATTTGGGTAGAAACTCCTACCAACCCCATGATGAACATCATAGATATTAAAGCGGTAGCGGCGGTAGCTAAAAAACATGAGCTTCTTCTTGCGGTAGATAATACGTTTGCAACACCCTATTTACAACAACCATTAGATTTGGGAGCAGATATTGTCATGCACAGCGCCACAAAGTATATAGGAGGACACAGCGATCTTGTGATGGGAGCACTTGTTGTTAAAGACCAAGAACTCTCTGAAAGGCTTTATTTTATTCAAAATGCAAGTGGTGCTATATGTGGTCCTCAAGATAGTTTTCTTGCTTTGAGAGGTATAAAAACACTCCATGTGCGTATGCAACGTCACTGTGAAAACGGAAAAGCAATTGCACATTTCTTAAAAACACACCCTAAAATAGATAAGGTATATTGGCCTGGCTTTGAAGATCATCCAAATCACCATATTGCTAAAGAACAAATGAGTGATTTTGGAGGGATGATTTCATTTACCACAAAAGAAGATTCTTATGAAGGTGCCGTAAAAGTTGTAGAAAAATTAAAGGTATTTACGCTAGCCGAAAGTCTGGGTGGTGTTGAGTCTCTTGCGGGTCATCCTGCCTCTATGACACATGCATCCATTCCAAAAGAGGAGCGGGAGAAAACAGGTGTGAAGGACTCTTTAGTTCGTTTAAGCGTCGGTATAGAAGATATAGAGGATCTTATTGCAGATCTAAAACAAGCATTAAATGAATAAGCTACTATCATTGATCACAAAAGAAAATGGCTTCCAAAATCAAACTTGGAAGCCATTTTTTATGTTTGTGGGTACGCTTTCGCGAACTTGCCTGCCGGATAGGCAGAAGCATACTTCATCATCTTATTCTATATAGTAGATATACCCAAAATTTAACCAAAATATCCAGTCATTGGCACGATTTACGGGTCTAGGGTCAGGATTCAATCCATCTACCCAGTTGGATGTATAATAATGCCATCTTGCATCCAATACCAAATCACTAAGCGGAGCTAATTTATATCTAATCCCTGCACTCCATGTAATTGCCCAAGTAGAGCCTGGTCTGTCATCGATACCACTATTATTTTGTCCTTCTCCCTGCGCAAATCCAGGAAAAAGTGTAGGGGCAAGTTCACCACTAAAAGGATTTATAAATTGTCCTTGGATATCCCCTAATTCTGAAGTAGCCACGGGATCATAAGACACAAAGTGAACTCCAAGGCTTACATAGGGCGCTACTCTGTAAGCACCCGCCGAAAAATCTCTGATACTCATCGGAAAGTATTCTAGCTGCGATCCTATTTCAAAGACCTGAGCTTTTCCTTTATGACCTCTAAGTTGTAATCCTCCTAAATCGTTATCTTCAGATTCTTCTCCAAAGTGATCAAGATTTGTGACGTGATAATCTATTTCGTTTCTTACTTTAAAGTGATCATTAAAGTACGTATCTCTAGAATAGCAGTTACAATCTGCTCGATAAGCAAAGTTTAAATAATGTACAATTCCAATACCAAAACCGATATTTCCTCGGTTGGTATCAACGTTATTTCGCAATCCAAAATCAGATTGAAATGCTACAGGGCCAGTGATAACGCCGACTTCATGGGAAAAGCCAAGTTGCGCTTTTAGCTCCTGTTGAGCAAAGCAAAATGAAATAATTGCCATGAGTAGGTATCTGGCTTTCATGAAAATAGGTAATTTGAGACTTTAACAAATATATAAAAACTAGGTTAACAGCGAAATTTTAAAGGCATAGGCTTTCAAAAAACATTAGAAATCTTTTAAAAAGACCATTATTCTTACGAATTTCAAAAAAAAAACGACTCAATTTTCAGGATATAGTATATTTGCACCCTATTAAAAACGTATTTTTAATATATAAATTATCTAATACTAAAAAGATATGTCAGACAGCATTAAAAAATTTGTCGATTACGTTGCCAAAAGCAATCCAAATGAAACCGAATTCATGCAAGCGGTTCAAGAAGTTGCAGAAACGGTAATTCCTTTTATAGAAAAAAACCCAAAATATCAAGGTCAAAAACTTTTAGAGCGTATGGTAGAGCCAGAGCGCACTATTTTATTTAGAGTTGCTTGGACCGATGATAGTGGAGAGATTCAAGTAAACCGCGGTTATAGAATAGAATTTAATAGCGCCATAGGACCTTACAAGGGAGGTTTACGTTTTCATCCTTCAGTAAACTTGAGTATTCTTAAGTTTTTAGGTTTTGAACAAGTGTTTAAAAACAGTCTTACTACGTTACCTATGGGTGGCGGAAAAGGAGGTTCAGATTTTGATCCAAAAGGAAAGTCTGATGCCGAAGTGATGCGCTTTTGCCAAAGCTTTATGACAGAGTTATCCCGTCATATAGGACCTAATACCGATGTTCCTGCGGGAGATATTGGTGTAGGAGGCCGTGAGATAGGATATCTTTTTGGACAGTATAAGCGTATTCGTAACGAGTTTACAGGTGTTCTTACTGGAAAAGGTCTTTCTTACGGAGGATCGTTAATGCGTCCTGAAGCTACAGGATATGGAGATGTATACTTTGCCGAAAGCATGCTTAAAACAAGAGACGAATCTTTTGAAGGAAAAACAGTCGTTATTTCTGGATCTGGAAATGTGGCTCAGTATGCTGCAGAAAAAGCAACACAACTAGGAGGAAAAGTAGTAACCCTTTCTGATTCTAGTGGTTTCATACACGACAAAGACGGTATTGATGCTGAAAAGCTTGCACACGTGATGGAAATCAAAAATGTGCGTCGCGGAAGAATTAAAGAGTATTTAGATAAATACCCATCTGCCGAGTATCACGAAGATCAAAAACCTTGGGGTATTACGTGTGATGTTGCACTTCCTTGTGCTACTCAAAATGAGTTAGAAAAAGAAGCTGCAAAAACATTGGTTGATAATGGGTGTATCTGTGTAGCAGAAGGAGCAAACATGCCTTGTACTCCAGAGGCTATAGAAGTTTTCCATAAAGCAAAAATTCTTTTCTCTCCTGGAAAAGCATCTAATGCTGGAGGTGTTTCTACATCTGGACTTGAAATGTCTCAAAATAGTTTGCGTTATAGCTGGTCTGCAGAAGAAGTAGATAAAAAACTTAAAGAGATTATGTTAGATATTCACGAAGCTTGTGTGAAATATGGTACAGGAGAAGATGGATATGTAGATTATGTAAAAGGTGCAAACGTTGCTGGATTTGTAAAAGTAGCAGATGCAATGATGGCACAAGGTGTTATCTAACCTATAAAATATATCGTTGAAAATAGGCGGCATTTGTCGCCTATTTTTTTTAATCTAATTTCGCTTTAAGCGAAAAAACAGAATACCTCACTATCTTATTTAAACACTAAGGCAATAATTGTATTTTTGAACGGTTTAAAAAGAAGAACTAAAAACACGTGAGACAACTCTATCTATTTTTAATAGTACTGTTTTCCCTACCGCTCTATGCGCAAGATTTTTCTGATGAGTGGACAGGCTATTTTTCTTTTGCTACGGTAGGAGATATTGATAAAGGAAATGGACGTATCTATGCAGCTTCAGAAAACGCTGTATTTATATTTTCTACCATTAACGGAAGCACCATCACCAGATCAACTATAAATGGACTTTCTGGAAATAGTATTTCTTCTATTTATTATAGTGAGGCATTTGATACGCTCCTTATTGGATATGAAAATGGGATTATTGATATCATTGTAGGAAATAGCGAAAATGTAATTACTGTCGTAGATATATTTAATAGAGTTTCTATTCCTCCAGATAATAAACAAATTAATCACTTTACAGAGTTTAACGGGTTTGTATATATCTCTTCAGGATTTGGCATCTCCCTATACGACTTAGGGCAACTAGAGTTTGACGATTCTTATTTTATTGGAGACAATGGCTCTCAATTAAATATTACGCAAACTACCATCTTAGATGACTATATTTATGCTTCTAGCACCGATGGAGGCGTGAGAAGAGCTATTGTAAATAATTCAAATATTATAGATTTTAATAATTGGACAACAGTTGTTTCAGGTTCTTATCAAGCAATTACTGCTCTTGATAATACGGTGTACCTGGCTAATGGAACACAATTACTGCAATCTACTACAGGAATAAATTTTACGCTTTTCCAGCAACTTCCAGAAGTTATTGAAGATCTTGAAGCTAATGGTGTAGAATTAAGTGTGGTTACCAGCAACACCGTAAACATATACAATACAGGAGGAACTCTTATAAATTCGTTTTCAAATATTCCTGATTTTGATTCAGATTATAGTGCCTCTGTTATTTTAAATGGCTCTCTGTTTATCTCGACCTTAGGTTCTGGGGTTGTTAGAGTACCTCTTAATGGAAATGAAGTTTCTCAAATATTACCTAATGGTCCTTTACGCAATGATCCTTTTAACATCAATGCCATTGCCAATGAATTATGGGTGGTATATGGAGAATACTCTTTGACATATAATCCTTTCCCACTTACAAGAGAAGGGATTAGCCATCTAACGACAGATAGTGTATGGGATAATATCCCTTTTGAGGATGTACTTGGAGCCACAGAGCTTTCTTTTATTTCTATTAACCCTCAAAACACATCTCAAATTTATATAAGCTCTTTTAACTCAGGACTTCTAGAAGTAAATGACGGAATACCAACTACCCTTTTTGATGAAAATAATAGTTCGTTAAGACCTGTACCAACAACAACAGACGACGTAAGAATAAACGGAACCGCTTTTGATAGGGAAGGAAATCTATGGATAGCAAATGCCCGAGTTCCTAACATTCTTAATAGACTTTCTCCTGGAGGACAATTTAATACGGTCTCCTTTGAAAACGATCTTCCGACTTTAGTAGAGGAAGCAAATGGTATAGACGATGTTGTTATTGCTGGAGACGGAAGAATTTATATCGGAACTAGTAATCAGGGAGTTGCAGGTTACGATCCAAATACTGGGGACTTTGCTCGCATTTTTGGAGAAGAAGAAGGGGCAAACCTTCCTAATGATGATGTAAGAGCACTTGCTTTAGATCGTAACGGATCTTTATGGATAGGCACACGAAGAGGGCTTCGCGTTTTGTTTTCCCCTTCTTCTATGTTTACCAATCCTAGTGTCAGTACAAATGCCATTATTATACTCCAAGATGGTCTCGCGCAAGAGCTACTTAATGACCAATTTGTAACAGAAATTGTTGTAGATGGAGCTAACAATAAATGGGTTTCTACTGTAGACTCGGGCGTTTTTCTCTTTTCTCCAAGCGGACAAGAAACCTTATTTCATTTTACAGAAGACAACTCTCCTTTACCTTCCAACAACGTTCAAGATATCGCCCTTGACCCAGAAACAGGTACCGTCTATTTTGCAACTGTTCAAGGTCTTGTGTCTTTTGATGGATCTAACACGGGACCTGCAGAAAATTTAGAAGAAGTTATTGTGTATCCAAATCCTGTACGACCTACGTTTAATGGAGAGGTCACTATAGAAGGTCTTACTGCTCGCACCAATGTAAAAATTACAGACCTTACTGGAAATCTTGTGTACGAAGAAAATACCGTTGGAGGAAGCATTACTTGGGACACTAGAGCTTTTGGAAGACATCGAGTAGCCTCTGGGGTATATCTTATCCTCATTACAGGACCAGATGCACTAGAAACTCAAATTGCCAAACTGATGATTATACGATAATGCTTATCAAAACACAGGCAATAGTAATCTCTGCCCTCAAGTATAGTGAAGCAGATCTTATCGTGAAATGTTTTACAAAAAGCAATGGTCTTAAATCATATCTTTTACGCAATATCTTAAAATCCAAAAAGGGAAAGCTTAGAACCTCTATGTTTCAACCGCTTACACAACTAGAGATCGAGGCAAATCATAAAGATAAAGGCACTTTAGAAACCATACGAGAAGCAAAAGTACATTACCAATACAGAAATCTACATACTGATATTGCTAAAACATCGGTTGTTTTTTTTATTTCAGACATCTTACGTAATACCATTATAGAAGAAGAAGAAAATAGCCTGCTCTTTGATTTTTTGACAGCATCTACCGTTTGGTTAGATACGCATGATGTTATTGCCAACTTTCATCTTTTATTTTTAGTAAAGCTTACCGAATATCTTGGTTTTTATCCCGATCAAACGCATAGTGATTATGAATACTTTAATCTTATAGAAGGCACTTTTGAAGCTTCAGAAATAAATATGTATTGTCAAAATGGGATACAAATAAAAATTCTAAAACAGCTGTTGGGCATAAAATTTGATACACTTCCAGAGATCAAACTAAACCAAAAACAGCGTAGTGATTTCCTCACTATGCTACTACAGTATTATGAGTTACATTTGCACGGTTTTAAAAAACCTCGCTCACTCGCTGTGCTTAATTCAATTTTTACCTAAATGCGCCACACATTTATCCTATTTTTATTTATAACTATAGCATCACAAGCACAACAAATTACGGTTCTTGATATAGACACTAGGGAGCCTATTATGAATGTTGCTCTATACAATCAAGACAAGACAATAAGTACGATTACAGATTTTGATGGGAATGCTGATATATCCGCTTTCGCGAAAGCAGAAAAAATCATTTTCTCAGAAGTGGCTCACCAACAAGCGATTTACACTAAAGCTCAAATACTAGCCTACGGTAATAAAGTCTTTTTAAAACAATTAGAAAACAGCCTTGGTGAAATCATATTATCTGTCTCAAAATTTGGACAAAAGAAAAACGAAATTTCTCAAAAGATAGTAGGTCTTTCAAAAGAAGATATTGAGTTATATAATCCACAAACCGCTGCCGATTTATTACAATCTAGCGGTCAGGTGTTTGTACAAAAAAGCCAACTAGGAGGAGGAAGTCCTTCCATACGAGGATATTCTACCAACAGACTTCTTATCACCCTAGACGGTATTCGTTTTAACACCGCGATCTTTAGGGGCGGAAATGTTCAAAATATCATTTCTATCGATCCCTTTGCTTTAGAAAAAACAGAAGTGATCTTAGGTCCGGGATCTGTTATATATGGTAGTGATGCCGTAGGCGGGGTCTTAAATTTTTACACCAAAAAACCTCAACTTTCCAAAACAGACACCTTAGGATTTTTAGTTTCAGGAAATGCACTCACACGCTACAGCACAGCAAACAATGAGAAAACAGGGCATTTTGACGTGAACCTAGGATCGCAAAAATGGGCATTTCTTACCAGTGCAAGTTATTCTGATTATGGAGATCAACGTCAAGGAAGTCACGGTCCTGATGCCTATTTGCGTAATGAATTTGTACGCCGTATTAATGGAGAAGATGTCGTGATACAAAATGATGATCCGTTACAACAAGTAAGTACTGGATATACGAGCTATAATTTCTTACAGAAAGTACGATATACTCCTAATAATACATGGGATTTTAATTTTAATGTATCGTATGCGACCACCTCAGATTTTGATCGCTATGATCGTCTTACTCAAAGAGATGATGAGGGCAACTTACGGGCAGCAGCGTGGTTTTACGGTCCACAAAAATGGTTTTTAACAAGCTTACAGATAAACAAAGAAGGAGCAGGTCCTTGGTATGATCGCGTACAGGCAACGGTTGCTTTTCAAAACTCAGAAGAAAGCAGAAATGACCGACGTTTTGGGAGAACGAGCCTTCGGACACGTACGGAGCGTGTCAATGCCTTTTCTGGAGCACTAGACTTTACAAAAACACTTAAAAACAGAAAAACTAAGCTTAACTACGGCCTTGAGTATGTATATAACTACATAAATTCTAATGGCTCCATTACCGACATAGAAACCAATCAGTTTGAACTTACCGATACACGCTATCCTGATGGCTCTTCTTGGCAATCACTCGCTGCGTATGTAAGTGGTCAATTTGATCTTGCACCAAAACTAAAACTGAATACAGGAATGCGTTATAATCAGCTGTTTATTTTTACAGATTTTAGCGACAACAATCAGTTTTTTAATTTCCCCTTTGAAGAATCTCGATTAAATTTTGGCAACCTCACAGGAAGCGCAGGACTTAATTACGACGTTTCTAAAACGGTCATGCTTAAAACAAATCTTTCTACAGCTTTTAGAGCACCAAACATTGATGATATTGGAAAAGTATTTGATAGTGGAGATGGAGATCTAGTGATTCCTAATCCCGATCTAAAAGCAGAATATGCCTATAATGCAGAGATAGGAACGGTACTCAACTTTAATAAGGTTGTTACATTTGATGCTAATATATATTACTCACAATTAGAAAATGCATTGGTACGTAGAGACTTCACGCTTAACGGATCTTCTACTATTGAATTTGAAGGAGAAATAGTCAATATAGAAGCTATTCAAAATGCGGGAACCGCAAAAGTATGGGGTTTTGAAGCTGGTATAGATATCAAACTCCCTCATAACTTTAACGTCACTTCTCAATTTAATATCACCCGAGGAGAGCAGGAGGAAGAAGACGGGTCATTACTTCCTGTGCGTCATGTGGCACCTACTTTTGGAAATACGCACCTCATCTGGAAAAAAGACAGATGGATTCTTAATGCATTTGTAAATTACAACGGCGCTTTAGATTTTGAAGACTTATCTCCTGAGGTAAGTGACAGCCCGGAACTTTTTGCTGTAGATGAAAATGGAAATCCATTTTCGCCTAGCTGGTATACGCTTAATTTATCTAGCCAATTCAAGCTCAATGAGCAATGGAATCTTACCGCAAACCTAGATAACATCACAGACCAACGTTACAGAACATACGCATCTGGGATTTCGGCAGCAGGTCGTAATTTGATCCTTTCGGCGAAGTATTCATTTTAGGAATTTATTTTTAATCCCACTTTTTGAAAGGGGGTCAATCTGATACCGCTTTCGCGAAAGCGTACTGAAGCATAGGCACAACTTCTGTATCAAACCACGGGTTTTTTGTCAACCAAAACCGATTCCGAGGCGAAGGATGCGGTAACGGAAATACCGCTGGTAAATACTCATGAAAGTGTCTGACGGTCTCTGTAAGATTCTTTTTTCTAGTTCTTTTTAGATAATATTTCTGTGAATAGTTCCCTATTAAAATCACAAGTTTAATCTCTGGCATACTTTTTAATACCACTTCATGCCATAATGGAGCACATTCTGGTCTTGGAGGTAAATCTCCTGTTTTTCCTTTGCCAGGGTAACAAAATCCCATAGGAACGATAGCTACTTTGGTAGGGTCATAGAAGGTCTCCTCATCACAATTCAGCCATAATCTTAGTTGGCGTCCTCCTGGGTCTTTCCAAGGGACTGACGATTGATGAGCGATAGATCCTGGCGCCTGACTAATAATAATGACACGCGCTTTTGGATGTATCCTGAATATAGGATTGGGCGTTACTGGAAGATGGTCTTTACAAACAATACAAGATCGTATAGATGTGACTAAATTTTCCATCTTATTTTTTACCAGCAAGCACAATTACTATTTCTCCTTTGGGAGGTTTATTTGTGTAATGTGCTAATACTTCTGTAACCGTACCTCGGATAGTTTCTTCATGTAATTTTGTAATCTCTCTGGAAACAGACACTTGACGATCTTCTCCGAAAAATTCAGCAAAATGTCCTAACGTTTTTACCAGTTTATGAGGAGACTCATAAAAGATCATGGTTCGCGTTTCTTCTGTAAGTGCTAGAAAACGCGTCTGTCTTCCTTTTTTAACAGGGAGAAATCCTTCAAAAACAAACTTATCGTTCGGTAAACCGCTATTGACGAGTGCTGGTACAAACGCTGTGGCTCCAGGAAGACAATCTACTTCAACACCTGCTTCTACACAGGCTCTCGTTAATAAAAACCCAGGATCCGAAATGGCAGGTGTTCCTGCATCACTTATCAAGGCAATAGTTTCTCCAGCTTGTAGGCGTTTTACAAGACTCTCTACAGTCTTATGCTCATTATGCATATGATGACTCATCATAGGCGTGGTAATCTCAAAATGCTTGAGCAATTTGCCGCTTGTACGCGTATCTTCTGCTAGAATAAGGTCTACTTCTTTAAGCACGCGTATGGCTCTTAGAGTAATATCTTCTAGATTTCCAATAGGTGTTGGAACAATATATAATTTGTTATGTTCAGTCATACATGGGGCGTATTCTTTTACCTAAAAAGTACGATATAGGTAAGAAAATTAATACGATTAAAGAAAAAAGATAGCCGCCATCATCTGCGTGAATATGGGCTGCAAATGCCAGAACAGCATCAAAAAACAATCCAGCATACGCCCACTCCGTCAGCCATGGTATACCTCTCCAAAGTACCATCACAATTCCTATTACTTTAGCAATCGCCAAAGGAATCACAATATACGTAGGATACTGAAGTGACTCAAAAAATCCCTCTACCATTGCGGTGTTTCTAAAATACATTTGTGCAGAAAACACAAAAACACCACACGTAATGAGTGTGGCGATCCAATAGACAATCTTTTGAATTTTCATGGTTAGAATCGATTAGTTGAATTTACTTTCAATAATCTGCATAAAACGCTCTTCATACTCTTCTTTTCCTTCCCAAGCATTATAATCCGGTTTCACCATTTGATGTATAAACTGCTTTGCTTCCTCCAGAGAGCGAAAAGTACTTAGTTGTGACAAGACGCGATTGTAATCAGTATCGCTTCCTTGGAAGAGATGTTTTATAAAAGCGAGTTTATCATTAAGCCCAATCTTAAGACCGTTTTTAAGTTTGGCGTTTAAGTTTTTAGGAGTTGCATCTTCCTCCACCAATGTGACAGGATCAAAAATAGGTGTCTGGGCAAACTCTCCTCCTATGTCAAACATATCATTTTTTTGATAGCGATCTTTAGGTTCTATAGACTCTACCATCTCATCTATAGCAGAGGCTTCTGGAGGCATTTCGGCTACCATATCTTTTATTTTTTCAATAACAGGCTCATGTACAGGCTCTTCTTCATTAAAAACAGTTCCATCAGGTCTATGTCTATCATTAGCTCTTGCCTCTGCAAAACGCGCTTCGTTTTCAGCAACAATCTCAGCAGGTGTTTTAGTCCTTGGTGTTGAGGGTATTTCTATTTTTTCTTTTGCAGGTACTTGCGCTATTTCTTCAAGGTCAGGAGACTTTATTTCAAGAGTAGAAAGATCTTCTAGTGCTTCTTCTATTTTAGACAATCCAATAGTAGGTTGCCCTGATTGCTCCAGCTTTTCTGCATAGGATAATATCATTAATTTCTCATAAAGAGCACGAGATTTCTCCGTCATTTGCGTGTACGAAGTATCATCTTTGAGTTGTAATATTTTGTGTGCGAGACTTATTAATTCTGCTTTGATAGATTTCTTCATAACTTTCGAATACTTAACGTTGATTACGCCTCTTTTTTGATAAATTTACCCTGATTTTAAATCAAACGCTAGAAATAGCGTTTTGGTCTTGAAAAGTACAAAATGTTTCTTGAAAACACAGTAAATCATAAAGAGCAATTCGGTTGGATTGAAGTAATTTGCGGATCTATGTTCTCTGGTAAAACAGAAGAACTCATCCGTAGGCTTAAACGCGCGCAGTTTGCAAAGCAAAAAGTAGAGATCTTCAAACCTACTGTAGATACCCGTTATGACCAAGAAATGGTGGTATCTCACGATGCCAACGAAATACGCTCTACGCCCGTTCCTGCGGCTGCAAATATTCCTATGCTAGCAGACGATTGTGATGTGATTGGAATTGATGAAGCTCAGTTTTTTGACGATGAAATTGTAAAAGTATGCAATGACCTTGCTAATAGAGGTATTCGGGTAATTATTGCAGGGCTTGATATGGATTTTAAAGGAAATCCTTTTGGTCCTATGCCAGCTCTGATGGCTACAGCCGAGTATGTGACTAAAGTACACGCCGTATGTACACGCACAGGGAACTTAGCGCAGTATAGCTATCGCAAAGCTCAAAATGATAAACTTGTTCTTCTAGGAGAAACCGAAGAATATGAACCCCTAAGCAGGGGAGCTTATTATAAAGCCATGCTACGTGACCGTCTCAAAAAAATGGAAGTCAATGACCCTACCGAAGTTGTTCCAGAAAAAATACCTGATACAAACACTGATAAATAATCTCTTATGGGGGTCACTCGTCTAGAAATAGATCTCAAAGCGTTAAAACATAATTACTCCTACCTTAGAGCCAAGGTCGCTGACAACATTAAAATGATGGCGGTCGTAAAAGCTTTTGGTTACGGAAGCGATGCCTGTGAAATTGCCCTTTTTCTAGAAAAACTAGGTGTTGATTATTTTGCAGTGGCGTATGCTGATGAGGGGGAAATATTGCGAAAAGCTGGAGTAAAAACACCTATTTTAGTATTGCATCCACAGCCGGACAACTTCAATATCATTATTGAACACTGTTTGGAACCTAGTTTATATAGTGCGCGTGTGTTTAAAGAATTTTCCGCTTTCGCGAAAGCGCAACAACAGAAAAACTATCCTGTACATCTTAAATTTAATACTGGACTAAATCGTCTGGGATTCTGGGAAAACGATACCGATTGGATACTGGAACGCTTAAAAGAAACCACTACAATCAAGGTAGCGTCTATTTTTTCTCATCTTGTTGCTAGCGAAGACCCAAAAGAAAGAGAATTTACACAACATCAAATTGCTAGTTTTACAAAAATAGCTGCTACATTTCTTACATCCCTAGACTACACTCCTTTTTTACATCAAAGTAATACGTCTGCCATTATCAATTATCCAGAGGCGCAATTTGATATGGTTCGCGCGGGTATAGGGTTGTATGGCTATGGTAATTCGCCTGAGGAAGATGCACATTTACAACCTGTGGCTTCTCTTATATCTGTTATCTCACAAATACATGCAATAGAACCTGGTGAATCTGTAGGGTACAATCGCGCGTATAAAGCAACTCATTATGAGAAAACAGCCACCATCCCCATAGGTCACGCCGACGGTATTTCTAGAGCGTATGGTCAAGGTAAAGGATATGTCACTATAAATGGTCAAAAAGCGCCCATTGTAGGAAATGTGTGTATGGATATGCTTATGGTAAATATTACAGATATAGATTGTAAAGAAGGAGATGATGTTGTTGTATTTGGAAAAGGAGCTTCTGCTGTAGATTTGTCGGCAACTATTCATTCTATTTCTTATGAATTACTTACTGCGGTATCTCAACGAGTAAAACGTGTCGTTCTTCGATAGAGGGCTTGTCACTCTTAAAGTTTTGTTAACTGAATTTCTTTTTTTAGTACCTTCGAGGTCATTAACCTTTAAACCAAATTAAGATGTTAAAAGAATTTAAAGCATTTATCATGACGGGTAACGTCATAGAGCTTTCGGTAGCGGTCATTCTAGGAGCTGCTCTCAACGGCGTAGTAAAAGGATTTACTGATAAAATCATGATGCCAATTATAGGGTATTTTACTGGTGGGATAGACTTTGCAGATAAAAAGATTGTTCTTACCGAAGCTGTACTTGGCGCAGACGGTGCTGTTGTTACTCCTGAAAACGCTATTATGTACGGAGAATGGATTAACACGATTATTAATTTAATTATTGTTGGGTTTGTGCTGTTTCTGATTATAAAGGCCTATAACAAATCAAAGAAAAAAGAAGAAGCGGCTCCTGCACCAGATCCAGGACCATCAGAAATTGATTTGTTAAAAGAAATTAGAGATTCGCTTAAAAAATAAGAACTCGTATTATAAAAATCCCGTTCTACAATGGGATGACGTAAACGTCACCGCTACACTATATATTCTAATTTTAAACCGCCTTCGTTATCTAGCTAAGGCGGTTCTTTTTGTTAGGAATAATACATTTTCGTCTTCTTTTGTGTACCCTAGAAACATTATCTGCTTTTTAGACCTTTTTATATCAATTAATTAAGCACTAGTTGCTACATTTGAGTTTTTAAATTTTAATCTATACTTATACTGATGAGAGTAGCTGTAGTCGGTGCTACCGGAATGGTAGGCCAAGTGATGTTGCAAGTACTTGCAGAGCGTAATTTTCCTATAACTGAATTGATCCCTGTTGCTTCAGAGCGATCTGTAGGTAAACATATTACCTATAAACAGAAGGAATACACTGTTTTTTCTATGCAGGATGCTATAGATGCCAAACCAGATATTGCTATTTTTTCTGCAGGCGGTGACACCTCTCTTGCGTATGCACCAAAATTTGCAGAAGTAGGCACGACTGTTATAGATAACTCATCTGCTTGGCGTATGGATCGTACTAAAAAACTAGTGGTTCCAGAAATTAATGCCAATACTTTAACTAAAGAAGATAAAATTATTGCAAATCCTAATTGTTCTACCATACAATTGGTACTAGCTCTAGCACCATTGCATAAAAAATATGGGATTAAAAGATTGGTGGTTTCTACCTATCAATCTATTACAGGAACGGGAGTCAAAGCGGTACAACAGCTAGAAAATGAATATACTGGACAAAAGGGTGAAATGGCATACCTCTATCCTATTCATCGAAATGCTATTCCCGCTTGTGATGTTTTTCAAGAAAATGGATATACTAAAGAAGAGTTGAAGCTCGTCAATGAAACTCAAAAAATACTAGACGATCGCACGATTGCGGTTACGGCTACAGCAGTACGTATTCCTGTGGTAGGAGGTCATAGCGAGTCTGTTAATATAGAATTTCATACGGAGTACGATCTTAGCGAAATACGTAAAATATTAAGTGAAGCAGACGGAGTTACAGTACAAGATAATCCAGACACAAACACCTACCCTATGCCTATCTATGCCGAAGGTAAAGATGACGTTTTTGTAGGACGTATCCGTCGTGATCACTCACAAGAAAACTCTCTTAATATGTGGATTGTTTCTGACAATCTTCGCAAAGGAGCGGCTACCAACGCTGTCCAGATTGGAGAGTATCTTGTAGCGAATGGATTGGTTTAAAATCAAATTTTTACACAATATTTAAAACCTTCCTTGTGAAGGTTTTTTTATTATAGTAGCTCATCTAACATAATACCTATGAAAACAATAGACCTATCCACTTGGAAACGCAAACAACACTTTGAATTTTTTAGCCAGTTTGAAGAGCCTTATTTTGGAATTACAGTGTCTGTAGATGTAACGATCGCTATGCAAAAAGCCAAAGAACTAGACGTTTCTTTCTTTCAATACTATTTACACAAATGCATCCTAGCAACCAATCAAATTGAAAATTTCAGGTTTCGTATCACACCAGAAAACGAGGTTATTGTACACGATCATATAGGTGCTTCGGCAACCATTATGAGGCCTAACGAAACTTTTGCTTTTAGTTATATTCCGTATGAAGAAGATTTTGATATGTTTGTAAAGATCGTTCAAAAAGAAATAGACCGGATTCAAGAAAGCGATGCCTTATTTCCTGTCGAAAATCCAGATAGTGTCATTCATTATTCAGCAATTCCTTGGCTAGATTTTAGTGCTATTACACATTCGCGTATGTTTAAAGCAAAAGATAGTGTTCCTAAAATCTCTTTTGGAAAAGTTTCTACAAAAAATGACAAAAAGACAATGTCTATTGCTATATATATTCATCACGGTCTTGCTGACGGTCTTCACGTAAGTAGGTTTATAGCTATTTTTCAAAATTTACTGAATAAGTGATTTTTTTGATTTTTGGAAAAATTGACAATTATTTTACGCATGCTTGTAATAGAAATAAAAGTACTGCGTCTAAGACCTCAATAATAACCAAAACAAATAAAACTCATGAAATTAGTAAACACAATTATTAGAATCGGTCTTGGAGTGATGCTCCTTACTTTTGGGCTTAACAAATTTTTCTGGTTTATGCCAGACTTTGAATTTGGCCAAGATGTTGGCGCAACAAATTTATTTCAAGCTTTTACAGATAGTGGCTATATGTGGCCATTGGTAGGAGGGCTTGAAGTTGTGGTGGGTCTTCTTTTTATTATAAAAAAAGCATTTCCAGCAGCATTACTTGCGTTATTACCTATTTCTGTGAATGTGGTACTTTTTCATGCGGTATTAAATCCTGCAAACATAGCCCCTGCGTTGCTTGTAGCTATTGTTAATCTTTATTTTATCTATAAAAACTGGAGCAATTTTAGACATCTCGTTCAATAAAGAAATACATTCTCTTATATATACAACCCTGCCTGTTTGAGGTGGGGTTTTTTATGCTTTCGCGAAAGCGTACAAATCCCTATCTTCACTATCTCAAAAATATACTTCAGCCTTATGAAAAGAGTCCTTTTATTAGCCTTTATGAGTAGCGTGCTATTCTCTTGTAAAAATGATATGAAATCTACAGAAAAACCTATTGCAGTGACCTATACACCTACCCAAAAAGTAGACACCATAGATACATATTTTGGTACAGAAGTGCCAGATCCTTATCGCTGGCTAGAAGATGATCGTAGTGAAGAAACTCAAGATTGGGTAAAACGTCAAAATCAAGTTACCTATAATTATCTAGATACCATTCCTTTTAGAGCACAACTTAAAGAGCGTTTATCAACATTATGGAATTATGAAAAAATAGGTGCTCCTTTTAAAGAAGGAGCGTATACGTATTTCTATAAAAACAACGGACTTCAAAACCAGTATGTGATTTATAGATACAAAACAGGAGATCAACCCGATACTGCTACGGTATTTTTAGATCCTAATACATTTTCAGATGATGGAACTGTTTCATTAGGTAGTGCTAGTTTTTCTAAAGATGGTAGTACGCTTGCGTATAGTATATCTGAAGGAGGAAGTGACTGGCGTAAAATTCTAATTATGAATTCTGAAACTAAAGAAATTATTGAAGACACATTAATAGATGTAAAGTTTTCGGGAATTTCTTGGTACAAAAACGAAGGTTTTTACTATTCAAGTTATGACAAACCTAAGGGGAGCGAACTTTCTGCAAAAACAGATCAACATAAATTATACTATCATAAATTAGGAACTCCTCAATCTCAAGATGTTGTTGTTTTTGGTGCTACTCCACAAGAAAAACATAGGTATATAGGTGGACGTGTCACAGAAGATGATCGCTATTTAATCATTTCGGCGAGCGTTTCGACCTCCGGAAATAAATTGTTTATGAAAGATCTTACAAAACCGAACTCGTCTCTTGTTACGATAGTGGGTCATACCGATTCTGACACCAATATTATAGAAAACGAAGGGAGTAAGCTGTTTTTAGCTACTAATTTAAATGCGCCTAACCGTCGTGTTGTGACCGTAGATGCTAGTAATCCTACTCCAGAAAATTGGGTGGATCTTATTCCAGAAACAAAAAATGTGTTGAGTATTTCTAGTGCTGGAGGAAACTTTTTTGCAGAGTATATGGTAGATGCAGTTTCAAAAGTATTACAATATGATTATCAAGGAAATCTTATCCGTGAAGTAGAATTACCAGGGATAGGATCTGCAGGAGGGTTTAGCGCCAAAAAAGAAGAAACAGAACTTTATTATAGTTTTACAAATTATAAAATGCCTTCAAGTACCTATTTATATCAAATAAAAGAAGGCACCTCCGAATTATATCGTAAACCCAACATTGATTTTAATCCTGATAATTACGAAAGTACGCAGGTCTTTTATAACTCAAAAGACGGAACGAAAGTGCCTATGATTATCACCCATAAAAAAGGACTAGAACTCAATGGGAAGAACCCTACAATTCTATATGCTTATGGTGGTTTTAATATAAGTCTTACTCCTAGTTTTAGTATTTCCAATGCGGTCTGGATGGAACAAGGGGGTATCTACGCTGTCCCTAATTTACGTGGTGGCGGTGAGTATGGAAAAGAGTGGCATGACGCAGGTACAAAGATGCAAAAGCAAAATGTGTTTGATGATTTTATTGCTGCTGCAGAGTATCTTATTGATCAAAAATATACCTCTAGTGATTATTTGGCGATTCGTGGTGGATCTAATGGGGGACTTCTTGTAGGAGCAACTATGACACAACGTCCTGATCTTATGAAAGTAGCTTTACCAGCCGTAGGGGTTATGGATATGCTTAGATATCATACTTTTACTGCAGGTGCAGGATGGGCTTATGATTATGGTACGGCAGAAGACAGTAAAGAAATGTTTGAATATCTTAAAGGATATTCACCTGTTCATAATATAAAGGAAGGGGTTTCATATCCCGCAACACTCGTTACTACAGCAGATCACGATGATCGTGTGGTGCCGGCGCATTCTTTTAAATTTGCCGCAGAGCTACAAGCAAAACAAGCAGGAGATGCACCTACCCTTATCCGAATAGAAACCGATGCTGGACACGGTGCTGGAACTCCAGTAAGTAAAACCATTGAGCAATATGCAGACATATTTGGTTTTACATTATATAATATGGGATATAGAGTATTACCTGGGAAAGTAAAAGGGTAATCCAAATACGAAAGTAGAAAAACGAACAACGAAAAGGCTCAGGTATCACTTGGGTCTTTTCTCTTTTTACGCTCCTACCTCTCTCTGGCAGACAAGTTCACGAAAGCGTATACAACCAGCATCAAATAACCTCAAACAACTTCCCTGGCAAAGGGCGTATCACACCTTTGAGTTCCATGGTGAGGAGGATTCCTGCTATTCTGTGAGTGGGCATTTTACAATGTAACGCAATAAGATCTAACTGTTCTTTTCCGTGTTCTGTTAGAAAACGCCAAATAGATTTTTCGTCATCATCTAGTTCTACAAAAAGTTTTTTCTGAACAGGTAATGGGGCATCTTCTTTTAGTTTCCAATTAAGAATATACGCTAAGTCTGCTGCCGATGTAAGCAAATGTGCTTTGTGTTGTTTAATCAGATTATTACAACCTATACTTAACGGGTCATTCGCTCTTCCTGGTACGGCAAATACATCACGGTGATAGCCATTGGCAAAATCTGTAGTGACGAGAGAGCCTCCTTTGGCGGCACTTTCTATCACAATAGTCGCCTCACTGAGTCCGGCAATAATCCGATTACGTTGTAAAAAATTAGTGTGAACAAAGGTATCTGATGTCCAAAAATCGGTCATAAAGCCACCGTTTTTTTCTACCTCTTTTATGTATTTACTATGCACTTTCGGATACATCTTATCAAGTCCATGCGCCAATACGCCAATTGGTTGTGTTGCCCATTTGCAATGTTAATCTAAATGTCCCCAAACCTACAGATAGAGCACTCCCTCCTGAATCAAATAAAACTCTAGGAGCTGAATTAAAGAGAAAACGTATGGAATCTCAACTATCACAAAGAGAAGCCGCAGAACGGCTCTCAGTATCATTGATAACGTATAGGGGATATGAAAGTAATAAGAATATTCCTCACGATCATATTAAGAATAGAGTTAATCAATTTATTGGATATAACTTCTGGGATGATGGTTCTGAAACCTTAGCTAATAAGCTTTTACGCTATCGAATAAAAAAAGAAATGACAGCTGCTGAATTAGGAACTGTCATAGGGGTTAGTAGGAATACAATCAAACGAATTGAAACAGAAATTTATGTATCAGATAAAATGAAAAAGATAATTAGTGGTTTCTTGAAATAACCTCAAATTTATAAAATGTTATTATATGTTTTATGTCTTATAATCCAAATGGATAGTAACTAACACTATTTTAAGAGCTTTTAAATTTTTTTCAGGCAAGCTACTACTTCTATAAAAGGAGTATTTTCAATGAACTCTACGTTAGCACTAAATTATGTAATCTTATTAATTAAAATAAATCCATACTAGGAAAATACTCTCTTAAACATCTTGGGTCATTTTCAATATTATTTAACACATCTTTAAGTATTTCTTTCGATTCTGTTTTTTCTCGATTCGACATCAATTCAGAAATTACGTTGTTAGTATTATCTGGGGAAACTATTCTTATTGTTTCTATATTGTCAATAATGTATTTTAGTGTAATTTTCAAATTCCCAATAATTGTGGAATTAAAATAATTAATGTTCTCCAATGCCTTCTTTGTCAACTCCTTTATAAGTATAGATTTCATAGGAACATCTTTCTTTTCTCTTAAAATTTTTAGCAATTTTATTATTTCTCTTTTATCATTTACATTATCACCAAAATCTTCTTGTTTGTACGGATTCATTTTAATCCTTGATGCATTTCCAAATATGTTTTCAGGATTTTCATATAAGTGATATTCATTTCCTCCTTTTCTAAAATCCGTTCGTCTACCTGGAACAACATCTATACAAGTCTTTTCTCCATCTATATTATATATTAAACCTATTGATCGTCTTTGTTTTCTTACTTTAATCAAATCTGTATCTTCAAACTCATACCTGAAATAATCTAATACTGAATAATACATTTCTTCTAATGTCCTAAAACTTGTTTTTTTAAAACTAATCCTTATGTCAAAATCTGAGATTTTAGTTACCGAAGTTTTTTGTTTAACTGAACCTTGGTGAGTTGGTCGTCCTAATATTTCACTATGATACCTTTTCTTCAAAGCTTTTTTAATTCTCAACGACTTTCGTAATGTCTTTTGATCAAAATTATCCATTTTACATGAAGTCACAACTGAAGATAAATAAGTAACCTCATCAATATCACTCTCATCAATATCTCCAGATTCAAAAAGAGATATAATCAAGAGCCAAAAACTAGTTATTGAAGCTCCAATTACGGCACCTTGAAGAGTAGACTTTATAACAGAGTTAAGATCAAAATCTAAATTCGGATCTTCCTTAATAGCATTCCACTGATAAATAACATTTAACAATAACGCTATACTACCTCCATATATTCCGCCTTTTGATATTTCTCTAGTTCTATTATTTTTCATTTTAGATCAAATTTTACTTAAACAAAGTGTTATTTATCTTGAAATGGAGGCGTGGGTATTATTCTGTTAGCAATTTCTTTAGATTTTTTAGGGTTTACAGCCTCATTTGGATATGCGTCTAAAATTAAAGAAGGTAATAGTCGTTGCGTTAAATCAGAAAATGTAAATCCATATTCTCTTATATCAGTTTTGCCTGTGACCTCCACCATATCTTTAATATTATGATTAGTGAAACCAAGTTCAGTCAATGGTTCTTTTAAAACAGCTAATCTTTGTTCTTCATTCGGTCTGCTAAATTTTAAGATATCGGCAGCTCTTCTCTTTATTGCAGGGTCTAAAGAGTTTAAGCGATTCGTACACATGATAACTGCTGCTGGAAGTTTTCCATTAGCTATTCTATCAATTCCACGTATAAATGCATTTACTCCAGCTTTATCTTCATGATGCATTTGGTTACTTTCGCGAGATTGAGTCAAAGCATCAGCTTCGTCCACTAGAAGAATTACTGCTCCTCTAGATTTACCTGATGGATTGTTGAGTTTTTTAGCTTTTTCAATTGAATAATCAAATGCTGTAGATATGAGTTTTGTCATTTCGCCAACACGACCTTGTCCTCTTGCGGATAAACTTAAAGGCAGTAAAGTAACATCTATTTTTTCTTGTCTAGCAACTGCATCACCAATACATGTTGCTAATTCTGATTTACCTGATCCAACATCTCCTTCTAAAATCACCAATGGAGGTCTTCTTAATACAATATTGGATATATGTTTTGCATTGGGATGATATTTTTCAATCCAAGATTTGATTCCTTCAGGATTTATTAACAAACTTAGGATTTTAGTCATACGACTTTTATGACTATCTAATCCAACCAATGCGTTTAGTCGATCTTGAAATTCAAAATCTGGATATATAACTGCTTGTTCAAATAAGCTTTCTGTTGATGGTCTTGTACTCATAATTAATATTTTTTAACAGTGAAACGATTTAGTGATTTACTTCCGGAACTATATGTTTTGTCTTGCAACATGTAACCATTTACACCTGGTTCAGCTGCTCCCGTTCTTTTGATAGGCAAATTGTTCTTATAATTATTTCTTTCTTCTGAACTTAAATTAAACCACGATGAAGTATATATGAGATAACTATTAAAGAACGCTCCTTTAACATCAGCTCCAGGTTTTATTCTTCCAGGATCGTCATCAACCCCTGATGTGTTAGCAAGGTCTCTTGCTGTATACTGTATTGTGGGTTCTGTCCAATCACCATCTTTTTGAAATCCGTAAGTAACTTTATCTAGATAACCATCTTTAAGAAGTTCTATCATCTCTGCTTCTAAATCAGATATGTGACTATCAGATGGAGCACCATAAAACCTTTGCATTCTTTTTAAATCTGTTGCTACTTTGGCTGCTAGTTCTTTAGCATGTGTAATTGTGAAACTATTATTAAATGTATTACTATAACTCATATAACTTTTTTTAAATGTGAAATGATGGACCAAATACTTTTTTCCAGTAGTAAACAGTATTTTCTTTTGTAGTAGCAGCTAATGCAGCATCTATTGCATCGCCTGCATCTATTGCAGCATCTTCAATCAAATCTGCTTGAGCGTTTGTATAAAGCTTTGCTGCATTATTTTCTGCATTAACTGGATCTATGATCTGTACAGGCTCTGAAAATGTTCCGATGCTGCCATAAGCATAATAATCATTAAATGAAATTTGATCCCTTACACCAGTTGTTGCTAGATAGGTAAAAAAGCTTTGAAGCGCTTCTGGATAATCCGAAAAGTCTTGACCATTATCTGCAAGTTTTGCAAATATTAATTCGATCATAAATGACTTGAACTTAAAATCAGGGTTTTCAATTTTCATATTTTTCGCCCAATATTTTGCAAGTCTGATTATCTGTGCGAAATGAGTGTTATTTTTTGATTTCCTCGCTTTGATAAATTCTATATGGAATGGGATATTCGTTTTTAAAAACGAACCATCATTTTGACTTACAAGATCGCCATACCAGTCTGGATCATCGTAATAAAGTATTGGTACAATGTCTACGTCTAAACTAGTTCCTTTGAAAGAAACTTGAACAGAATATGTTTGTGGAACTACTTGATCTGGACTAAAATTAGGGAAAGCCTTTCGTAACTTTTCTGCTAAATAATTTAATAACTCTTCTATACTAGACGGAGCATCGTCTGCCTTGATATAACAACCAACATCAATATCACTAATTGATTTTAGAGCAGTGCCTTTTGCAAGACTTCCAGAAATAAGCATTCTTTTTAACACAAAGTCTGGATGCTCATTTAAGTAGTTTGTAAGTTTATCTCTCAACCGACCTGCCTGTGCTCGATATTCTTTGGCTTTATCACTCGGTAAATTAATAGTATTTACTGCCCAATTCGCTATGTCTTTTTGTGAGACGTGTTCTCTTCCCATAATTTTAATGTGTTATTTTATGATGGCAAGAACGTCACATTTTGAGAGTGATTCAATACCTTGGTGAGGGTATATTTTGTGTTGGAAACACTAAGTTTCTTGAATAGGAAAGATGACGAAGAGGTAGTAGGCGGATAGTTGCTTTCACGGTGTTAAATGTCTGTCTTTCAAAAGAAACTTCTTTTATTTCTAATTCTAGCGCGCCAGACTGACTATTTCTCTAAATAGATCTACTAGGCCTATTTTTAAAGCTCTTCCTAATCTTTATATAAATTTTGAAGTTTTAATAATGTCATGGCATTGTTATACAAATGTGGTACTACATTGGCATACGTTAATAAGTGTTTCTTTGGTATATTTTTAAACTCCGAAAGTCGTGATGGATAGAATAAGTCATTCGAATAATATAATACTCCTATTCCTTGACTAACTAACTGTTTGGTTAAAGGGATCATGTAATCGTCCAAATAGGTTTGATCCCATTTTCTGCCATCAGCACTAGAATTATCAAAAATGACTAGTTCAAAATCTGTTGGATGTGATCCATTTTTATTTATCAATTTATCTTTTATCTGTTTGTAAGTTAATTCTTTAACACTTATTTCCGTACAATTGAATTGTACTTTTGAAGAGCCTTTCATAAAAATTCGTTCTAAATCTTCATTAATAGGTGTTGTAACTTCGTTTACTAATAGTATTTGAGATTGCCCTCGCAATTCTTCGTTATCTTTTTCAGAGTTTTTAATATGCTGTATAGTTCTAATTTCTGCTTCTCTTACATTTTCGATAGATTTTTGAAATTTTCTTTTCACCGTTTTATCTAATCCAAAAATGCCTAAAAAAGTTAAGACTAATGTTAGTAATATTCCTTGTACTCCTAGTTTGGTAATGAATAGATTATCAATTTTATTTTCATTGGTGATGGTTCGTTTTGTATTCTCTAGAATATTCTTATTTAATGAGTTTACTTCCTTATCTATTTTTTGTTGAATCTGAATTTCTGAATTATTAGTTTCTATTGAAACTTCTTGAACTTTGTTAGTGTCTTGTTGTGCAGCTAGAAGCGTCACAAAACTTATTGCTATGATGAATATTGTTTTTTTCATTGATTTTATTTTAAAAGATTGAAAGTTATTTTTTATCAGGATGAACTTTGTATGTATATTTTATGCCTAATTCTTCTAGTAGTTCAATAAGAAATAGTCCGCTAACAGCGTAATTAGTTCTAAACCCAGTATATTCTTCAGAAGTACCTGCATAGTGAATTCCTAGTACTTTTCCAGATGTGAAGTCTAACAAAGGGGATCCTGAATTTCCTCCCCAAGTGGTACAATCATGATGGTAGATGTAATTTGAAATACAGGTTCTAAAAAAAGCACCTGGTGCAAATTGTTTTACGCCTGATACTCCATTAAAAGAAGCACTTCGTAATTCTTCATTTTCACTACATGCAGGATAACCAATGACATAAATATCTTCTTTCAATGTTGGAGGCTTATAAGAAAGTTCTAATCCTTCAGGTAATTGATGCTCATTATGATTTATAGTTTGTACTCGTAACAAAGCAATATCTAATTCTGAATTTTTAGTAATATGAATTACTTCTTTGATATCAAATTCAAGTTCTTCACGGGTATCATGCTCTTCTTTAAAATCAATTTTAACTCCTAATGGACGCCTTCTATGACTTTCCTTTATTTGGAATACTCCTTTTTCTTTTTGTGAAGCAAAATGCTGTGCTACATGTCTATTTGTTACAATGATATCCGTATCATAAATTAGCCATCCTGTGCCTGCCCATTTTCTTCTATCATCTCCTATAATTTCAATACGCCCAACAGCAGGAATCACTTTGGAAATCGTATCTATGTTTTCTGTTATGTGTTTTTCCCAAGATGTTGTAATGGCAATATCAATTTGATCGTTATTGATAAGAAATACAGGACGATCAATGGTTTTTATAATACTTTGTTCGGCACGCTTGTATAAGTCGACTTCTTCAACTATTCCGTCAATGGAAGAGTTAAAAAGCATATCAATTACATATTTATCTTCATGGTCATTTAAAAATGTTTGTAGGCTTTCAAAGAAGGTTCCATCATTGGTAAAGTCAACACGAAGTTCTATACTTCGAATTATTTCTTCATTGTTGTAATAGTCTTTTAAATTGGCTAAGACTTCTTTAGGAGATTTTACTGAATTTTCGTTTTCTGAAGCTTGTTTTTGTGAATCCATGGTACTTGTTTTTGTATGACAACAAGTATGTTAGAAACAACAAAAATGGCAATACCTTGGTGAGGGTATATTTAATCAAATCGGGAAATAAAGCTTAGTCAAAATCATAACCTCTGTTGAGTGCGTAACTCAATAGAGCATCTCGACCTTTAAGGTTTAATTTCTTTGTAATGTTTTTACGATGTGTCAATACTGTATGTTTACTAACAAATAGTTTGTCGGCAATCTCTTGGCTACTCAATCGCTTACCTATCAATTCTAAGATTTGATTTTGCGTTTTAGTAAGAAGTTTTTCTTTTCTTATTTCAGTTGTAGAACTCTCTTCCTCCAATGGAACATCTGAGTCGTAGTAGATTTCTCCTGCATGTACCTCCCTGATTGCTTTTAAAAGCACTGGTAATGTTGCATTTTTAAGCAAGTATCCTTTTGCACCAGCATCTACCATTTTGTTGAAAAGCTCACGTTTTCTAAACATAGTAAACGCAATGACTTTGATATGTGAATACTTTGCTGTGATTTGTTTTGTTGCTTCAATACCATCTAACTTTGGCATACGAATGTCCACAATTACAACATGTATATGTCTACTCTTTTGCTCTAAAAGTTCTAGTAAAGCAACTCCATCATTTACTTTACCGATAATGGCAATATCTTTTTCAAACCCAAAAAAAAGATCTATTCCGTCAATAAGACTATTATGATCTTCTGCAATTACGATATTTATCATAGTGGTATTTCGATTATAAATGTGGTTCCTTTGTTAGCAGCAGAATCAATAGTTAACTTTCCTTTTAACTCTTCTATTTTTTTCTCTATACTATTTAATCCTAGCCCTTTTTGTTTTTCTAATTTGGTTTTATCTAGTCCAACTCCATCATCTTCTACGATGATTGTTATAGAATTTTCATCAGCAGTAATGTCTATAGAAACTTCTGAGGCTTTTGAATGCTTTACTGCGTTTGTGATGAGTTCTGTAGTCATTCGACGCAAGTCATTTTCAATGGATATGTTTACAATATTAATCGTTCCATGACTTTGTACTTCGACTGATAATTGATTACTTTCATTCATAATAGCTGCAAAATCTTTAATAACGTCTACCCAATAACCAGAATTTTGAGACGCTGAGTCTTCTAAATGCGCCATATTCCTAACTTTTAGATACGCTTCATTTATTAGCTCTTGTGTTTTAGATATTAAACTTTCCTCTTCTTGTTGGAAACGATCTTTACGGACTTTAAGATTATCAAAGCACTGCTGAATCGCAATAATTAAACTTCCTAAATTATCATGTAATTCCCCTGCAATGCGTTGTCGTTGCTTATCTTTTTCATCATTACGAGCGTCTATTGCTTCAATTTCTTTTTCTTTTTCGGCAAGCAGTTTTTTACTTCTATAATACAATATGAGGATGGCACCAATAATAATCACAGCAATTAAAATAATCATTACCTGGTATAACAGGTTTTTATCTTTTATTCCTTCAGCTTTTAAGATTAAATTTTTTTGAGATAATTCATTGGTTTCTAATAAAGTTAATATAGTGTTCTGTTTTGTAATGTTTATACTATCCCTATATGAAACCATTTTTTTATAATATATAAAAGCAGAATCTTCCTCCCTCAAATTCTCATAATTGAGAGATAAGTATTTGTACAATCCTATTTTTCTGTTATAAATATTTTCTTTAATTGGCAAGGTTTCTGCTTTAAGAAGAATGTCAATGGCTTCCTCATAATTGCCTTGAAGTGTATATGTATATGCTTTTGTTTTTAAAGATGATTCTATACGATCTGGAGAATCTAGTATGTTAGCATAATACAGCATGCTATCAGCATGAATTTTGGCTTGTTTAAAATCATCAGTATAGCTTTGATAGAATACTGATTTGTAATTGTGCAATTTGTACATTGCATCAGGTGTTCCAATTTTATTTGCATAATGATTTGCTTTTTTTAAATGGAATTGAGCATTTTTAGTATTTGAAGGAGTAATTCCTAAAAAGCTTAATCCTAAATGCGCAATAAGTAATTGTTCTGCGCTATCATCTTTACGTGCATTTTCAAAAAAGACTTTTAAATAAGATTCACCATCATATTCTAAGAAATCTTGAGAAACTAAAGTGTAGTGTAAATCATAATTAATAATGTTTGTCATTTTTATATTCCCAGATGTACGGAATAGTCTTTGAGCTTTGAGCTTGAGAGCATACGCTTTTTCCTCTTGGTTATTATATCTGTAGGCATCCCCAAGTATATAACAATACCATCCTTTATAATTCTTAGAAAGTTGAGTGCTATCTACATTTTTGAGTGCAATAAATGCCTTTGCTATATTACGTTGTTCTATATATAACTTCCCTTGATAATAATAGTTTAGATTATTATTAGGAGGATATAATTGTGAAAGTTCACGTTCAAAAGCAGTATAGTGTTTATTATCTAATAAGGTGTCTAGCCGGGTTTCCTGAGTAAATATCTTATTAGATAAGAATAAGCAATATAGCAAAAACAAGTATTTCAAAATTTGAATTTTAGTTTGTTAATTTACAACTATTTATGCAGGATCCAACACACCTCCACCAACTGTTCTAGGTTCTTCTTCTATTGTTATATTCAAAGATTTTCCACCGATAAACTCTTGAAGGAGTTCTATATTATAATCGTAGTCTTGTGAAGGTGAATCAAAGGTAACATGATGCTGAACAAAATAACGATAGATAGCAATATGCCAATCTTTGAAATCTTCATCGTGAACAGTAATTACCAAAATTTTATCTTGAGGAAAAGATATATGATTAAAAATAGAATCTAAAGATAAAGTTTGTCTATCCCAATCTAAATTTTCGGCAGTTAGCTTTTTACGATCAGTTGGATGTCCGTGGCTATAAATAGCAAGTAGACAAGGAATGTCTTCACTTGAAATATCATAAGGATTTCTAAGATTGAGACTGTATGTGTTTTCTGAATCAGATAATTCAACTACTGGAATTTCAGTAGCTATTTCAATTACATTTTCCTCAATTGAGTACGTTCCTTTACTGTAAAATGTTTGTTTGTGCGCTGACGCTTTTGATGTTGTCATTTGTTTTTGAGTTTAGGTTAAAATTATTAATTTAAATATGCCTCAAAACTAGATGATATAGACTGTAGAAAACATACCTTGGTGAAGGTAAATTTTGAGACAACTTAGTATTAACCAATCGGATGCAAATTTTTAAGATCATCTTGTATGTACACTTCTGCAGAAGATTAACTAGATAATAGAGAACGAATTGCAATTAATATTCACAAACAAATTGTGATTAATACGGAGTTAAAACTGAAAAACACCTATTAAGGTGTTTTCAATCACTCCAGATAATAATGAGTAAGCATCAACGCAAATACATCAAAGACTCCCATTTGATAATGCTCTGCGGTAGTATTCTTGCGAAGTGCTGGCATACGAGATTGTAACTCTGGATACCATTCACTAATAGTTTTTGAAATACCATATTTTGTGTTTTTTCCAAATTGAAGAAACGCTTGCTTGATATCTTCACGAGAATATTTATAAATTGATAGTCCTTGATCAATAGCTTGTTTCTCAAACGCATCAATAACTCTTACTACTCGTTTACTAATTCGCTTGTCAGTATCTTGATACCCTCGTAAGAGAATTAATGAAGGGTTGTATTCTTTAATGAATCCTTGTAATCTTTTTAAGTGTGCGCCTACGCTAAGTGGTCTAATACGAGCAATACCATATCTAATAAGTTCTTTTGGGTTCTCACATACAATGTAATTAAGACCTGCACCATTGGGATAGAGAACGACAATGAGTCCGCTATTTCCCATACTTTCCTTGCAACTCTATTAATTGATCTATAATAGTGTCAATATTTGTGATCCTATCACTTACATCTGGAGAGGTCATTGCTTCCAACAAACGATCTTTCAAAGTTGTTGCTTGAGATATATTATTCTGTAGTATTTCTGTATAATGCTGTTTGAGTAACCTTTCTATCGGAATACGAAGGATAAAATGGTAGCTCAAAACCGTATTTATTTGGGGAATTCTTTTTCCTTTTTCAATTTTAGATAAACTACCGATATCAATTCCTATCATTTCCGCCATATCACCAAGAGCAATCCCCGAACGCTCACGATAAGTTTTTAAGTAGTGTAATGTTTTATTCATATTAAATTAATAGGGTGTTGATTGTTATTTTTATTCAACACCGATATTCATTTTATAGGATGTGGTATTTATAAAATAGATATGCCTTTTTGCCAATATGTCAAAAAAAATTCGCTGTCACTCTTATATTTAAAGAGTAATAGTAATGACGTGATAGTATTACTGTATTATATAGGTGGTTGTATATGGTTAAATGAGATCTTCTGCATACCCTGTGACGTATCTTCACTGTACAATTTTGTATGTGTAATTATTGTAGGGTTACTTTTCTTCACTGTTTTAGGTGAAGTATGTTCACGGCTCACGTTTTTGTTAATGGAATAAAACAGTTTATGTGCTTTTCTCCGATCTTCTGTGGTGTATAGATATACTCCGTGTTCATTTTTGATATGTATGAGTCCTTTGCTAAATAATGAGGATATAGCTTTAGAGACGGAGCGTAGTGATAAGTTAGTTTTTTTTACAAAAAACCGCCTTGAAATCCAATCCCATTCTTTGTGTGATCCTGTTCGTTTATCTACCCATCCATAGGTTTGACGAATGATAACAAGTATTATTTTCAATTCTGCATACCCTAGATGCTTTAAATGAGTATCTAATATTGAGTTTGGAACGCCTGTTCTATTTATGTATGCCATAGTATGAGCATATAAGTAATACTACTTCTTATATAGATATGCCATTTGGACCATTGGTAAATGATTATCTATCAAAATGGCTGATCTATTTTTATGTTGGTGTTTGAGTAGTATATACATTATGACCTCTAACGTAGAAGCTAACCCACCATTTAAACTCTCTGAGACAGCGTACAACGAACTTATAGAGGTGTTAAGAGATGAAATAGGTCAAGATTCCATTGATCGACTAGGAGAGGATAATATACATCACATAGGGCATCATTTACTTACGTTGACTGCTATACAACTACGCATTCGTATAAAGGAGTATAAGCAAGGAAACGTGGACAATTTGAGATAATTCCCATACACTATATATGTCAAACTCTAGGAATTACATACAATTTGTATAAGCTTTTTGCTTGTACATAGAAATGGGGTGATAAGTCAGTTTTCCTAGAGTTTGACGATAATAGGAACTTTCTTATCACCCCTTTTTTGCACTTCAATATACCTATGAATACACACCAAACAAACAACTTTATCTATGGAGGGTATGTACGGAAGTCTTCTGAATCAGAGGACCGACAAGTGCAGTCTATTGAACGTCAAAAAGATGATTTACTCTCGATTATTGAAAAGGAGAGAATTATACTGAATGATGAAATTATTGAGGAAACAAAATCGGCTTTTTCTATTGGTCGAGAAGGATTTAATAATCTTATTAAGTTAACCGAGAAAGGAAAAATAAATGCATGGCTCTGCTGGCATCCAAATCGATTATCACGAAACCCAATGGATGCAGGAATTATCATTTATCTCTTAGATATTGGAAAACTTCATCATATCAAAACACCTTCACGTGTTTTCTACAATACACCTACGGACAAAATGATGCTCCAATTTGAGTTTATGATGTCTAAAAAAGACTCCGATGATAAAAGTCATTTTGTGAAGAGTGGGCTTAGAAAACGTTATGAAAAAGGATATCCAAGCGGTAGAGCTCCTATTGGTTTTTTAAATAATAAAACTCAAGAACAAGGTGATAGAGGTTGGATTATCGATCAAGATCGCATTGGCAAATTAAGGCTTCTATTTACTCGGTTTCTTAAGGGGAATGATTCACTTAACACAATTACTGAATATGCTCGTAATAATTTATATCTGACAACTCCAATAGGAAAAAGAAGTGGAGGTAAATTAGTAGCTCGTTCAGTTATTCATAGTGTACTAACAAACCCCATTTATGCAGGATTTTTTTATTCAAGAGATGAAAAAGGGAATAGTAAAAGCTTAAGGAAATTAGAAAAAAGTCTTCCTCGTATTATTTCAGAAAATGAGCATATTCAAATATTAAATATTTTTAGAAAGCATTATCATCCTAAATTACAAAAACATAATACAGCATACAAAGGTTATATTGTGGGTGGTGACGGTAACACTATAGGGGCAGATATAAAATTTCAACTTATTTGTGATTGTGGAAAAAAATTCGCGTATCGTAGTAAAGAAACCTGTCCACAGTGCGGTATTGAGATTTCAAAAATGAAATCCCCGAAGTATCTTTCTTACACCTACTATTTCAATATTAAGCGTCGAAAGACAAGAGGTTATTCGGCAAAGGGTATTGAACAAAAAAAGATAGATACATTTCTTATAGACTTCTACAACAAAGAATTGAAACTCTCTAAAAAAGAATATGAATGGGCTAAAAAGCATTTAAAAATTCTTAGAGATAAAGAATTTGAAGAGGATAAGCGACTTGTTGAATTACACAATAGTGAAATCAAATCTTTAGAAGCTAAAAAAGAGAAATTACGAAAATTATTTATCGAAGAAATGATCTCTCTTGATGAGTTTAAAGACGATGTTTCTAAACTAGAAACTCAACTTAGCATTAAAAAAAGTGAGAAAATATATGCCGAAAACTGGTATGAACAACTCGATAAATTATTAGATAACTTGTACTGCTTTGAAGATATTATCAAAAAGGCTGACTATAACGACAAAAAACAACTCTTAAAATTACTTCGTTCGAACCTAGTATGGGATGAAGAAAAACTCTTTATAAATAAGGCTGATTGGTTAAAAGAATATACAAAAGGGCGAAAGATAATATTAGAAGAATTTAAGGAGTTCGAACCTGAAAATATTAGTATAAATAAAGGCTTAAATAGTACTTTGGAGGTTTACTGTCCATTTATTACCGACTTCATGGACAAACTTCGAAATAACTACTGTAAAAAGTCAGCCATTTAGGCAGATACGCCAAGAAGGCTGATTATTATTTTCATAATGTCAAAAAGGCTGACCATATACATACACTTCATAGATATAGTAAAAAAGAACACTTATGTTGTTCTTTTTAAATATACTAACTCTATTCATAAGGTTTTATTTTAGTTAAAATAAAACTATGGATGAGCTTAACCAAACACAATGTAATCCACCTTTTCGTCTTACTCAAGAAGCATACGATGAACTCGTAATCATTTTAAGAGAAGAAATAGGTCAAGATGCTATTGATAACTTAGGTCCTGACAATATTCACCATATTGGTCACCACCTCTTAACACTAACAGCTACTCAGTTAAAAATTAGAATTAAGGAAGAGAAGGAAAAAGAAAATCTATAAACTGTCTTAAGATTTAAATCGCTCCAATCCTAAGGTCCTAGTCGTTATATATACACTCCATGATGTAAAGTAAAAGAGCAACATGATAGTGTTTTTTGAAAATACCTTTTAATCATATTTTTCTACTAGTGTTGAAAATACGACCAACGAATTAGCCAGAATTTAATAAATAACTCATATATAGACTCTTCTGATTTATTTGCTTAGTTTTATCAAACAAATAATGGATTCAATGATATAGTTTATATATGAAAATAAAGACATTAAAGATTAAAAATTTTAAGTTGCTCAAGGATTTTAAAATAGACCTTGAAGAAAACCTTTCAATAGTAATTGGTAAGAATAATACAGGAAAAACATCGTTGCTAAAGATATTAGATGTGTTTCTCAAAAATTCTAATAATCATATTTCTTATGATGAATTTAATATTGATTTCAAGTCCGAGGTATGCACGGTACTTAAAGCTAAACTTCCCAATGACGAAGAGTATTCAAAAAAACCTCTGGCGATTAGCTTAGATGTCGTTATTGAGTATTTTAAAAAAGATAATTTATCTAATCTTAGAGAGGTAATTATGACCCTTGATAAAGACAATAACTTTGTTTACCTGCGTTATGAATACTTTTTATCTTATCAAAAATTAAAGTTATTAAAGAATAAATACGATGAATTTAAAAATAGAGAGAAAGAAAAAAAATCTAAAGACAGTAACTATGTCCAAAGAGACATTAACTCTTTTATAAAGTCACATCAAGATAAATTTTTTGAAATAAGAATACTTTCACTAAAATATGATCTGGAAACCCAAACCGCAGATGAAGAATACTTGATAAATCTTACAAAGGAGAATATTTCAACTAAAAATATCTTAGCATTTCGATCCATCTCAGCCAGAAGGAATGTGACCAATAAAGAGTCTAAAAATTTGTCACTTCAAACATCAAAGATTTATGATAAGGCTGAAAAAACTGATGAACAAAATAAGGCTATTGAGGATTTTGAAGATTATCTTGTAAGTTCAGACAAAAAATTAACTACAATATATGGAGATCTTTTTAGCGAAGTAGTGCGAAAAGTCAAAAGATTTGGAGGTATCAAGGAGGGTGATTCAACTATTAGTATTGAGTCAACATTAAAGGATCAAAATATAATGGAAGGGAATACTACTGTTATGTATGATCACAATGGTAGTACTTTACCTGAATACAACAATGGTCTAGGTTATATGAATCTTTTGAGTATGATCTTTGAAATAGAAATATTAATAAATGATCTCAAGAGAACATTAAATGAAAAACCAGCTGACATAAACATATTATTCATAGAGGAACCTGAAGCGCATACACACCCTCAAATGCAATATATCTTCATTAAAAATATTAAATCATTAATTGGAGAAGGAATAAAAAGAAAAGATGGTATTCAGCGTCCCTTGCAAACAATCATAACTACTCATTCTTCGCATATAGTCTCAGAAAGTGAGTTTGATGATGTAAAATATCTCATAAAAAAAGAAGAGGAAAATCAAGTTCAATCTCAAAATCTATCTTCTCTAAAAGAAGATTACGGACTTAATTCAGATCAATATCAATTTTTATCCCAGTATTTAACCCTTAATAGAGCAGAAGTCTTTTTTGCTGATAAGATTATTATGATAGAAGGGGACACTGAAAGAATTCTTATGCCTACTTTTTTAAGAAAAATTGACATTGAGGAAGCTAAGAAACACAAAAAAGCTGGAACAAAAGACAATTATCTGCCATTAGTTTCACAAAATATTTCAATTATAGAAGTAGGTGCGCATTCCCAAATCTTTGATAAATTCATTGAATTCGTGGGTATTAAATCTTTAATCATTACAGATATAGATACTTATAAAATTATCAAAGACAAAGACGGTAAGGATAAAAAAGAAAAATGCCCTGTTGATGAAGGGGAAAATTTTTCAAACCCATCACTTAGTCACTATTTAGGTAATCCAACATTGAAAAAGTTGTCTGGATATAAATTTAAAAACAAGGTACTTGATAAGAAAAAAATAGACGACAAGGATGAATACGAATGGGTCTCAAGTGATAATGGTTATCTAGCTGTTGCCTACCAGACTCCTGATCCAAAAATAACAGGACGCTCTTTTGAGGAAGCATTTTTAATTTTGAATAAAAAATTTGTTTCAGACCATAGACCAACTTTTAATAGTATTAAAAACGCTATTCTATTTGACGAAGACAAAACAGCTTTTGAATTAGCTGATAAGTGTATTAAGAAAAAGACACATTTTGCACTTGATATCGTTTACCATTCAGATAAAAATTATTCAAACTGGGAGATTCCTAGTTACATTAAGGAAGGATTATTATGGCTAAAGCAACAATAAGTAAAAAGAAGAGCAAAAAGCCATTTGATTTGATTATGGAGCAAATTAAGGAAGGTAACAATTTCTTACTTAGTGGGGGCGCTGGGAGTGGTAAAACATATTCATTGGTACAAACAATCAGTCAAATCATAATTGATCATCCAACTGAAAAAATTGCTTGTATTACTTATACAAATTCTGCCGCTCAAGAGATCGAGGAACGTATTGGTCATGATAATCTTATTGTTTCTACCTACCATGATTTTATATGGGATACAATTAAGCATTTCAAAAAAGAACTGAAAGATGTACTTATTTATTTAGTGAATAACCCAGATTATAAAAAAATTTCAGTTCCAGAAGAAGAAATAATTTCAGATAATTATTTTGATACATTGGAAGACAGTATTCAATATAAAGAGTTTGCTAGGATACATGATGGAATAATTTCTCACGACGAAGTTCCTGTTATTGCTGAACAAATGTATCTTAAATATCCTAAAATTAGAAGACTACTTACTGATAAATATCCATTCATATTAGTTGATGAATACCAAGATACACAACCAGAAATTGTGAGGATCTTACTTGATCATATAAATGATACTTCTATAAAATTAGTTGTCGGTTTTTTTGGTGATTCAATGCAATGCATTTATGACAAAAGAACTGGTAATCTTGATTCATATATCGCAGAAGGAAAAATTTCTGAGATCCAAAAAACCCAAAACAGAAGAAGTCCTAAGGTTTTAATAGATCTGGCTAATAGCTTAAGGACTGATGGACTTATTCAAACAGCATCAGATGATATAGGGGCACCAAACATGAAGCCTGATGGTACCTTAAAAACAGGTTCGATAAAATTTCTCTACTCTAAAGAAGACAATATAGCTCGTGTTAGAGAATATTTGGGCTGGGATTTTAGTGATTCTAAAAATGTAAAAGAGCTTAATTTGACTCATAATTTAATTGCTGGAAAGGCAGGATTTTCATCCCTTATGAAAATTTATGATAAAGATCGTATTTTAGAATTGAAAAGTAGGGTAAAGAAAAGAGTAAAAGAACTTAATCTAAATACGCAAGATTTAAGCTTTGGAGAGATTTTAAAGAACCCAGCAATGGGAGATCAAACAACGCCCGTAATTAAGGCATTTCTAAATGAACACAAAGAATTATTTAAATATGCTAAAAATTTACAGTGGGATGTGTTTTCAAAAATGTATATAGATAAAGATCAACTTATAGATGACAAGAAACAATCCAAAGAAGATGCTAAAAAGAAGGGTAGTAAAAGAGATGATCTTGTAAAACATCTTTTTAGAATAGAAGATGCTATATCAGCATATAGAAATGGAGATTATAATCATATTCTTAGAAAAACAAATTTTCATATTACTTCAATTGAATCAAAGGAAAAATTACATAATGCTATTATAGAAATTAGTAATTCCGATACTCTGAGTATAGGTGAAGTTATTTCTCTTGCAGATTCATTAGGCTTAGTTTTAATTGATGATAAATTAAGGGAATTTCAAATATCTAAAGAGTATATTTTTCATAGAATTTCTAAGGTTCCTTATTCAAATTTTAAAAGCTTATATAGTTACCTTGAAGGTCAAACTCAATTTTCAACTCAGCATAAGGTAAAGGGAAATGAATTTAATGACGTTCTTGTGCTGATGGATAATGGAAATTGGAATTTATATAATTTTGGAGCTGCTTTTTTAGGAAAATATCATAATAAAAATATTCTTAATCGATCTCAAAAACTACTTTACACTTGTTTTACAAGATCCAAAGAGAAATTAGCTGTTTTCTATGCTGATCCATCTCCAGATATCTTACGGCGAGCGAAAGAGCTATTTAATGAAGAAGTGATTAACTTAGATGAGCTATAAATTATTGTTTTTTACATTTAAAATAGATAGGTTCGAATATTGTCCAATTACCATTATTTGTGCCAAAAAATAGCCTAAAAGCCTTATATAATAAGGCTTTTTGGTGTGATCCCACGGAGAATCGAACTCCGACTTTATGGACAAACTGCGAAAAAACTACTGTAAAAAGTCAGCCATTTAGTCACATACACCAAGAAGGCTGACTATTATTTTAATAATGTCAAAAAGGCTGACCATATACATACACTTCATAGATAAAGTAAGAGAACAGTAATTAGGCTGTTCTTTTTTAATTAATTTCTACTAGCTAATGACTTACAAATCTTGCACCCTTCACGTAGGCATTTATACTTGAGGTAGAAATATCACTATGCCTTCCAATGTGTTTTGAATCTCCAGGCTCTAATGTGAAAATCTTTGTCCATCTGTCCTTAATAGCACCTCCACTAGAATACTGCACGGTAAATTTAATCGCTTGATCTTCACTTGTGTTTTCAGCAATCCAATTCCATGCAAGACCCCCAACATTCTTTTTATAAAGCTTTATATATTCTTTAGGTTTTTTTTGATCCTGCACTTCTATATCGACAAAGCTTGTAAAAAGAAAAAAGGGTAATAGAAATAAGAATGATAATTTTAAAAGTTTCATATCAATTTGTTTTTTAAATAGTTATAGAAGTAAAATTATAGTTTTTTCCATAAATAGAAATACCCACTAACAAGTATTATTTCTCACTAGTTCAAAATGGCTGATCTATATGTATTACTCAATAAACTTCATACTCTTAGGGTATGTACTTTATACGAAATCCTGACATCTCATATTTTGCTAGAACTGATTTTAGAAATACCAATGATCTTTTTGGTATCTATCAAGCTGATCGCCTTTTTGGGATGTACCTTTTAGGTAAGACAGGAAGTGGAAAAACGAATCTTTTAAAAACACTTTTATATCAAGATGTATATAAGAATAGAGGGTGTTGTCTCTTTGATATTAATGGTGATCTACTCAAAGAAGTTCTATCTTTTATTCCAGAAGAACGTAAAAAAGATGTGGTATACCTAGACGCCACCGATTTCAATCTCACTCTTGGGTATAATCCTTTAAAGAAAGTAAGCTATAAGAAACGAGCACTTATTGCTTCAAGTATTTTGGAAACCTTTCAAAAATTATGGGGTGGTCAATCATGGGGATTAAAATTGGAATATATCTTACGTAATGTGATATTGACTTTACTCGATCAACCGCAAGCGACTTTTGATGATATTCCAAAATTATTATTAGATCCTGAATTTCAAAGGCAATGTATTACTCATATTATAAGCAAGAACGTACAGCGGTTTTGGCAAGTAGAATTTCCTAAATATACTCGTACCGATGTACTTCCAGTACTCAACAAGGTGGGTAGTTTTTTATCTATTCCGATGCTTAAAAAGATTTTGGTTGATAACACTGAGCAAATTTCCTTAAGAGTAATTATGGATTCACGAAAGATACTTTTAGTGAACTTATCCAAAGGAAGTCTTGGAAACGATGGAGCAAATCTATTAGGTTCGTTGCTATTGACTTCGTTGGCTTCCGCATCTTTCTCTCGAATTAATATTGAAGAACATAAGCGTGTTCCTTTCTTTATCTACCTCGATGAATTTCAAAATTATACTACAGAATCCTTGTCTGGAATGTTTGCCGAACTGAGAAAATTTAAAGTGAATTTTGTGATTGCTCATCAATATCTACATCAATTAACACCCAATATAAAAAATGCTGTACTAGGAAACATAGGAACAATTATCTGTTTCACATTAGGACAAGCAGATGCAAAGTATATGGCTCAAGAGTTTAATCCTGTATTTGAAACAGTAGATTTTACCAATCTTGAGCATTATCATATCTATTTAAAACTACTGATTAATGGAAAAACATCTACTGCGTTTTCTGCAAAAACGGTAACTATAAATGAGATATAAGACTATTTGACAAATTAGCAAAATGGCTGATCTATTATTAAGATTGTATTGCTTCATACTGGTTTCAAACGAACCTTAATTAAATAGACTATGAAACCAACTAAACGTACCGATCTTGATATTCCTTTATGCCAAGAAGTCCAAATCCATTACAAACGACCTGTATATGATGTTGCTAAGAAAATATCAACGTCACAATCTGCTGAGATCATATTTCGTGATTTTGCTGACACTGACCGATTAGATTACAAAGAGTTTTTCTTTGTAATGTTACTCACGAATGCCAATCAAGTTATTGCCATCAGTGAAATATCTATTGGTTGTACTAACGGTACATTGGTGAATACAAAAGAAGTAATACAACTTGCCTTACTTACCAATACATCAGGAGTCATTATTGCTCATAATCATCCGTCAGGAGAACTCAAAAAATCTGCTTCTGATGACACCATAACCCAACGTATCAAAGGAGCTCTTGGTTTACTTGATATGACATTACTCGACCACATTATTCTAACTACAGAAAGCTATGTCTCCTTCGCAGACGAAGGATGGTTATAGCTTTTGACTCTTTATGCCTAAGACTCCTATTACCTATTACGGTGGCAAACTCAATATGCTATCTCATATCCTTCCACTTATTCCCGAACATAGAATCTACACCGAAGCTTTTTTTGGTGGTGGTGCGGTCTTCTACGGGAAAGAGCCTACTGAATCTGAAATCATTAATGACACAAACAACCTTGTGATTAATTTCTATGAGGTCATCAAAACTGATTTTAATTCTCTAAAGGCAAAAATAGAGGCTACGCTCTTTGCACGTTCTACCTATTCGGTTGCCTTTGCAATCTATCGAATGCCTCACTTGTTTAACAAATTACAACAAGCTTGGGCATTTTACATCGCTACCAATATGGGTTTTGCCTGTAACGTGGGATCGTGGGGGTATGATAAGTATGGTAAACGGGTTAAAGCATTTAGGAATAAGAAAATTGCTTTTGATGAGTCGATTTACAAACGACTTGAGAACGTGACCATTGAAAACAATGATGCGGTTAAAGTTATTACGGCTTACGATACTGAAGACGCTTTTCATTATATCGACCCTCCCTATATAAATTCTGATCAAGGATTATATGAGGGCTATACCGAAAGAGATTACACAAAGCTTTTAGATACCCTCTCTACGATAAAGGGAACGTTTCTCTTGTCTTCATACCCTTCTGACATTTTGGATGAATACATCCAAAAAAACGGATGGTACAGCAAACGTTTTGAAAAACCACTCAATGCATCTAAAGGAAAACTAGGCGAAGCTCGAACTTCTAAAAAAGTAGAAGTATTGACTGCCAACTATCCTATCTAAAATCAACTACTAATTTTTAAATACAACTGAATATGACACTTAAACAACAACGCTTGTTTCTGTACTTCTTTGAAGTACTTGAAGCACACCTACGGTTTACCGAATCACTGCCATTATCTAATGAAGTTAAAGCATTACTCACTCGTGAGGAATGTATTAAAATCATTCTGTGGATTGCTCCTGAACGATATCAGAAGGCACAATTAGAGAATTATGATGAAGAGAAATTACACACTCTTTTGGTTACTGACTACAATATCCTTTTATATATCATAGATCGATGTCGAAAACAGCTTCTGCAACCTATTAGCTTTTCAGAAGAAGAAATTGAAATGCTTTTTACTCAGACGAATAATCAAATACATTATCTCTATAGTAAAAACCCTAAGACATGGGATAGCTATGACCTAAACAATTATGTTTCGCTTCTAGCTAAAGCGGGATTTACCATGCAAGTCTTTGGTATTTATTCTTCATCTGTAAAAGAAGAAGATAAGTATACCGTAGACTCACTACCAACGCTCTTTTTTGATACAAACGAAGAAGCCGAAACGGAGATCTCGCGCCTTATCGAAGAAGAAAACTATAGCGAAGGTGCCCTTGTGGTATATCCGCTCTGGAAAATCAAATAAATCATTAATTAATTTTAAAAACTGAATAGTATGGAAACACCAAGTATTGTAGATGTCTTAATACAGAACATCACTCAAGATCAAGCACTCTTAAAAGATGCTGAGAAACAAATCACTGAAGCTAAAAATGCTAAAAGTGACATTGCTGATCGTCTTAAAGGCTATCGAAAAGAAACTGAGATTATTTTAAAATATGCGAATGAAGAACAGAAAGAACAGATTGAAGCATTAGGCTTTGATACTGCCGGGAGTACTAGTGGATTAAATACGGTAGCCACGTTGGCAATGGATATTATTATGAAAGCGAAAGATACCGTACTGACCAATGAAGCTTTGTATAATGCGTATACTGAAACATTTGAGAACAGAGATGACGCTGAAAACTATACTGCCTTTAATATTAAATGCAGACCGTTGTTTAATTCTCAGCGTTTGATTCGCAGAAAAGCAGCTGATGGCTCGTCATCTCGCGAAGATATCATTTCACTCAATGGAACCCTTCTGAAAAAAGAGGAGGAACCAAAAGAAGTAGTGAAATCTGAAACGCCTGAGCTAAAGGATACTCCAAAAGAGCCTCAGAAGAAGGAAACGCCGAAAACAATCGCGTTGAAAAAAGGAACCTTATCTAATAACAAGAAAAAAGATGACACGACATCCAAGTAAAGATAAAGCGATTGATAACGCGGTATGGTCAAACTTTGAACACCGTACAACAAATAAAGAGTACGTAGTTGTACGAGGTACTGATCACAATTACGTCGTCATACCCAAAGATTATCCTACTGTTGATGGGCAAGCTTTTGAGGTTTTACCCGATAGTTATGCAACGCTTGATTATGAGCGGATTGCAGATATCTTTGCGGATCACAATCCGTTATGGTTTTGGGAAGAACTCAAAGGTATGTTCTCAACCGCTAATGGAGAATTACTACGATTCATATTAGCCTATGATGTTCCGCTAGATAAATTGATACGATATAGCTTGTCTACTCGCGGATATGATAAAGATCAACGTTGGGTTGGTTTTGATAAAGCTAAAGAAATTTGGTTGGAATAACTGAATACTTTGAAACACTTGTCTTTATGATAAGTGTTTTTAATCTAAAGCTATGCAATGTTAGAAAGAAGAAAGTCTATTCTTAGTTTTTAGAAAACATCTTCTTTAATTTTTTTTATAATAAATGGTACGAGTATTGTAATTTATTTGATAAAGAGGACATATTTTACCAATATAATAGTGCTTTTACGGGTTTCCGTATTTGTAATTTATTTTTCTCAAAATTAGATATATTTTAGAATATTTTTCTCAAAATTAAATTAAAATCTAATAATCTTAGAATATTTTTCTAAATAAAATATAATATTTTTGATGAATATACGTTTTGATAAATCAAAAAGGTTCATTTTTAAGCATGAATAATATCTTTTTGATTAAAAATCATAAAATAATTGAGGATGTGATACAATATTACAAATACAATTAAATAATCCTAAAAAAAAACTTTAAAAAACACGCTATAGATAAAAAATTCGTAATAATCTCCCATTATTGTAAGTAATTCACAAAAATAATAGGTATTTACTAATATATTCATTAATATTATACTGGCAATAGATAATTAACCCTTTTAAATTAAAATATATTTGTATATTTGCACCCGCGCTAATGAGAGTCACTTTACGTTCCAGCAAAGCAACTCTCGTCAATTCAAATTAAGTTTTTCAACTAACTACCCACCGTGAAAACCGGTGATTAGTTATTTGTACATTAGCGCTTTTTTTGAAACATTCAGGTAGATTACAATAATCTTCTGAATATAAGCTAGTACATTTAATTAGTAAAATAAAAAAAAATAAAAACGCCAAAAAGAGACGCTTAATGCGATAATTAGAGTGTGAACAGCTCATTATTTATTAATTTAATAGTTAAACTTATTGGTATATAAAGCCCTCGCTCTGACCAGTGAGGGTTTTTCTATTTTATTAATGCTCTGACCAGCAAAAATTTTAAAAGAAAAGACCTAAGCTCTTTTATACCTTTATATTACAATTTTTAATTATATCATATTTTATATTTTTGTTTAAAAAAAAATCCTACTTTATAAGCAGGATAGGAGATTTTTTATAAAAATTTATCCTATTATACTTTTATTTTAAGGCTGTAACTTAATTTAATAAATCTTACAAAAAGATTTTTTTTACTTAATGTTACTGTATTATACATGTCTTTCTGCCTATTTTAGTTTGATTACAATTGTTCAAAAACAATTTATTTTGATTGAAGTACTTTAGAGGCAATATATAATAACCTTAAAGTTTAAGAAATCTAACTTGTACTAACAATAATATAAGAATTACTGATCTAGGTACATAAAGGGGAATCCAACTTCATAAATCACTTGATCTACTTTGTAATGAAATATTTTATTACTTATGGTTTACTTATTAGTAGTTATTAATTGTTTAAGAAATTAATATTCAAGTTGGGTGAAACAAATATACTTTAATAATATGAAGCTCAAATATATTATTTTTGTTTTTAGACCATTGTATTTAAAACATCGATGAAATACACAGATTGTATGTTTTCTTAACTGAAACTAACGTTCGATTGCGTATTTCATAGGGTGTTAATAACCGATTAAAGGTTTTTTTAAAGAAATATGTTAATTTTCAGATTATTTAATTTTTAATTAATAAGTGTATGTATCTCTTAATGTCTTCGTGCCACACTGCTTTTGGAGCTTTATATTATATACTTTCTTTTTGAAAAAACACTCATGTAATTAGAATCAATACAGCCATCGATGACACAAGATTTTTTCACTCATTTATAATATACTGCCTGAGATTCGATGTGAAAAAGCCAAAGAAATTTGGCTAGAATAATTGAATATTATAAAGCACCCACTTTCATAGGTG
>ERZ651776.58-NODE-58-length-152848-cov-6.280446_pt1 | contig 152848 bp, 135 predicted proteins | sample MGYA00514761_ERZ651776 | MGnify/ENA metagenome assembly ERZ651776
GCAGATCGTTGGGGGAATATGGTTTCCTTCATACACAGTATTTTTTCTGTGTATGGCAGCGGCGCGACGGTACCGCCCTATGGCATGATGCTGCACAATCGTGGTGTTGCCTTCTCGCTGGATGAAGACCATCCCAATGCAGTTGCCCCTCGCAAGCGACCCTTTCATTCGATCATCGCAGGGTTTGTCATGCAGGACGACGAGCCATTAATGACATTTGGCAATATGGGCGGCTCGGTGCAACCGGAGACTCATGTGCAACACATGGTGAATGTTATAGACAATGGCATGAATATACAGATGACTACGGATGCGGCGCGATTTACGCACAGTCAGAATAGTAATGTGCTTTCGCTGGAAGATAATCTGTACAGTCTGGTGGGCAGAGCCCTGCAGGCGAAGGGTCACGATGTGCGCTCGGTGAACGGTGGCAGAGTTGGTGGCTATCAGGGTATTTTGTTCACAAAGGACTCTAGCCTGCCAATGCCGGTATTTGGTCAGGAGAGTATAGACCAGGACCATCCGGTTAACGGCGTCTACCGAGCCGGATCTGATCATCGCAAGGATGGTCAGGCGGTAGGCTGGTAACACAAGATTGCCAAGACGAGATTGATAGTAAACTAGAGTAGTGCCTGGATTAATGAGTGAAAGTAGTAAACGAATGATGCTGTTTAAATCCTTGTCTGTGAGCCTGACTCTGCTGTTGTTAGCCTCTTGTGTGGGGCCGAATATTCAGGATTGGCCCGACTCGATTCCGCAGACACAGGTATTTAGCGAGATCTATTCGGCAGACACAACGAATCAGGAGCGTCAGTCAGAAGCCGAGTATCTGCAATGGGTGTTAAGTTTCTATCAGGGCAATCTAGCCTATCAATCGGGCTGGCAGGATATTGCAGGCTATGTATTCGATGCTCCCAGTCCAGAGTTGGCGGTGCAGCTGCGGGATCAGTTAAGCGAACTGGGTGTTGCTATAGGCAGCGAGTGGGCCAAGCACAATGATATTCGCCAGATCGATACGCGCATGCTGTCTCTGTGGGGTTCGACTATTCAGCTCGCTCCCGACTTCGAGACACAGAAGCAGACGGTAGAAGTCATCGCACAAGATGTTGCTCTGTTACTCGATGGAGGTCTTGAAAAGGACGAGATTCTTGACGAGCGCTACGCGGCTATTCTGGGATTCGATCTTTTCGATGATTTTTAGAACTTCAGTGGCAATGAGTCTGCAGGGATTAACTGGCAGGCAAAAGAAAATTGAATAGGGTTTAGATATGAAACGCCGAACATTTTTAAACAAGTCTCTGAATACCTCTCTCGCAGTCTCCGCTTCGCTGCATGCTCCACTTAGGCTGCTCGCCAGCGAACTACCTGCCGACATTACCGAGCTCTCGGCATCGCAACTCTCGGCGGCGATTCGAAGTCGCCAGGCGAGTTGTCTCGAAGTCATGCAGGCCTATTTGCAACGTATCGAGCGCTACAACCCGGTTTACAATGCCATCGTGAATCTTGCCGAGCAGGACGGCCTGTTAGATCAGGCGCGACGCGCCGATGTCGCTCTGGACAGAGGTGAGTACTGGGGTTGGATGCATGGCATGCCTCAGGCGATTAAAGACCTGGCTAATGTTGAAGGAATGATTACCACTGTCGGCTCGCCGATCTATGCAAACCGTGTAGCGAGCAGCGATAGCTCGTTGGTCGCCAGTCTCAGAGAGCAGGGTGCTATCTTCATCGGTAAAACGAATACACCAGAATTTGGTCTGGGCTCGCAAACTTACAATGCTGTTTTCGGCGCTACCGGAAGCGCCTGTAACCCACTGCTCACGGCGGGCGGGAGTAGCGGCGGGGCTGCCAGTGGCTTGGGTACACACATGCTGCCAGTTGCCGATGGCAGCGACATGATGGGCTCCTTACGCAATCCGGCTGCGTTCAATAATATTATCGGCTTTCGGCCTTCCAAGGGTCGGGTAGGGGGCGGGGATCCTTTCTATCAGCGCCTCTCAACGGCGGGTCCAATGGGTCGAAATACCGAAGATACGATCCGCTTTCTGCATACCATCGCAGGGCCGGTTAGCGATCAGCCCTACTCGATTCAAGAACGCCTTCCAGAGGCGGAGCAATATACGCCGCTTAATCTTCGCGACATTAAGATTGGCTGGATGGGAGACTTTGAAAAATACCTGGCGATGGAAGCCGGGGTTCTCGAGGTGTGTGAGTCCAGTCTGCGCCAATTGGAGACCGCAGGTGTCACAGTAGAACCTTGCATGCCTGAGTTTGACATGGCGGAGTTGTGGCGTAGCTGGACAGACTTAAGACACTGGTCGCGCACTTCGGCACAAGAGATGTACAACGATCCGGCCAGGCGTGCGCTGCTTAAGCCGGAATATATCTGGGAGATTGAACAGTCTCTGGAGTTAACCGCAAGGCAGGTTTATGAGGCGGGTAATACCAGAGGTCGATGGTATCGCGAAGTAGTGCGCCTGTTAGAACAATACGATTTTCTTGTATTACCCAGCGCGCAAGTCTTTCCATTCTCGAAAGAAATTCACTGGCCAACCGAGATAGCGGGCCGCAAGATGGACACTTATCACCGCTGGATGGAAGTAGTCATCGGCGGGAGTCTCGCCGGTAATCCGGTGGTCAATGTGCCGGCTGGGTTCGACGCCCAAGGCAGGCCCATGGGTATTCAGGTCATGGGTCGTTTCGGGCAAGACCAGAAGGTGTTGGAATTCGCCCTGGCCTATGAGCAGGTGACAGACTACTTGCAGCAGCGGCCTGTGCTTGTGGAGAAGGTCTAGATCCTTTTTGGGGACCGTGGTTTATTAATTATCGTTTATTGAGAGCGCAGTGATGTGGCAGCGGGCCTCTAGCGGCGCTCGACGCACGCTGTAAATACATCCCTGTACGCTCGAGCTCGGCGTCCTGCCTCGCACCGCGTCAATCGCCACTACAGACCCGCTGCCTTCTGGCAACAGTTACATACTTCCGACTAAACACTGCAGTAGACTTGGATAGTTTCGTCGATTTTTAGGGTAGCCTGAAGGCTTCTATCGAATCGGTTGCACTTATCACAACGTACTGATTGCCGTCCGCCCCCAGGTAGGTCATCGGGTTGGCATTGCCTCGTTTTGGTAGAGACGTCTCCCACAATTGGTTGCCCGTCGCCGTATCTAGCGCGCGCAGTCGATTGTCATCCGTAGCCGCAATGAATAGCAGATCTCCTGCCGTGACCAATGCCGCCGCGCGGCCAGGTCTTCCCGTGGCCTGCTTGCCCTGCGGCAGCACGTCGCTAACACCTACCGCGCGCTGCCAGGCAATATTGCCTGTGCTTGTGTCTACTGCTGACAGGGTTCCCCAGGGTGGCTTCTGACAGGGCAGCTGCATGCCGTCGATATTCACCTGGAAATTGCCGGGCCTTGGGCCGCGGCGTTGCATCGGGTATTCGGCACCCTCTTCCGATTCTTCTACCCAGCCAAAGCTGCCTATGTCTCCGGAGAAGACGAAGGCATATTTAGTTGCTGGGTCGAAGGATACGCCGCCCCAGTTAGGTCCGCCGGTTAGTCCCGGAAACAGAAGAGTCGTTCTGTCTCCCGCGCCGTTGGGCCTATAGGCCCAGGGAGTGAAGGGCCCCTGGTTTACTATTCCGCCGGTACTCGCGAGTAGCTCGGAACAGGCCGCGGCGTGCTCGGCTGAGGTGTCATTGGCTGTGACCAGATCCGAGGCATCAAAGCTGACTCTAGCGAGTGCGGGAGGATTGCTTGGGATAGGCTGGGTTGGTGAAGTCTCTTCCCCCGGCACATCGCTGGCTGGCATTGGGAGTTCTTCGATATCGAAGATAGGCTCGCCAGTCTCTCTGTTAAGTAGATACAGATACCCTGACTTGGTGGTAAGTCCCAGGGCAGGAATAGAAACACCGTCCTTATCGATGTCGAACAGGGCAGGGGGTGCCGGTGGATCGTGATCCCATAGATCGTGATGTATGGTCTGGAAATGCCAGCGGTATTCGCCGCTTCGAATATCGACTGCTACCAGAGAGTTCGAGAAAAGATTATTCCCAGCTCTATCGCCGCCGTAGCCAAATGGAATCGGTGAGGCGAGGGGGAGATAGATCAAACCCCGTTGTTCGTCCACGGTAAAATAGAAGGGCCACGCATTAGCGCCCAGTCTGCCCTGCCAGCTATCGCCTTCCCAGGTGTCGTGGCCCAGGCTGCCGGGCTGCGGAACAGATTCAAACTCCCACACCTTCTCGCCGTTACGGGCATCGAAGGCTCTGGCGTTGCCGATTCCTCCGGCTGCGCCACGGGGCGTATTCGCCCCAACTACGACCGTATTCTCGAAGACCATAGCGACGGAGTTATAGGGTATCTGCATGTCGATCTCGCCGGACTCGCCAAATTCACTGGCGAGCTCTCCGGTTGCGGCATCGAGCGCGACGAGTCGACGACCAGCTGTATAGAGAATTCGGGGCCTCGAGGAATTATCTCCGGGCCAGTAGGAAACGCCGCGCCTGGAGGCGGCGCTCTCGGTCACGCGGTGGGTCCATAACTCTTCGCCTGAAACCGGGTCTAGCGCGATAACGCGATCGGCCGCAGGAAGATACATGACGCCATCGACGACGATCGGTGTAGCTTGGGAATTGGGTGCGCGCGGATTCTCATCTGCGTTGAGTGCGCTAGCGAGCAGCGAGTAGGACCAGACACCTTGCAGACGCGTCACGTTGCCCTGATTAATCTGTTGCAGAGGCGAAAAGCCGGTGCCCGCGAGGTTGCCGCGATATTGAGTCCACTGGGAGCCTGAAGATAGCGCATCTGGCGCCTGTGCACACCCGGCTGTAATAAAAAGACAGCTGAACAAGCCGCCCAATAGCGTGGTGGTTCGCGAAAATTTCATGGTGCCTCCTGTCTCTTCGCCATCTAGTAGTCGTAAAGTCTGTGCGAAATTGGCGAGCAATTAGTCTACTGCATTCCTCTGTGTTTGTATTCCAGCCAAATCAACACTCGATTACAGCAGTAAGACGGTTTAACTCAATGCCGCAAAAGGGTAATCTTGCCCAGCATTTCTCGCCATCACATTTTTTGCACTAAGAGCTATTTTAAGGAAGTAGATTACCCATGAGTCAATTGTTGCAGCCGCTTACTTTTACCCGAGGACCTACCATGAAGAATCGCTTCATGCTGGCTCCCCTGACCAATTCCCAGAGCCACGAAGACGGTGTGCTTTCGGACGATGAATTTAATTGGTTGACCATGCGGGCTCAGGGTGGCTTTGGGTTAACGATGACCTGTGCAGCACACGTGCAGGCGATTGGTCAGGGATTTCCCGGCCAGCTCGGCGTGTTTGCGGATAAGCATATTGAGGGGCTGAGTCATCTCGCGGCTACCATCAAGGCGCATGAGAGCATCGCCATCTGTCAGTTGCATCATGCGGGCATGCGTTCGCCTGAGGAGTTAATTGGCACCAGGGCGGTGAGTCCATCCGATGATGAGAAAACTGGCGCGCGCGGCTTGAGCACCGAAGAAGTAGAGCAGCTAGTACAGGACTTCATCGCGGCGGCAGTGCGCTGCGAGAAGGCGGGGTTTGATGGCATCGAAATACATGGCGCCCATAGCTATATACTCTGTCAGTTCCTAAGTAAGGAAAACAATCGCAGAAAAGATCAGTATGGTGGATCGCTGGAAAACAGAAATCGCATCTTCTTCGAAATAATCGATGGCATTCGCGCAGCCTGTGCTGAGAGTTTCATGGTGGGGGTGCGTCTATCACCCGAGCGCTTCGGTCTGGAGCTGCCGGAGATTCAATCGCTGGCACAGCAACTTATGAGCGGGGGTCAGATCGACTTCCTGGATATGTCTCTGTGGGATGTATTCAAGGAGCCCATTGATGAGGCCTTGCAGGGTAGAACGCTGATGTCCTTCTTTACCGAGTTGAACAGAGGCGAGGTTCGTCTAGGCGTTGCCGGCAAGATACGCACGCCAGAAGAGGCAGAGAAGGCTCTTGCTGCGGGTGCGGACTGGATAATGCTGGGGCGTGCCGCGATTCTGCACCATGATTTCCCCAATCGCTATAGAGAAGACCCGAACTTCACCCCCGTTCAGACACCGATTTCCCGTGAGCATCTAGCCGCCGAAGGTCTTTCAGATGCATTCATCACCTATATGGCCAGCTGGGAAGGCTTTGTCGAAAAAGAGTAGAACGGGTGGGCTAGAACAAAGACATTGGGCGTAGCTTAGGGCTTTGAACCATTTAGCTGTAATGGTGGCTTACGGCCAGGAGCAGACGCAAAGTAATGTGAACAGACAGTTAGCACCTTGTCATCTTCGTGAGTGAGTTTTCAGTTGCGCAAAAATCGCATTTTCCGCGATCTGAATCAGTTTTAGATTTCTCAAGCCCTAGAAGCGAGTCTTTAATCAATGCGTAGCGCTTCCGGCGTGATTACTGGCGCTAAGAAAGGTACCTTGAAGAGTAAAACCGCATGGACTGAGGGGCACGTGTCGCCTCCTCGGCATGCAGGCTAAAGCCGTAAAGTTTTGCCTCTCAGATTTCGTTGGAAATCATCTTGCGAACATGCATTATCCATACTGCTATCAACACCAGCAGTGGCGCCGACAGGGTGATCAACAGGGATTCCACCATAGTGAAACCTAGCGGCATGTCTGGGGATAAGCCACATATTCCCTGAGCCTCAAATAAGAGGGGAATCCACCGATCCAGCGGCATGAACTCCGGGAATCCGGCACCCATGGTGCAACTGGAAACAACCGTGCCCAGCTCGACGCCATAGGCGTAGTAGCTGGTGTAGAGCGCCCCGGCCAGCATGACGATGGTGAGGTTCAGTGCCATCCAGCGCCACCAAATGCTTTTGACCATGACCAGTCCCAACAGAGCGAAGATGATGGAGCCCATTACCCAGGCCCGCACCTGTACACACAGCGCACATGGATACCACATTCCAGGACCATACTGATAAAACAGCGCGATACCTTCCATCAGCACCAGGTAGAGAACACCGGTCAGCCAGAAATAGCGGCTTTCGGCAAAGTTATAGAGCTTGTTCACAGATTAGACCCTTCGAGCGTAGCGGTAATATCCTAAATAGATATTCATTCTAACGGATTTCTTTCAGGAATAAATGGGAGCTTTCCAAAATTGCTTTCTTTATTCTTACTCTCACCCTAAGGCTATAGCGCGCACCACTCACAATCTTAAGTTGTTAAGTTGTGGGTGTCCCCTATATGCTCCCTCGAAATGCTTACCCCTGGAGCGGGTTCCAGTTTCTTGTTAGTTAATTGGTGGGAGATACGAGCACAATAGCACTATCGTCCTAAATGTCTGCTTTCGGCCAATAGCGGACCTTTCACTGTGGGTTGGGTGGTGCTAATCGCTTGAGTTTTTCGAACCAGTTCTGCACCAGCACAATCTCATTTTGGAAAGTACCGGATGGTCCACGCGACATAAGAAAACGTCCATCGGATAACAGTCCATATCTCTGGCCTGCATTACGACTTTGGGAATAACCTTCTACTACGCCAGTCTGACTTCGCGTGGCCATAGGGAAAAAATCAAGGGGTTGGCTAATCTGAGTTCTATTCTCTGTTTCAGTAACGGTAACCGCTGACATCTTAGCGTCTATATCGCTTTATCCTTTGACCGGGCGTCGAGTAAGGCCAGCCAGAAGAGAGCGCAAGACGCCATAAACCACTGGATATTTACTCTGACCCCATTACTGGGCTGGCGCTGAAGTTTGCTCAGCGGTATTCTAGCTGCTTGATGAATACGCTTCGAAGCAAGGCAGATACCCTATGTCCTCCGTTATCTATCCCGTTACCAATCTGAAGTCTGTTGAGCAGATTAATATTGTCAGAGGCAAGGGCGTCTATGTCTATGACGATACCGGCAATCAATATCTGGAGGGTCTGTCGGGGCTTTGGTGTTCTGCCTTGGGCTATGGCAATGAAGAGTTGATCGAAGCCATCAGCTCGCAGCTACACACTCTCTCCTATAGCCACCTGTTCGGTGGTCGTACCCATCCCGTTGTCATGGAACTGGCCGATCGGCTCGCTGCCATGGTGCCGGTTAAGGATGCTAGGGTGTTTTTCAGTAATTCGGGCAGCGAGGCGAATGACTCGCAGATAAAGATGCTGCGCTATTACGCCAATGCTATCGGCAAGCCTGAAAAGAAAAAAATTATCGCGCTGGACCGAGGCTATCACGGTGTGACCGTTGCCGCGGCAGCGCTTACCGGCCTGCCGGTAATGCACAGCCACTTCGACCTGCCTGTGGATGCCCTCGGCATTCTGCGTGCCGATTGCCCGCATTATTTTCGCGGTAGAGTCGATGCAGAGACCGAAGAGGAATTCGTGGAGCGCCTGCTGAAAAACTTGCAGCAACTCATTCACGACGAGGGCGCCGATACGATCGTGGCCTTCGTTGCCGAGCCGCTAATGGGTGCCGGCGGTGTGGTCGTCTCACCACAGGGCTATCTGCCTCAGGTTCAGTCCCTATTGAATGAGAACGATATTTTCCTCTGGGCCGATGAGGTGATCTGCGGTTTCGGCAGAACGGGAAATGACTTCGGGTCCACCACCATGGGAATACAGCCAGATATTATGAGTCTCGCGAAGCAACTCTCCTCCGCCTATGTTCCGATTAGTGCCGCTGTTATTCCCGGGGCTATGTATGAGGCGATGATTGACCAGAGCGCCGAGGTCGGTGTCTTTGGTCATGGCTATACTTACACGGGCCATCCCGTTGCCTGCGCGGCGGCATTGAAGGCATTGGAGATTTATGAGCGTGACGGGCTTTTCGCCAGAGCAGCGAAGCAGGGTGCGTACCTGCAGTCTCGATTGCAGGAATTTGCAAGCCATGAGCTAGTGGGTGAGGTGCGTGGCAAGGGGCTTATCGGCGCGGTTGAGCTGGTAGCCGACAAAGGAACTGGCCAGGCATTTGCTGACGGCAAGGTAGGGGCCTTTGCGCAACGCGCCTGTCAGGATGAGGGGCTGTTGCTGCGAGCCGTCGCTGGAAACTCCGTCGCCTTCTGTCCGCCGCTGATAATCGAAGAAGCACAGATCGATGAGATGATTGAGAAATTTGCCAGGGCTCTGGATGCCTCACTTGAATTTGCCAGACAAGAGAAGCTGATATGTTGAAACACTGTGCATAAAATTGAATAAACTAGGACACAGAAAACATGAAGAAATTTAAGTATGTAGTTCTCCTGACCAGCCTGTTGGTTTTTCTTTCATCCTGTCGGCCGGAGCAGGAGGCCACTGCTGTCTCTGTAGAGAAGATTGCCGCGGATCTTATATTGAATAACGGCAAGATTGTCTCTGTAGATGACACCTTTAGCATTCATGACACCGTCGTTGTGAGTGACGGGCGAGTAGTGGAGCTGGGCGATGCGTCGCTGCTGGACAAATATTCTGCAACTACTGTGCGCGACCTGCAGGGCAAGACGCTTATCCCCGGTTTTATTGATTCCCACACGCATATTCGTGGCCGACCGCGACGCTATATCGAGCTGAGCGAGGTTGGCTCTATCGCCGAGATGCAGGATCTTATTCGTGCCAAGGCTGCAGAACTGGGTGAGGGCGAGTGGATTACCGGCTATGGCTGGTCGGAAGATGAGCTGGCGGAGGGGCGCAAGCCGCTTCGTGGCGATCTAGATATCGCAGCACCGAACAATCCGATCACCTTTACCAGGGCGGGAGGCCATAGTGCAGTTGTTAGTACGCTAGCACTGGAGCTCGCAAATATTACTGACGAGACTCCCGACCCCGAGGGCGGGGTTATCGAGCGTGATGAGAATGGCGTAGCGAACGGAGTGATTCGCGAGCGTCAGGAAATCGTTGGCACCCTGGTGCCCGACTCAACCTACGAAGAGCTGATTGCAAGCCTGGAGATTAATCTTGGTGATCTTCTGGCGAAGGGAATTACCAGCATCACAGATGCCTCTAAACGCCCGGATGAATATGCGATGTGGGAAGAGTTGTACGCCAAGCCGGGGGTAAATTTACCGCGCTCTGCGATTCAGTTTCAATGGTTCGAACCCGAGGCGATTGCCGAGCTGAAGGCTAGAGTCGGCGATGGTAATGAGTATCTCAAGATCGGCCCTATCAAGATATTTGCCGATGGTGGCTTCACTGGCCCCGCAGCCTTCACTAAGGAGCCTTACCTGAACCAGGGTGACTATCGTGGTTATCTCAATATGCCAGAGGAAGAGCTGGTCAGCCTAATCAACGAGGTGCACGATGCTGGCTGGCAGATGGGTATCCATGCGATTGGCGACGCCGCTATCGAACTGGTGGTAGATACTCTCGCCGACGCGCTCACGCGCAACCCGCGGGAAGATCACCGCAGCTACCTTAATCATTTCTCGATGCGTCCGTCCGATGCAACCATGGAGAAGATGGCGCAGCACGGCATACATATTACGCAGCAGCCCAACTTTACCTATACTCTGGAAGGACGTTACGTGGCAAATCTGGATGGCTGGCGACTAGAGCATAACAATCCGGTGCGCTCACCCATGGACCACGGCATTCATGTCGCTATTTCCAGCGACATCTTGCCCATTGGGCCGTTAGTGGGCATCTACGCAGCTGTGACCCGAAAGGGTATGAGTGGCAGAGTCTTCGGCGCAGACGAGGCCATTACTATCGAAGAGGCGATCCAGGGCTACACGATCAAGGGCGCCTATCTGGGCTTCGAGGAAGACATTAAAGGGTCACTCGAGCCCGGTAAGCTGGCGGATATGATTGTCCTCTCTAAAGACATTCTTACCGTCGACCCGGAAGAGATTATGGGCATAGAGATTGAACAAACCTATGTGGGTGGCAATCTGGTATTCCAAAACTAGCGGCCTGTGTGTTGGCCTTGCCTGCTGCTAAGTGCAGCAATAAAAAAGTTAAAGAAGTGCGATACAAAAATAATAAGTAAAAAAGGAGAATCCCGTGAGCAGAAGATTCCTAAGTAGAGCCGTTGCAGTTACCTTATCGCTGGCCGCTGCACCCGCGCTGATGGCGCAGACCTCAAGTATCCCGCGCACCGAACATGGCGTGCCAGACTTTCAGGGCACCTATACCTTCAGAACTCTCACGCCACTGAACAGGCCTCCCGAACTTGCCGACAAGGCGACGCTTACCGAGGAAGAGGCGGCGGAATGGGCTGCATTTGAGAATAGACGACAGAATCGTGATTTGATCATCGATTCGGTCGGCGGCGCGGGCTATCCACCGGGGGTAATCTCCTATAACGAGTTCTGGTATGAGCGCGGCGTCGACACGATCGCCGATCGCAGAACCTCCTTGGTTTACGACCCGCCAAATGGTCGGGTGCCGCTGCTGAATGCAGTGGGTAAAGAGCGTGCCGCCGAGAGGTCGGAAAGACTCAGACTAAGTGAAGGCCCGGAAGCGAGAACGCTAAACGATCGCTGTCTGCTGAACGCTCGCACCGGGCCGCCGATGATATCCGGTTCCTATAACAACAATATGCAGCTGGTGCAGACTAAAGATCACGTGATGATTCTGAGTGAGATGATTCATCACGCGCGCATCATACGCTTCGATGATGAGCACCATACCAGACAGCTGAAATGGGAAGGGGACTCGATCGCTCATTGGGATGGAGACACGCTGGTTATCAACACGCAGAACTATTACTACCCCAATGGCTGGAGGAATACATCGAAGGCGATGAAGGTCGAGGAGCGTTTCACCTGGCTCGATGAGAACACCCTGGACTATGACTTCACCGTCGAAGATCCGAATACCTGGGACGTATCCTGGTCGGCAAGACTACCCATGCGTCGCATCGAAGACCCTATCTATGAGTATGCCTGCCACGAAGGCAATCATGGGCTAGCGGGAATTCTGGCCGGTTGGAGACGCTACGAATCCATGGGTATGAATGGTGATGGTACACCGAAGGAAGACTAGCACTAAGTCGGGGACAGACGCGTTCGTTGGCATTGCTAGCGCCCGCGTCTATGCCTAGTGGCTTAAACATTCAAGATGCCTGCACTCGCCACGATGTAACGCCCTCCGCGCCAAAACCTATCCTATCTCCTATGCTATAGTCGGGCAGCGGTTAATCAACGAGCAGAAAGAAAGCAATGACTGAAGAAAAATCTAGCGCCTTCAGGGCTCGGCTCATAGGCGTCGCTGACAACTCGGTCACCATGGAGGTATTGGATGGTGAAGCGAGGAATTCGGATGAGCTGGTGTTTTGTGGTAGTGCCCAGACGCGAAAGGTCTTAAGCCTGTGCGATCATAACAGCCATATTATGGCTGAATTGGAGTCTCCGATAGAGGCGCAAGCCGGCGAGATTATAGCGCGATCAGTTGAGCGCCCAGAATACGCCGATCAGTTTGAAGCCGAAATTTTCTGGATGTCCGAACAGGAGATGTTGCCCGGGCGCAGTTACTCGCTTATCTGCGCAGGGCAGTCGGTCGAGGCAACCATTTCCAAGCTTAAATATAAGGTGGAAGAAAAAAGCGGCAAGCACATCGCCGCCAACAGCATAGCGCTGGATGAAACATTCATCGCCAATCTTTCTCTCGATCATAATATTGCCTTCGACCCCGGAAGTTCTGGTCTGGAAACGTCGCGGTTTGAGCTTAGAAGTGGTGATTCCAAAGTACTGGCGCGAGGCGAAATACGACATAGCTTAAGGCGGGCCAGTAATGTCCACTGGCAAGCACTAGCGGTCGATAAAATCGCGAGGTCAAAGCTTAAGAATCAAACCCCCAAAATTATTTGGTTAACCGGTCTTTCTGCTTCAGGCAAATCGACTATCGCCAATATTATCGAGAAGAAGCTGTTGGCTATGGGAAAGCACGCCTATTTACTGGATGGTGACAATGTGCGCCATGGTCTCAATAAGGATCTGGGGTTCACCGCTGCAGACCGCGTTGAAAATATTCGCCGAATCGCAGAGGCCAGCAAGTTGATGCTAGACGCTGGTCTGATTGTGATCGCCAGCTTTATTTCGCCGTTCCGGGCTGAACGTCGAATGGCTCGTTCTCTTTTCGAAGAGGATGAATTCGTTGAGGTGCACGTTGATGCCAGCCTGGCCATATGTGAGGAGCGCGATCCCAAAGGGCTCTATAAGAAGGTTAGGCGAGGCGCCATAAGGAATTTCACAGGATTTGATAGTCCCTACGACAGGCCTGAAAATCCAGAGATTAGGATCGATACGGAAACGGTATCCGCTGAGGAAGCGGCTATCAGGATCATCGATTACCTATAGGGATTGGCACTTCCCCAGAAATCACTAAACCTTAGCATGTAAAGACTGCATATGCATGTCAAACTGAGCTAGCAGATCGCTTGTCAGTTGTTCGATGGTATATCCTGCCGCGTCATAGTTTTGGGGGCCTTCCCTTAAATGAACTTCGGCGCGCCAATAGGTTTTCTCTTGATCCCGCCTAGGTAGTTTTGGAAAAGCGACAGAGGGGATGGCGTACTCGCGCAGTCGAATTTCATATTTGAACGCTGCATTGACTCCATGGCTCACGGTCAACCTGATCATGGCCTTGCTCTCCTCGATTGTAGATTGCAACTGGGACTTATCGATCTGCTTAGCTACTGCTTCCATGGCAGGTCTGACCGTATTGTCGATGAAGGCTCGAACGTCTTGCTGTCGATGCTCGCCAATCAGGGCGCGGAGGCGCTGCTGCCAGTTAGTGGCAGTAGGAGACTGCGGTATTCTGGGCGCAGGCAACGGACGATAGGGTCGCCTGATTGTTTCCAACTGTAGGCCTTTGTAAAGCCCGTAGCACATAAATAGCATCACGAAGGCGAAGGGCAATGCACTGCTGATTGCAGCTGCCTGCAGTGCCGATAGGCCTCCCGCGAGCAGCAGCGCTGCGGCTACGGCCCCCTCTGTTACTGCCCAAAAAATTCGCTGCCATACCGGTGGGTCTTCGTTTCCGCCAGAGGTAATGATATCGATCACTAGCGAGCCCGAATCCGATGAGGTGACGAAGAACGTTATGATTAATAGCGTGGCGACAAGAGACATCACATTGGACCAGGGTAGCTGGCCTAACATCACAAATAACGCCGTTGGAGAATCTTCCAGTGCAGCGGTTACCAGATTGATACCGCTATCGGCCAGTTCCATTGTCAGGGCCGTGTTGCCGAAAAGGCTGAGCCACAAGAAAGTAAAACCGGCGGGCACCAAAAGTACGCCGATGATGAATTCGCGAATGGTTCGCCCGCGGGAGATGCGTGCGATAAACATGCCGACGAACGGCGACCAAGAGATCCACCAGCCCCAATAAAACAGAGTCCAGTCTCCCATCCACTCTTTGGGTTCATAGGCATACAGGTTGAAGGTCATATCGACCATACTGGATAAATAGCCGCCTACATTTTGCATCAAAGCACTCAGCAGAGTTGCCGTAGGTCCCGCTACTAAAATGAATACCAGCATCACCAGCGCGAGTAGAAGATTAAGCTCGCTGATGCGGCGAATGCCCGCATCGAGGCCGGCAACTACCGAGATTGTGGCCATGCCAGTTATGAAAACAATTAACAGTATTTGCACATAGGTGGATATTTCGACACCGAACAAGAAGTTCAGGCCAGCGTTCACCTGCATGACTCCCAGTCCCAATGAGGTTGCGACGCCAAACATAGTGCCTAACACAGCGAAGATATCGACGGCATGCCCGATTGGGCCGTAGATGCGATCACCGATTAGGGGGTACAGAGCCGACCTTACCGATAGAGGCAGGCCGTGTCGAAAGGAGAAGTAAGCCAGTGACAAGCCGACGACGATGTACACCGACCAGGCTTGTAGTCCCCAGTGAAAGAAGGTGATCTCCATTGCGCGATTTGCCGCTGCGGTGGTGCCGCCAATGCCCGATGGAGGCTGTGCGAAATGGGTGAGGGGCTCGGAGACTCCGAAGAAAAGCAGGCCTATGCCCATACCGGCGCTGAACAACATCGCAAACCAGCTGATGTAGCTGTAATCCGGCTCAGAATCGTCGGGCCCTAACTTTATATTGGCGAATCGGCTGAAGGCGAGGTAGACCACAAAGCCGAAGAAGAAGGCTATAGATGCCATATAGAACCAGCCAAAATTAGTTACCAGCCAGCGCTGAGTTGAGCTGAAGGTCACCGCGGCATGTTCGCTGAATCCTGCGCCGTAAAGACAGACCAGTAAAATCAGACCTGCCGAAATAAAAAATACCGGCCGGCAAATAGTATCCAACAGTTTGTCTTCAGATTCGGGTTCTGACTGTTTTTCTGGGATAGCTTGATTCATGGATACTGGTCTCTATCGCTGCTCGGAATGTTGCTGCTGTTTAGGGTTCGCACTGTTTGGCGACAACGAAAGCAATTCGGAGCCGAGTACTTGTTTCAATGGCCCAAGTTCGGTGTCGTATTTTTTCCACTGGCCAACGCCGGCGCGATTTACTGGTTGGCGTACCTGCTCTGAACTGGGCGTTCTGACATTGCGTTGGGTGTCATGGAAGTTGAGGCAGGCTTGTTCGAACGGCAGTCCACAGAACTCGAGCATTCGGCGAACCTGCCCTTCAAGGTCGTCAATTAAATCTTCGTTATTAATTCGCAGTACAAAGCCGGGCAATACTTCATCCCAGTGTTCCATTAGTTTGATGTAGTCTCGGTAATACTGGCCAATGTCTTCTAGGGAATAGCTAAACTCCTGACCTTCGGCAAACAGCTGTTTGAAGCCGCTGAAGCAACAGTCCATCGGATTACGCCGGGCGTCGATAATTTTCGCCTCGGGCAGTATCATTTTAATGAGTCCAATGTGGCGAAAGTTGTTGGGCATCTTGTCAATAAAAAACGCTGCCCCCTGACGATGGGATCTAGTGTCCTCGATGAACTCCTGGCCAAACCGAGTGAGTTCTTCCTGAGTTAAGAGTTCCAGAATCTGCGGGTATCCGGGCGCGGCTCCGTCTATCGGATGTCGGCGTAGCTTCTGTGAGAGAGACAAAATGTTGGGCAACTCCAGAGTGCCATCGACCTGGCTGTGGCTGGAGAGGATTTGTTCAATCAGTGTCGAGCCGGCCCTGGGCATGCCGACGATGAAGATGGGATCGTGAGTGTCAAAGCCCCATCCCTGTCTCTCTTTTAGTAGTGCGGCGCTCACGTGCTGCTGTTGCAGTGCTAGCTCTTTGCTGACCTGGTCAGCATCGTACTGACTCTGGGATTTTTTCATGCGATTGCCTTGCGCATAACAAGCGAAGGACTGCTGCGCATCGCCGCGGTCCTCGAAGGCTTTGCCCAGGGCGAAGCAGACATGGACTCTTTCCATAAAGCCCAGATTCCCGTCTTTCTGCAGTCCAAGCATATGATCCATCTCTTCATCGTTGAATCGATAGGTCTTGAGATTGGCCAGAGAAAAGAATGCCTCTCCATGTTTCGGATACGCCGCGATCGCGTTCCGATAGTTCTCGATGGCGCGGTTGGAATCCCCCTTGGTTTTGAGAGCGTGACCCATGGAGGTAAGCGTGATCGGGTCGTTAGGAAGGGCTTTTAATATCTTTTCGAAGGTCTGCAGAGCCTCATCAAAATCGCCGGATTGCATACACTGCACGGCAAAGATCGATTGAAACTGCGGGTTGTTAGGTTCGCGCTGCAGTAAGGATCTAGCCTGTTCTAGCGCGGCGCTATGCTGCTGCCGTTTTCGTAGCGCCTGAATATAGTCTATGTGGACCCTAATATTGTCAGGGTCCAGACGGCTGGCACTGGCCAATAGAAACTCGGCGTCTTCCAGTATTCCCAGTCGCATGCCAATGTCCGCGAGCAGGCGCATGGCTTCAACATTGTGTGGGATTTTTTTCAGAAATTGACGGCAAATATCTTCGGCGCGTAGCAGCTTGCCCATAGAGATGAGGTCAACCACGGCGATCAGCGGTTTGGGTAGGGCCAATAGGCCATCCAGTTGCCGCTGCACGTGGCTTGCCTGAGGGGCCTCGCCGCGCGCGTTGTGAATTTCTACTCTGGCCCGAAAACTAGCCTCTAGCGCAGGGTTATAGAAGCAGGCCCGCTCATAGGCTTTTAGTGCTTTGCTGATTTCGCCCGCCGCTCGCAGCGCGTGGGCTTCTTCCTGATGAGCGCGGCCATGCTCGGGCTGAATGGACTTTAGGCGAGACAGTGTTTCAATGGCAGCCTGGTGTTGTTGGGTATATCGGAGGCAGACGGCGGTCATGTAAAGCGCTTCGGCATCGTCTGGCTTTGCATCTAGCATCACCTGCAAAGCAGTGAGGGCCTCATGAAATTGCCGGCCCTGAATTATCTTTTGGACAGATTCAAGCTTGCCGGCGAATTCTTTCGAGTCGATTTCTGGTTGCTGCGTGCCTAACATGGACTCGGTTGCTCCATAAGAGTGTCCGACGTCACATTAATTTTCAGGTAACGCTGTCTCATCGCCTAGAAGTCGTAGGCAACTCGAACCCCACCGGTGAACGGCCTGGCATAAGTCACGCGTTGGCGATCGTAGATAAACGAACTCGCGATCTCGGCGCGCTCGTCACCGATATTCTCGGCGAACAGGTCTACCGACCATTGGCCGTTGGTCACGCCGGCTGTTAGTCCAAACATAACCCAGCTATCTATGCGATCTCTGTTGATGGTGATGATGTCGCTATAAGCTTCGTCGGAATAAGTTACGTGAGGCATGACATGAGCGGTACGACCGGAGCCGATGTCCCACTCATACCTCGCCCGCAGATTAAACTGACGCTCTGGCGCGAAGGCCAGTGAGTCGCCAACTATGACGTCGTTGGTAGGTGTTATCACATTGGTGATTTCTGTATCCAGGAAAGAGAAAGCGCCGGTAATACTGAGGCCATCGATGGAGGCGGGCTCCCAAATGAAGTCGCCCTCAACTCCCTTGACCTCGGCGTCTGCCGCGTTGTCAGAGAAGAATAGATTGGTAATGCTTGGATCGAAGATCGTCGTCTGCAAGCGCTCGATTTCAGAGAAGAATATGGCACCGTTGAACCTTAGCGTGTAGTCCAATAAGTCAGTCTTCCAGCCAAACTCATAATTTGTCAGGTCATCGGTATCGATAGCGAAGGGAACGGTAAAAGTTCCTGCTGGATTAGATGCCCCGCCTGGTCTGTTGAGCAGTCCAGGCCTGAAGCCCTCAGAGAAGGTCGCATAGAATAGTGAGTCGCCATTCGGTGTCCAGTTCAGGCTGAGCTTGGAGATGACTCCATCGGTGGAGGCGGTGTCAGGATTAGGGTTGCTAAACAAGGTATCCAGATTATTGCCTGCATTATTGTCTACAGTGGCTCCAAAGTTGCCGAATGAGCCAGCGGCGCTGCCCTTCAGATCTACCTCGACGTCGTACCAGCGTGCTCCGGTAATAATGGAGAACTGATCGCCAAGGTCAAAGGTTATCTCGCCGAATAGTCCCTGCTGCTGATCTGTGCGCACCACATCGTTGCGAAAGATAACGCCATCGGGCCACTGGCCGGTATCTCGAACGGTTGCACCCTGTGCGGAGAAATTTGGACCAAAGCCAGTTGCTCCGTTGAATGCTATCGCCTTTGTTGAGCCGAGGTAGGTAAAGCTATTGAGTTCTTGTAATTCCAAGTCGCTGTAGAAGCCGCCGAAGGTAGCACTAATGGGGCGGTCTGGGTTGGTGGAGAAGCGCAGTTCGTGGGTGCTGATCTCTGTTTCGGTATTGCTCTTCACGAACATATTCGGAGCCTGACAGGTTCCCATGGGGGCGGCGCCCGGGTAGGTCACACTGCCATCACAAACGTAATACGGAAGATACTGGCCTACAAACATGTAGTCGGCATAGTCGACAAATTGGTCGGCTTCGCGGTCGGTGAAGGCGCCGGCATACACGACTTCAAGATCACCCAGCATGCCCTTGAGCGTCCAGTTAGTATTGCTGAACGTGTCTTCTAGTGAGTCTTCCTGATAGCGCTGGATCTCCAGGTCGCCCAGATTCGGGTCAGAGAAGAAGACTCCTTCGGTTTCGAGTTCCTGTCTTGCGTGTGCAACTGTCAGGCTCCAACCTTGGTTAATCTCCCACAATCCGGTCAATCTAAATCCGGAATAGGTCGCGTCGTTAAAATCTTCTTCCACTCGATTTCCATTGTCGGCATCGATGAAGCGCACACCGCTAAGATCGGCAGTGGATTGGAAGCCCGCGCGGCCAGCACCAACCGGTAGCCCATTTGCCCGCATGGTGCCCTCGGGGCGAAAGCGCGCGCTTTCCTGAACATTCAGTCTGCCAGCAACGTTATCGATATAGCCGCCCTGATTATCCACATAGACTACGCCACGCAGAGTGAACGAATCCGTGACGGGCAGGTTTATCATCGCCTCTACGTTATTGCTCATCTCGCCGTCTTTAGTGTACGAAGAGCCGAGCTTGACGCTGGCACTATTGGACGATGGATCAGGCTTATTGGTAATCAGGCGAACGGTGCCTGCCTGAGAGCTGGCGCCAAACAAAGTTCCCTGAGGGCCGGCTAAGACTTCTACTCGCGATAAGTCAGCGGCATAGACATCCAGGTTGCGACCGGGCTGGGAAAGAGGCTGTTCATCAAGATACAGGGCAACATTGGGTGCTAATCCTGCAACCCCTGCGGTTGTTAAACCGGGAGTTGTTGAGGCTACGCCCCGAATATAAATGGTATTTTGACCCGGGCCACTGCCGCCGGCAGTCACATTGGGTAATTGCAGAAGGTAATCTTCAAAGTTCGACACGCCCAACTGGTCTAGAGATTCTTCACCCAGGGCTGAGACTGCAACAGGAACATCCTGCATACTCGCTTCTCGCTTGGTGGCAGTGACGAGAATCTCTTCTATCTGTGCCTGGGCCGGCATAATCAGTGTGCTACTTGCCAGCGCAACTGCGATATGGAGTTGTTTTTTGCGGAACATAGAGTGACCTTTTTAATGGGGGTGTGTGAAAATTCAGGCGAAATTATAACGTATTGAAAGTAATTTGTTTGGATTTATCTTCTAAGCGGTTATGGTAGTGGGTGTTGAAACGAATATTTTCTACAAAATACACTACATAACAATAAGATAGAGAATTTTTGGCTTGCTGCTATTGCCGTAGCCAGCATTCTACTGAGAGAAAGATAATTAGAGGTCTAATGATATTTGAGAGAAATCCAGTCTTCTGTTGACCCCGATCGCGGGCAGTTTTACATTTAAAGTGAATCACTACAGAGTTAATGGACATGAAAGATTACGAAGAACTGTTTGTTGCGCTGCGACGCATCACCCGCGCCATCGACCTGCATTCGAAAAAGCTGCAGCGAGAAACAGGCCTCACCACCTCACAACTGCTGGTCCTTGAGGCTGCAGTGAAACTGAGCGTAGCTTCGCCCAGCAATATCGCCAAAGAGGTTCAGCTCTCTCAGGCAACGGTGACAAATCTGGTTGATCGAATGGAACGCAATGAACTCATTCTTCGCAAGAAATCCAACGAGGACAAGCGTGTCGTAGAGGTGCATCTGACCGAGAAGGGTAAGAAAATGATCGACTTGGCTCCCGAGCCTCTGCAGGCCGGTTTTCTAAGAGAGTACCGAAAGCTTGAGCGTTGGGAGCAGCATCAGCTGATCGGGTCAATGCAGCGAATAGCGGTTTTGATGGATGCTGAAGATATCGATGCCTCTCCCATTCTGACTACGGGCGAGGTGCTTACACCCTGAAGTTCAATCCCCGGTAGAGGGTGGATAGAGTCTAGATGTTGAGTACCGCTTCCATATCGGCGTCCAGCTCCGGCTTCTTGGTGATGAGTGAGACGCCAATAAACAGTATCAGAGAAACCACAAACGCGATGAGGCCGCCTAGGATGCCATAGGGTAGAACAACCCCGGCGAGCTGCACGATGAAGTTGATCAGCAGGGCAGAGACGATCGCGCTAATAGCGCCTAGCGCGGTTGCGCCCTTCCAATTCAAGCCTATTGCCAGAACCGGAAATATCGACGCGGCAAAAGTGCCCCAGCCGAAAGCCCCGAGTATCGCCACCAGCGTAGCGTCCTGAAAGTGAGAGTACAGCGCGAAGCTAGCTGCGACGATTGCCAGAATTACGGTGACCACCCGTGCCCAGAACAATTCATTCTTGATGCTGTGCCCGCGAATAGCCTTCGGTATGTCGTGAATGATCGCGGCCGTCCCGATATTGAGGAAGGCATCAGAGGTGGACATGATCGCGGCGAAGAGGCCAGCGAAAACTATGCCCGCCAGAAGTGGGTTGGTGAAAACCGAGAGGAATACCGAGGCAGCATCGTCGGGCAGAGAAAGCGGTGAGATGACACCATCGATAACCGCGGCGCGCATGATGACGCCAATGGAAACCCACAGCAGGGCAGCCATCACATAGCCGAATAGTGACATCGGTAGAATGCTCCGATTGTCTGATATTTTTTTGTTCATCATCATCTTCGTCACTAGATGTGGTTGGCCGGCAAGGCCCAGGCCGAAGACGAAGAACCATCCCAGCGATGCCATGATGCCGGCGGCACCGAAGGGCATCATCGCCTCGCCGTCGTCGGCGAGAATGATAGAGGTGGCTTCCTGCATGCCGCCGTCGAAGACAGACATCGCCGTCAGCAGAATCAGGGTGCCGGCGATCATCATGATCGCGCCCTGCACTACGTCGGTGTAAACCGAGGCGATGATTCCTCCGGTTACACAGTAGAAGATCAGTACGGCGGAGGAGATTACGACGCAGGTGACCAGCCCGATGTTGGCGAACATCTCGGTGCCGGATAGTATCGCTTGCATGACTACGGCCATAGCCAATATTTGTGTAGCTAAATAGCCCATCACCCCAAGAACGATTGTGACGGCAATGAGAAAGCGTACCGCTTCGCTGTTATATCTTGCCGCAACGACATCGGGTAGAGATATGCAGTTACGGACATCGGCGATCATGCGAATTCTCTTCGCTACCAGGAAGAATCCCAGTGCATAGCCGGTGGAGGAGATGACTATCATCCAGAAGGAGCTAACGCCTATCGAATACACCAGCCCGGGCCCGCCGACGAAACCGAAGCCGCTTAAGGTAGAAGAGAATAGTGCAAGGGAGACCACGATTGGCCCTAAGCCGCGACCCGCTATGAAGAAGTCGCTGGAATTTTTCGTGCGGCGCATGGCCCATAGGCCAGTGATGACACAGAAGATCATGTAGATGACTACCGCGCCAACGATTATTTCTTGTCTATAGGCTTCCATGTAACTACTGCTCCGATCTCGCTGCGATATCTGCTAATAGCTGCTCGTATTTACGCTCATCTTCTTTGGTGAATATAAATTTACGAAAGCCTACTGTGTAGAGAATGATTAGCGGTATGCCGCCCAGCCAGGTCCCATACACCTGCCAAGCGGTAGCAACCGGAAAGCCCATGAAATAATTAGTAATGCCAGTCTCCAGGAATGCCTGATGGCCGGAGTACATTTGATACCAGACGAACAGGCTAAACAGCAGTGTGCCGCCCATATAGGCCCAGAGTTCGGCGCTGCGTCGCTGTTCGGCAACGCCTAACGTGGCGAGACATACGATCAGGAGTAACAGTAGGCACTGAAAGGTGAAGGCAAGGTCACCTATGTGTTCCAGACGAGCGGCGCCGTCGCCACCGGCCTGCATGCCGTTGAATTCGGGGTGGGGGAAGCCGGCACCATTGGGTACGTAATCCGCTAGAACGATCGCTATTAACAGGCCCGCCATAATCAGGACGGTGGTGAAAATCACGACTATTAACTTGCTATGCATCTGAACCTGAACCTCTCTCTATTTGAGAGCCAGAGCATAAACAGCGAACAGACGTGAGTCTAGGGTTTCTGGTCAGAATAGGAGTTCAGTGCCTTTCCCAGCGATAAGCCGTCTTGACAATGCCCTCCCGAGAGTCCATGTTCTCATGGTTCGCCAAATTTATATTTACTATAAACAAGGGTGTTCTAGTCAGTCATTGCTCAGCCCCCGGATCAGAGTTTGTCGATACATGCAGTTGAGTAAGAGTCTGCACGCGAAATTGAGAGCGAACTCTCGCAGGAAGTAAATTCAAGAGTTAATCATGTAGTTCTACGAGGTGAATAATGAATAAGACCTATAAATCCGCACCCAAGATTGGGGCGCGCTTTCTTCTTACCGCCGGTGTAACGAGTATCGCTTTGTCGCTACTTTCCACCGCCGCTGTTGCACAGCCTGCTCGTCCCGGTGCGATCCAGCCAGCCGCGCACGCCAACCAAGAGCCGGTCAACCACCTGCCGAATCCCTATGAGACGCAGCGTAATTTTGGCACACTGCCAGACGGTCGTAGCTGGGGATCGGTTAGCGCAGTTAACATCGATATAGATGGCATTCATGTTTGGGCTGGCGATCGCTGTGGTACAAACTCCTGTGCAACGTCCAACGTAGATCCTATGGTTAAACTGGATCCGGATGGCAACGTGGTACAGAGCTTTGGAGCCGGTCAGATAATCTGGCCTCATGGTATGGACATCGATAGCGAAGGCAATATCTGGGTAGTCGATGCCAGAGCTGCAAACGCGAACGAACTGGCAGAGAATCCGTCTGCCGCGGGCAAGGGTCATGTTGTGCTGAAGTTCAGTCCACAGGGCGAACTGCTGATGACATTGGGAACGCCGGGTGAAGCAGGCGATCCACCGACTCATTTCGATGCGCCGAATGACGTGCTGATAGCACCGAATGGCACTATCTATGTGGGTGACACCCACGGTGCGCAATTTCAGAACGAAGCGGGTCCAACGGCAAAGAGCCGCATCTCTATGTTCGAGCCAGACGGTACCTTTATAAAGAGCTTCGGTGAATTTGGTTTTGAGGACGGGCAGTTTCGTTCGCCTCACTCACTAGCTATGGATTCACAGGGTCGACTATTCGTTGCCGACCGCGGCAATAGCCGCATTCAGATTTTCACCCAAGACGGTGAGCATCTGGACACCTGGTATCAGTTCAGCCGCATTAGTGGTTTGTTCATCGATCCCAACACCGATATGTTGTACGCCATCGACTCCGAGTCAGATGAAAACTACAACCCCGGCTGGCAGAAGGGACTGCGTGTAGGCAATGCGCGCACCGGTGAAGTGCTCTATTACGTTAAGGCACATGACTCCGAGCGCGGCTCCGGCATGGGCGGCCTTGGCTCTATGGGTGAGGGTGTAACGGTTGATCGCAATGGCGTTGTTTATGCCGGCGAAGTTGGTCCGATCCAGGGCATGACTAAGTTCATTCCAAGGTTAATTCCTTGATTTGAATGGATTTCGACTTTAGGGTTGATTGTAAGAGGGGTGCAAATGAAGATTTGCGCCCCTTTTTATTACTTGCTAGTGAGATGCGCTAATCGCTTTCAGCCAATACTAGTCAACTGCGCTCAATGATCTCCCCGCGTAGGCTCATCTTGACAGGGAGTTTGGTGCAATACTTACAGCAACAGGGGAACCACAGGGAATCGATCTAATAAGGCTTGAAACTTATGCCTGTCTCGCCCATGCTAGAAAGCAGTACTAATAATCTACTATCCCCGGGTGCAGCGCGGGAAAGGATCGTGAAAGATTTTTTCTTCAGCGCGGTTGTTGGAGATTGCATCTAGTCAGATAAAATAAGATAGCGTTCCACTAAGAATAATAAGTAACAATGAGTGAGTCAGTTCACTATGGCCAATCTCCTCTCGAAAGAAAATATCATCGCTCCAGCAGATTACAATCGTTGGCGAGTGCCTGTCGCTTCCGTCGCTATTCATCTGTGTATAGGTTCTGTCTATGCGTGGAGTATCTACAATCCCCCCCTAACTCGTGTGCTTGGTGTGGTTACCACCGCGGCGGACGACTGGAACCTTAGCGAAGTTGTGTGGGTTTTCACCGTTGCCATCGTGTTTCTAGGTCTGGCAGCAGCCTTTGCGGGCAAGTGGTTGGAACAGGTTGGGCCTAGAATGGTTGGTGTTGTGTCCGCTTGTTGTTGGGGTGGTGGCTACGTCATCGGTGGCATCGGCATAGTGACGCATCAACTATGGCTCCTCTATCTAGGCTATGGGGTGATAGGCGGTTGTGGTTTGGGTCTTGGTTATGTGTCTCCGGTCAGCACCCTGATTCGTTGGTTTCCCGATAGGCGTGGCATGGCAGCAGGCATGGCGATAATGGGCTTCGGCGGCGGCGCGATGATAGGCGCTCCCGTTAAAGAGTTTTTTATCCGGCTTTTTTATCGGGCACCAGATTATCTGGGTACGACTGCAGACGTAAATCTGGTGACACAAGCCGGCAGGCGTTTTGTCGAGATATCAGGGTCATTGCAGGAAGTAGTGGTTATCGGTGCTGCCGAGGTGAGGGATCTCACTGTCCCCGGACCCGAGGGTGTGTATGCAGTGAACACTGGCGCCTCCGGGGTCGCGGAAACATTTCTCGTGTTGGGGCTAATTTACTTCATGGTAATTCTCGTGGCGGCATTCTCTTATCGATTGCCGGCAGAGGGTTGGAAGCCTGAGGGTTGGACTGAACCGGAGCAGGGTTCGCGCAATGCGTTGATATCGGATAAAGATGTCGACATCGATCAGGCACTGAAAACACCGCAGTTCTATCAGCTTTGGATAGTGCTGTGTTTGAATGTGACGGCAGGAATCGGGGTGTTGGGTGTGGCTCGCACCATGATCAGCGAAATTTTTGGATCGTCTCTTCCAGATATCGTTAACACATCGTTTGCCGCGACCTATGTAGTTATGATTAGTGCGTTTAATATGGTGGGAAGATTTATCTGGGCCAGCGCATCGGATTACATAGGAAGACGCAACACCTACTGGATATTCTTTGTATTAGGTATAGCGCTGTATCTGTCGGTGCCCTATTCAGCTCACCAGGTAAGCGCAAGCCCCTCGGTTGTTTGGCTGGTGTACTTCTACGCTGCCACCATGATCATATTTACAATGTACGGAGGCGGCTTTGCGACTATTCCTGCTTATCTAGCGGACATTTTTGGGACACGCTATGTGGGAGGTATTCATGGCCGACTACTTACTGCATGGAGTACTGCGGGCGTATTAGGTCCTCTGGCTATAACGTCGCTCCGACAGAATTCAGTCACTACGGCAATCAATGACCTAATGCAGGTAATCGATCCTTCCGCATTCCAGGCGCAATTCGGTGCGCCCGTGGAACAATTGCAGCTATTGATCGATCAAAATTCTGTGACTATTGCGCGGCTCATGGAAATAGCACCCCCGGGAACGGTTGATCCTACAAGCGGCTTATATAATTCGACCATGATTCTAATGGCGGCATTACTGGGGATAGCACTGATCAGCAATGCGCTTATGCGACCGGTGAATAGCCGTCACCATATCGCAGAGAATTGATTTTGTTACGCTAACTGTCGGCTATCTTCTTTGGTGCGCCGGGTCGGTTTCTGTGACGTGACTTCTTCTTGGCTACCGCTCTGGCTTTCTTCTCACTCTCGGTGGGCTTGGCGTTCGACTTACCCTTTGATTTGTCTTTAGACAGAGACTTGCGTTTCGGTTTCTTGGGTTTCTTCGTCTTGTCCGATCTGCCTGACTTTTCAAAAGAGGGGCGAGAGGATTTTGAGAATTTGTTATCTCCGCCTGTTCGAGAGATTTTTAAAGTCTGACCCGAAACCCAGACATTCTTCAATTCCTTGAATATTTCGTCCGGCATGTCGCCGGGAAGATCGACCGTGCTGTGATCTTCATTGATAGTGATGCGACCTATATGCTGGGCATCTATGCCAGCCTCGTTGGCAATGGCGCCGACGATATTCCCTGGCATAACTTCATGCTTATGGCCGACTTCTATACGAAAGCGTTCCATGCCTTTCTCGGGCGGGCTGTCTTCTCGCGGAGGTCTGGGGCGAAATTTTTCCCTGGGCTCTGAGAATTCTTTTCTGTTTGGTTTGTCTCTGGATTCGGAGAAATCCCTCTTCCGCGGATTTCCTCTGGATTCTGAGTCAGTTTCCCTTCTCGGCTTTTCTGATTTGCGAGTGGGCTTGTTCTGCAGCAACAGCGGAGTATTTCCCTGTGCCAGATGAGCCATCGCCGATGCTATGGTTAGCATGGGTTGGTCATGTTCTTTCTCAAACTGCTCGATTAACTCAGAGTAAAACTTCAGGTCTTCGCTAGCGATTGTGTCTGCGATCGACTGTTTGAACTGTTCTATGCGGCGGTCGTTGATCAGCTGTGTGGAAGGCAGTTCCATTAACTCTATTTTCTTGTTTGTCGCCCTCTCGATGGCGCCCAGCATTCTCTTCTCGCGGGGAGCCACGAAGAGTATCGCGTCACCCTCGCGGCCGGCTCTACCGGTTCTTCCAATGCGGTGTATATAGGCTTCCGTGTCGTAGGGAATATCATAGTTCACCACATGACTGATGCGGTCTACGTCCAGACCGCGGGCAGCAACATCGGTTGCAACCAGAATGTCGAGGGATCCCTTCTTTAGTCGCTCGACTGTTCTTTCTCGCTGTTTCTGGGGTATGTCGCCATTGAGAGCCGTGGCTGAGAATCCTCTAGCGGAAAGCTTCTCGGCCAGATCGACAGTAAGAATACGCGTGCGCACGAAAATCAGCATGGCATCGAACGTTTCGGCTTCCAGAATTCGGGTCAGCGCGTCCAGCTTGTGAATACCGCTCACAGGCCAATAGCGTTGGCGGATAAGTGCGGCGGAAGCCGTCGTCATCTTGATCGTTATTTCAGCAGGCTTGTTCAGGTGTTGGTTGGCGATGCGCCGTACCTGGGTAGGCATAGTGGCGGAGAACAGTGCTATCTGCCGGTCTTTTGGTGTTTGCTCGAGAATCCATTCGACATCATCGATGAATCCCATGCGTAACATCTCATCTGCTTCGTCCAAGACGAGGGTGCTAAGTTGATTTAACTTCAGGGTGCCCTTGCGCATGTGGTCCATTACGCGACCGGGCGTGCCGACTACTACGTGGACTCCGCGTTTCAGTGCGCGTATCTGGCCGCTATAGTCCTGACCGCCGTAGACCGGAAGCACATGAAAACCCTTCATATGGGTGGCATATTTCTGAAAGGCCTCGGCAACCTGAATCGCGAGCTCCCGTGTGGGGGCGAGAACCAGCACCTGAGGGTCTTTCTGCTTCATGTCCAGTCTGGACAAGATGGGTAATGCGAAGGCGGCGGTCTTGCCCGTTCCAGTCTGAGCCTGACCAAGCACGTCTCTGCCTTCCATCAGTAGGGGGATAGTTTGTGCCTGAATGGGGGAAGGCGATTCATAGCCTACATCGACTAGCGCTTTCAATAGGGGCTTTGCTAGCTCCATTTGATCGAATGAGGTGATTTGCTCGCTAGTCATAAAATTGCCTTGTTACGCCGGGTATCGCTGCCTTGTTATCAGCTGTCAGATGCTCGAAATAGTGGTATGTCGGAAAGAGGGGGCGAAGGATAGAGACTATCCCTAGGGAAGTCCATCTTCGATATAGCTAAAAACACTGTTAAACCAGCATATTCTGACAATTCCTTCGAGGAATCCACTACAATCGAGACAATAATAAAAGCTGTGGATGGCCCATTTGACTTCAACTGTCACCCTACCTAGCTGGATATTCATTCTACTGTTGCTCGCAGCCAGCTAAGCGATACTAATGAGCGTCCTCTTTCCCAGTGTGCGCTGGTATCTGCGTCGACGCCTAAACAGAACCGTCGACAAGCTCAATAGTAGATTGCAGATCAAGATTCGCCCCCTGCAGCAGAGTAAACGTCAGTTGCTGATCGATCAGTTGATGTTCGATCAAGAGATTATCGCGATGATCGAGGAGCAGGTGCTCAGAGATAATATTCCTCGCAATGTCTTGCAGCAGAAAGTAAAGAACTACGCCCGTGAGATTGTTCCCTCGTTCAATGCCTACATCTATTATCAAATGTTCTACTGGCTAGCCAAAAAGGTTTCACGTTTCATCTATAAGGTGCGTGTTGCGGCGGCGGAGCCGGAAAAACTGCAGGCGGTGGATCCCGATGCGGCTGTGGTGTTTGTGATGAATCACCGCAGCAACATGGATTATGTATTGATCAGTTATCTTGCGGCAGAGCGGGTGACCCTGTCTTATGCCGTAGGGGAGTGGGCAAGAATATTCCCACTGGAGATGTTAATCCGTGCCATGGGCGCCTTCTTCGTGCGCCGCGGATCGCAGAACCCCCTTTATCGAAAGGTGCTAGAGCGCTACGTTTATACGGCGACGCACAGTGGTGTCTGCCAGGCAGTATTTCTGGAAGGAGGCCTGAGCCGAGATGGGCTATTGGCTAAGCCCAAGCTGGGGTTTTTGGACTATATACTGCGCAACTACGATTGGCAGAGGGATCGTGATGTCGTATTCGTTCCGGTAGGAATTAACTATGACCGGCTATTGGAAGACGAGAATCTCCTGGCCTGGGACAAGAGAGAAGCCCGCAGCTCAACGCTTCAACATCTGAGTAAGCTGTGGCGTTTTCTGCGCATTAATCTGCTTGCCGGCTCCCGAGCGCGCTGGAAGCGCTATGGCTATGCCAGCGTAAACTTCGGGGTACCCATCTCGATGCGCAGCTACAGTGAGGAGCATGGCCTAGAGTTTAATCATCTGCAAAAGGAACAGCGCATTCCCAGAGTGCTGGAGCTAGCTGAAACGCTAATGCAGTCGCTACGCTACGTCATGCCCATCATTCCTGTGCCGGTTATTGCTGCCGTGTTACTTCGTGCAGGAGAGAAGCCGATGACTTCTCTGGAGATCGTCGGAGAATGCGATGCTTTAATCGAGCAGATGATGGCCAAGGGTGCCGCGATGAAGGCCGAGGAAAAGCCAAGGCCGCGCACGTTATCCAATAGTCTGGATTTGCTGATCTCCAGAAACTTCCTGTTAGAGTCGAATGATCACTACCGGATTAATCCGGAGTATAGGCCGCTCGTTCAGTACTACGCAAATTCTATCGAACACTGGTGGAATGAATAAAGCTGGTAATTTTGGTAATATCACTCAACTGCTAGCTATTAAAGACAATTCCCGAACTCGATAGCCGGTCATAACAATACTAATAGGTAGAATCAGGCATATGTTCGCCACGCTGGAAACAACAGACTTAGCGACCTGGGTCGCGGTCTCGCTCTGGGGTTATCCCATGATGCTAAGTCTGCATGTAGTGGGGCTGGCTGTAGTTGTTGGCATCTTTGCGATGCGAGATCTGACTCTGCTGGGGCTTTTTCCGGGCGTGCAGCCATCTGCATTTCTGGGGCTAGGCAAGTTGGGCTGGGTGGGTTTCATCGTCAATGCCGTTTCCGGCTTCGCCCTGTTCGCCTCACAGGCAACGGTTTTTATTACGAGCATACCCTTCTTGGTAAAGATTGCCTGCATAGTCGCTGGCATGGTCTTGGCGGGTGTTATTCAGTCTCGTTTACGAAGTGAGGTGGAGTTAAGTGATGCCCAGGCGGCAATCAGCAGGCCCACTAAAATTATCGCATCGATTTCCCTTTTGCTTTGGCTGGCGGCAATAATTGCCGGTCGTCTGATAGCGTATATATTTTAGAGGCCGGCCGTGGAAGCATTTGTAGAATCAATCGTCGGTGGATCACTCAACTCCTGGATTCAGGAGACGTACTGGTTGTGGCCTGTCATGGAGATTAGTCACTTCATTGGGCTATCCCTATTGTTCGGTGGATTACTCGTTATAGACCTGCGCATGGCGGGGCACTTTCGCAGTTTCGATCCGGCTGCTACGCATCGTCTTCTTCCCTTTGTCTTGGTTGGCTTTGGTATCAACCTGACCACGGGCATACTCTTCTTCTATGGCGACCCGATGCGTTACTCGGTGAACATAGGTTTTCAGATCAAGATGGGCCTGGTGCTATTGGCAGGGCTGAACGCCGCGTTGTACTACTGGAAAGTGAGCCCGATCATGCATGGTTGGGATGCAACGACGCCTTCTCCGCCTATCGCAAAATTGGTAGCCTATACATCGCTTGCGCTGTGGGCCGGGGTTCTGCTGTGTGGGCGCCTCATCCCCTATGTAGGCACCGGCTAAGCTATTGCTACTCGTCGTCCAGTGCATCCTCTGTGCGCGGGACAAAAATTCTGGCGACTGTCTCGTCCTCGTGAAACATTAGATGTTTCAGCGCCGCCAGTATGTGCAGTACCACGAGTACTGCGAGTGCTTTGGCGGCAAAGGAATGAAACGAAAAGGCAATCTCCGACAGGGCGCTGCGCTCTGGCATCACCCAGGCCATTAGCGGCCCAGATATCAACATGACTAGCAACAGCAGCAACATGACATAGTGTGCCGCCTTGGCCAGTTGATGTGTCATTAATGTCTGCCCGTTGACACGAGGATGGCCCGCCTTGAAGCGCCAGACTATTCGAGCGACAAGTGGCAGCCAAACGATGAGACCGAGGGTGACATGCAGGGACCTGCGGGCATCGATCTGTTCGATGGACTGTAAGGCGATGCTCTGACCTATGAACCACATCAGAATGATCGCTACTGTGGCGAACCAATGCAGGCCTATCGAGAGCCAACCGAAGGAGTTATTTCTGTCGTGAAGAGAGCGGGGCTTGCTCATGGTGGGGCGGGCCTAACGAAGCGAATCTGCAGTCATCATGTGATGGTGCAATTTCGCCTCGCTCAGTTAGCTCGGTTTAATACTTCGATGGAAAGAAACGCACGGAAGCGCGTGACGATTCGGGATCGCAATCATAGGCTTGGAGTTTGTAGCCTTGCGCCGCGGGTATCCAGCGAGTGGTGTAAGAGGTAGGCTCCAGCAGAAACATAGGATCTTCAACTTCTAGCGTTATCCGCAGATCTTCACCATCCATCCAATAACGCTCGCGCACAATCTTTTGCGAAGAGGAGGGAATGCCGTTGTAGTCATCGAAGCCGGCAACATCGAACACGAAGTGCGTGGTAGTAACGATAAGCGCGTCGTCTTCATAGTGACCTACTGAAAAGCCTTGAACACCGAAGTCCGTCGACTTGGGGGTGCGGCCGTCCAGCCAGACGGTGCGCAGTTGATCATCCTTCTCATAGCGGAACAATACTCGGTCAGGCCATTGCACGACTTCCATGTGATAGGGGTCGTACTGGATAGCCGGCGAAGAGGCGGGCTGGCAGTCATACTTTGGTGCAATAATTTCTTCCCAGACTTCTTGATAGGCTAGGGCGCGTGCGTTCAGCTTGGGGAAATTCTCTTCACCCCAGGGCACAGTTTCGCCATTAACTGGTCGGGCGCCAAAGCCGCCGTTCCAGACTCCTGCCAGGTCTGGAATATCGTTGTCAGCTTGCGCATTTAACTGGCTAGCAGTCGTACCAATCGCAAGAGAAAGCAAGACTGCAATAACAGACTTCTCACTCATAAATTTAATTGCTCTCATAAAAACCCCGCCTTTAATGCTGGTTGTATTCTAATTTGTTTTGTTGCGATCCCGCGCTGAAGAACTACTGCGCGGTATCGTCCAGATCTATAAGGGTGTGCTTTGCTGCTACTCAGGAGGCTGTGTGCGTTCCTGGACGCGACCGCCCTCCAAAACCGGGCTGCCGTCGGCACGGGTCATGCGCACACAACACAGGCCGGTAGAGCCTTCTGCGCGTGAGGGTCTGCCCGAGGCTTTCACGATCATGCCCAGCGGCAGTGAGTCTGGAGTCCAGCCGGTGCGACGCAGGCTAACAGGGGCGCCCAATTCTATCTGCCATTCGACCGTTGCGCCGTTATCGCCGGCCACATCCAGGTAGAGGAATGCGTGTGGGTTTCTGAAAACGAAGCGTGTAACTGTGCCCTCTATTTCGACGCGCTGATCCGGGTCGTAGAAGGGTGTGCTCGAGTGATGAGCGAGAACGGGTATAACTACGAATGCAGCTCCCAAGGTAAGCGCCGAGGCCGCTGCTGTTATCCAACGTTTAATGCTCATGTGTCTCTCCTGTGCTCCGAAAGCTCCGGACTCTTGTAATTTAAAGTGAGGATAATGACTATGGTGGCCGCAGTCAACGACGCAACAACTCCAGTAATCTAGGCTGGTTACAGTTAGCCGTGCCTAGATTTGTTCGAATGACTCCAGCGTAAACAGGAGCTGCTCTGCATCACCTAGAACAAATACTACATTGCTAAATGCAGCGGCTCCTGATACGACGAGTTCTGGTAAGACTAGTCGACCTGTTGCTGTGTCGAAGGTTGCGATCTTATCTACCGTTTCTGAAATAACGGCTACGCTACTTAGATCCAATTTGATTACGACGTCGGGCTCTGTAGCACTGACCGTGAATGCCAGAGTGGCTAGGCCGGATGCTCCCGCATCCACAGTGACGCGCAATTGGCCACTGGCCTCATCGAAGTAATTCGGTGCCGTAACGGTCTCCTCTTCAACGACTACCGCGATACTGATGAAGTTGTTTTCCACGACTTCGCCGCCGTTGTAGTTGATTAGGGGGAAATCAGCAAGGCCGGCAAGGGTGTATCTTTGTTGGGCGGCGATGTTGTCCACTACCGTCATGCCATCGCTGATGACTCGGCCGAAAGCCGTGAAGCCGCCATTCTGCTCATCGAGGTTTGCGCTGTTGTCAGCGAGATTTACAAACCATTGGCTGGTTGCGCTATTCGGATCGCCTCCCAGCTTTGCCATGGCCACCGTACCCCTGGTATTCGAAACGCTGAACTCATTCTGTATAGCGTCATCCACAGTAATCTGGTCTAAGTTATTTGTTGTAGGGTTGTATGTTAGCCAACCTCCCTGGATAACGAAGCCAGGCACCGAGCGATGGATTTCCGTGCCGTTGAAGCGTCCGGAACTCACATAGTTTAGAAAGTTGGCAACGGTGCCCGGCGTGACATCATCAAATAATTCAATGGAGAAGTCCCCAAGCGACGTAATGACACGTACGGTAGTCGCAGATGCCGACTGTGCTGAAAGCAATAAGGCCAGTGACAGGGCCAGGTAATATTTGTAGTGGCGTAGTCCGCGGATACTGCTGCAAGTCATGTTAGAACCTTTTGAAAATAGTCGAAACTAAGAGCATATCACTCTACTATTACGGGTATAGATTTAAAAACTGTCACTGCTGCGTAACAACTTCTGGGGGTGCGCAGCGTCAGGGGATTATAGGCCAAACCTGTGGTGAGGTCTGTAATTTATCTGCCGAAATTGATTGCGGCAATGGGCGCTTAATTAGGCGAGATTCTTATACTGTTTCTCCGCTTCGGGTAGGCGCGAGAGCAGCCGTTCCATCGATTCGGTAAAATCCTCCCTGTGCCTCAGGGAATCAAAACCGTGCAGAAATATTTTAATGGAGAAGGCGATCGCGCCGCTTTTGGAAAGTCGAGTAAACGTCTGTCGCTCCACTCGCCAGTAAAGATCGCTGTCACTGGAATCGATCGGATTGGTTGCTGGCATACCTTTTTCGCGCAAACACAATTCATTGCCGCGCTGAATAGACCAGTTGTAACGCAACATGACTCTGCCGCTGCGTAGCCCGTGCAGAAAACGGTTCACCCTCTGGCTTAGGGCCTTCTCATAGCCCGGCACCGGGGCATGGATGACGTCCACCGTTTGGCCAATCTTGTCTTCCAGAAACCAATTGCTGGGAGAGCAGACACTGGCAGCGGTCATGATAAAGTCGCCGTCTCTAGGCTCCAGCAAGCAGATATCTTCGGCTACCCAAAGAGATGCGGGCCAGAGGTTTTTCTCTTCGATGTCCCAGACAAGATCTTCCTTTTGCTGAATCAGCTTTGTACCCTCTGTCCTGTAACCGAGGTCTGGATTCTGTAGCAGATGTTGCAGGAGGAAATCATGAAATTCGGTCTGGGCATTTTCCGAGCCGGCGATCTCGGCGTAACAAGTCACCGCAGCCATGTGCTTCAGCTCACGCTTGTGTCGGTTAAATAGACTGAGATCGTCTGCCGCAGATATCCATTCATCGTTGCGGCAGTTTTCGAAGCCCAGGCGCAGCACGGATTCCTGACTTGGTTCTGGCAGGTAGATTGGTGAGTTAGAACTGTCGAGTTTCATGGATACTGTTGCCCAGGGTTTTGAGCAAGGTAAGGGAATTGGCGATATCTCGCAATAATTTCTCAGCGGCGCCGCAGACTCCGGGAGGCAGGGGGTAATTTTGCTGTGGTAGACTCACTGCAATGCGCCTATTTCTGACACTCGTACTGCTATCCCTAACTGCCTGCCAGTCATCCTCTAATGACGCGGAAAGCGACACCGGCATTCGTCATCTCACAGTGCTCTATAGTAATGACGAGCACGGCTGGATGGAGGGTCGAGAACCGGGCGGCGGTGCCGGCGATCTATTGGGCCTGTGGCGTGAGAAGGAAGGCTACAGCGAAGGGGGCCCCTTTCTGTTGCTCAGTGGCGGCGATCACTGGACAGGGCCTGCTATCTCAACCTGGTTCGAAGGCGAAGGCATGGTCGAGGTAATGAATGCCATGGGCTATGACGCCAGCGCCATAGGCAATCACGAATTCGATTTCGGTCTGGATAATCTCGAGGCGCGAATAGCACAGGCTGACTTCCCGTATCTAGGCGCAAATATTCGCTGGAAGAGTAACGACACTATCCCCAGTGATCTGGGCATAGTCGCTAGCACAGTAAGGGAAGTGAATGATGTATCGATAGCCATTATCGGGCTGTCCACTATCAATACTCCCAGCACCACCAATCCTGTCAATATTGTCGACCTGAACTTTCTGGATTATGAGCCGGTGTTGCGTAATGCCGTTGCGCAGCTTCGGCAGGAGAGTCCCGACCTGATCTTTGTTGTTGCCCATGTCTGCATGGCGGCATTGCGACCTCTGGCGCTGGCGGTTGCGGATCTCGATATCAGTCTCATGGGTGGCGGCCACTGCAACGAGCTGGTGGCGGAGCGGGCAGGTGAAACCATACTGCTGGAAAGCAATGGTAACTTTCGCAGCTATGCCCGGGCTCAATTTGAATACGACCTGGGTAGTCGACGTCTGCTCAGTTCCAGTTTCTCGATTGAGCAGAACGAAGGCGGCGCAGCCGATGCGCCTGTGCAGCTATTGATTGCGAAATGGCGCTCGGCGACGGAGGCTCAGCTTAGTGGCGAGCTGGGGTTTTCATCCCGTGAATATCCGGCTAACGACGAGCGGCTGCAGAGGGCGGTGGTAGAGAGCTGGCTGCGGCTCGATAGTAGTGCCGACATCGCTATCAATAATCGACTCGCCCTGCGCGCCCCGTTGCCATCGGGTCGGCTGACGCTGGCCGATGTGGTTGGGGTGCTGCCCTTCGAAAATACAGTGATTGCTGTTGAGTTAAATGGCGCCGAAATACTGCAGCTTATTGCCCAGGGTCAGCGTCCGTTCGTTGCCGGCTTGACTCGCACGGAGAACGATTGGCGATTGCGTGGCTCGGGCAGGCTAATTGATACAGCCGAGACCTACCGCGTGTTGATAAACAGCTTCATGTACGAGGGCGGTGCGGGCTATGATGCCATAGCAGAATTCGATGCAAACGGATTCGATACCGAGATCCACTATCGCCAACCACTCATCGATTGGTTGATAGAGCAAGACAGCTCTGCCGATCGACCGCTATCTTTGCCATAACACGGAGGGCTATTTAGTCTAAGCGTCCATGGAATTTCTAACATCGGTACAGGCTTTATTCGGCATGTCAGTCTTTATAGGGATAGCCATAGCGCTAAGCGAACAGCGCAACGTTCCTGGCTGGCGACTTCTCGTGGCTGGCTTGGGGTTACAATTTTTGTTTGCCTTCGCCGTCTTCAACCTAAGCTTTCTGCAACAAGTGCTGGGCGGGATAAATAGCGGCGTCAATGCCGTAGTAAGCGCCACGGAGAGTGGCACACTGTTTATCTTCGGCTATCTGGGCGGCGACCCGCTCAATGTTGACTATCCCTTCGCTGTGAGCGAACCAGGTGCAACCCTCATTCTGGCCTTTCGAATTCTACCCTTGATTCTCATGTTTACCGTTCTCTCGGCAATTCTCTGGCACTACCGAGTCCTGCCAGTCATCATTAAAGGCTTTTCTCTGGTTCTGCGTAAGAGCATGAAGGTAGGCGGTGCCGTTGGCTTAAGTAGCGCCGCGAATATTTTTGTTGGCATGGTCGAATCGCCCGCATTAATTCGACCTTATATAGCGGTGCTCACGCGTAGCGAACTCTTTATAGTTATGTCCTGTGGCATGGCTACTATCGCCGGTTCGGTGATGGTGTTCTATTCGATTATTCTGCAGGGAACCTTGGCAGATCCGCTAGGGCATATTATTACTGCCTCGGTGATTAGTGCTCCGGCGGCTATTATGCTCGCCCTGATCATGGTGCCGGAAACTGATGCGGCATCAAAAGAGGAAGTTGAGCTCGGAGTCGAGTACACGAGCCTGATGGATGCGATCACCAAGGGTACCTACGATGGAGTGCGCCTGATGGTCAGTGTGGGGGCAATGATATTGGTGCTGGTGGCTCTGGTCGCTCTGGTTAACAGCGTGTTTTCCCTAATTCCATTTCCTGGAGACGATCCGCTCACACTACAGAGACTGTTTGGCTATGGCTTCGCACCCTTAACCTGGTTAATGGGAATACCCTGGTCCGAGGCTCAGGCTGCCGGATCGCTTATGGGAATCAAGACTGCATTGAATGAATTGTTGGCCCTCCTGGCGCTGGCCGAATTACCACAGGGCAGCCTCTCGGAAAAATCTACGGTCATTATTACTTACGCGCTTTGCGGGTTTGCTAATTTCGGGAGCCTGGGAATCATGATTGCGGGGCTGAGTGGGATGTGTCCGCAGCGAGGCGCCGAGATCGTAGAGCTTGCTCCAAAATCATTGATATCGGGTACTCTGGCTACCTGCATGACCGGTGCTATTGCTGGACTATTGACCTAACCGTTCTAGTTAACTACTTGCGAGCCGTAAGCGCTAGACTAACTAAAAAGGAATACATCCATGACTGTTAATCGTCGTCAGTTCTTAAAGAGAAGTATTGTCGCAGGGCTTGCAGTGTCAGCTTGTCCTCTGTCATCAATCGCCGCGGAAAACGCAGCTGTCCGGCCGGCGCCTTTGATGCCTGCGCCACATTTCGTGGAAAGCAACGGCATCAACATGGCAGTGTATGAGAAAGGAGAGGGCCCCGTTGTGCTCTTCTGTCATGGCTGGCCCGAGTTGGCATTCAGCTGGCGAGATCAGATCGATGCCGTTGCCGCCGCAGGCTACCGTGCGATAGCGCCAGATCAGCGTGGCTTCGGTTTAACCGGCGGCCCCGACGATCCCCTGCAATACGATATGCAGATCTTCTGTGACGATCTGGTTGGGCTGCTGGATGCCAAGGGTATCGACAAGGCAGTGTTCTGTGGTCACGACTGGGGTGGTGCGGTAGTTTGGTCAATGGCTAGACTGTACCCAGATCGCTGTAGCGGAATCATTGGTCTAAATACCGGAGCGGGGAGACCTGCCGGATTGCCGCCGGTTGAGAATAGCGTTCCTTCAACTATAGTCATGACGCCAAACTACTATTTCGCAACCTTTCAGCAGCCAGGGCGTGCCGAGCCTATATTGGAGAATGACGTTCGGCATACCTTTGATTTCATTCTCAGTCGCGGCGGCATCTGGAATCAGGAAACTTTCGCACAGATGCCCGAAGATTCTGCAGAACGACAGATGGATTTTCTCAAGTTGATTCAGCGTGCAGACCCGCCGGGCGAGCCGTTTTTGTCGGAGCAGGTCATGGGGTATTTCACCGAAACCTACGAGGCGACTGGATTTACCAAGGGGCTGAATTGGTATCGCGCGGCTGGAAGGATGGGGCCAATAATGGCTAACGCGGCGCCAAGAATCGAAGTGCCAAGCCTCTACATAGGCGCAGAGAACGATGTGATTCTGCCACCATCATCTGCCGATGGCATGGAGGATTTTATAACGGACCTCGAGAAATACACGGTCATGGACAGCGGGCATTGGACGCAGCAAGAGAAGCCCGAAGAAGTAAACCGAGTGATTATCGACTGGCTAAATCGCAAGATAGCCTAAACGGCTATGGCGGGGTGGCGGTTTGTTTTTTATACCGAGTAGATACTTATTCGGAGACAGGCTCGAATCGTAGCAAAGTCTTGCCCTCACGCTCGATAGTCTCGAAGAACATCTCCAGTGGTCTCACCCAGAGGCCGCGGTCGCCATAGAGTGCTCGGTAGAGGACTAGCGGCTCCTGGGTCTCGCTGTGATGCACGAGATCTACGACCTCGTAGAGATTGCCCTTGAAGTGGCGATACTTGCCCTTTTTGAATTCGCTCATTGGTTTGCATCCTGCGTTGGTAGTGGGGGTGGGCGCTGACCATCTGGCCCGCGGGGGCCTCTGAATCCGGGACCACCGGACCTGCCGCGGAACCCATCGCGACCGTCTCTCGGGCCGCGGCGCTGCACAAATTCCAGGGCTGCGAGCCTTTCTTCCTCGGAGAGTTGTCCGAGTATCTCGCTAGTCTGTTCGTGTGCTAGTGCCTGATAGCGAATATTGGCATCTCTCAATGTGGTGAAGGCCTCACTGAGCGCGTCTGCATCGAAGGGCTGTGCCGACATCAATTCGTTGACCTGTCGCTGTGCGTTCATCATCTCCCTACGTATCGGGCTAATTTCTTCGAAGCTCGATCGCAGCTGCGGCTCTAATTCGCTTCTTCGCGCCTCGTCCAGATCGCGCACTATCCATCCAACATTCGGCGGCAGTGGCCTGCCAGTGAGCTGCTCCTGAAAGCTGCTGACGCGATAGGCTATGCCGCCCACGAAGAATAAATTTATCGATAGCGATAACAATAAGCCCAGAAGTAACAGTTTGTTTTTAATCATGACTAGAAGCGGATCTCTGTGTAGTCAGTTAACGATAGCATCGCGAGTTCGTCGCCCCAGTATTGAAATCCGTCGTTCTCGATTCCCACGCCGAAGCTGAAGTAGTTTGCCACTACGATTCCGAATGCCAATGGAATGCATGCAACCAATGCCGGGCGCCAAATCTGTTTGCCGAAGCTTTCGCCAGGCAGCAGCCAGTTGGCAAGTTCTCCGAAGATGCCGTCTTTAGGCTCGGGCAGAGGCTGATTCAGGACTCGGGATTCAAGGCCAGGAAAGCCTGGAAACTCTAGCTGGCCCATAAGATCGTCAACGACCCGTTCCTGGTCTAGTAACATTCGCGCTGGGGCGTTATTAGCAAGGAAAGTCTCACATTCGGCGCGCAAAGCCTTCGGCCATCGAGCCGACTCGGCACCGTACAGGTCAACGATTCTTGTAAATTCTTCTAAGGTCATAGTGGTTCCTGTTTCGATCAATTCCATTGCCTACTGGTTCGCTGCCAGCTGTTCTCTCAGACTGCGCTTTGCTCTGGCAATCGCAGATTCCAATGCCTTAACAGAGATATTCATAATAGCAGCCGCCTCTTTGTTGGAGAATCCCTGGTAGTGGCACAGGGTCAATGCGCTACGCTGATTCTCTGGAAGCGTGCTTATAGCCTCTTGTAGAAGCCTGAGCTTATCTCCGCCGTTGTCATTAGCTTCTCCGGTTTTGGGTAGAGAGCCAAAATCTTCTTCATCAAATGACTTCTGTGTCTGGACTCTTCCATGTTTACGTAAGTAGTCAATGCACAGGTTGTGGGCTATACGATGCAGCCATGTAGTAAGTTTCGATTTGTCTGATTTCCATTTTTTGGCATTCGTCCACAGCCTGAGAAACACTTCCTGGGTTATATCCTCGGTATCCTTCTGATTGCCTAGAAGCCTATAGGCATAGTGACTGATGGATTTTAGATGCTGCTTTACCAGTATTTGATAGGCTTCTTTGTCGCCCATGCACACTGCCTGCATCAATTCTTCGTCAGTCATTTCAATTTCGGTCTGATCTGGCTCGTTATAGCTAGACAAGGTTTCGCATCGTGCTTGTAGCTCTGGGTCGCCGGTGGCTGTAGATTTGGTTTCTTCATACAGTCTATCGGACGATTTGTTGATTTGAGCAGTGAGCGAAAGTTCCCTATAGGAATTCCCTTACTTGTTCATTGAACTTCTATTAAAGCATGTGTCTCCTGCCAAATTGTTCGAGAGTCGCCATCCCTGGCTATCGATTTATACTCCTCAAGGCTTGCCGCCACGTTTGCCGTTACGTTCGCCGCCAGGTCGACGACGCTCTGGGCGTTTGGGCCTAAGCTCTTCCGCGCTCAGAAGCCCGTTGTTATCGCTGTCCAGAGAGAGAAAATTCGCCTCCTGGAATTCCGTAAGACTCACCGCGTCATCGCCATTTGTATCCATCTCCTGAAAGCGGGCTGTCGCACGCTCAGTCATTTCCCTTCGACGCTCCTGCATGCGAGCGATCTGCGCCTCGCTAGGTTCGCGCTGACCACGATCCGCGTTGTCATCTCCTCGATTCCTGACTCCGGGTCCGCGTCTGGGCCCTGCATTTAGAAACTCATCGAGAGTCAGAAAGCCGTTGTCATCGCTATCGAGGCGGCTCAGGTTCTCAGCGCCTCGCTGTTGAAACTCTTCAATATTAATGAAGCCATCTCCGTCGCTGTCGAGATTGCTTAGTGCTCTATTGCGTCCGTGCTCCTCGTCGGCCGCTAGTGCCGAACTTGGAAGTCCAAGTACGCTCATTGCAATTACTACTGATAATTTGTTCATGATTCCTACTCCTGAAATCTATTTGGCTCTTGCAATAGCCTGGTTTTGGATTAGTTGCTGCAGTCACTCATCTATACGCGAGAACATGAAAAACCCGTCGCTGGAATATGTCGAAGTTGGCAAAATGCCTATTCTCATTGCAGCTGTGGTCAGCAGGTGTGCGTGCAAATGGTATTTTGTAAGACCCACCCTGAGAATTCTGATAGAATTCAGCCTGATTTTTAGCAAGCCAGAGCAAGGTATTCGGCATGTGTGCCGTCGCCTGGGCTCAGTCAATTTCTAAACAGGTTTGATGCCTCCGGCAGTCTTAGAGGGTATGTGTTACTCATGGAATTAGCAGAAGAAAATTTAGATGAGCATCATCTGGACGAGAAGGAAGTTGTCGATGTCGTGGTGCGTTTTGCTGGGGACTCCGGTGACGGCATGCAGTTGACCGGAACGAACTTCACCGAAGCCACGGCACTCTATGGGAACGACCTGTCGACATTCCCGGACTTTCCTGCTGAGATTCGGGCTCCAATAGGCGCCACCTTCGGTGTCTCCGCATTTCAGATCTATTTTGGCGCCGAGGATGTGACCACCGCAGGTGATGCGCTGGATGTTCTCGTCGCAATGAATCCGGCGGCCCTGACTACCAATATTGGTAACCTGGTGGAGGGCGGTTTGCTCATCGTCGATAGTGGAGCATTCACCGCGAAGAACCTAAGCAAAGCCAAGTATCAGGTGAATCCATTGGAAGATGGATCGCTGGAGAAGTTTCGCGTTCTGGAGATAGACATTACCAAGCAGGTTTTAGCCGCAGTAGAGCAGTTTAATCTGGGTCATAAAGCGGGTGTTCGTAGTAAGAATATGTGGACTCTCGGTCTGGTGCTCTGGTTGTTCGACAGGGATCGCGCTGGAACCATCGAAAGTCTGAAAACCAAGTTTGCCAGCAAGCCCGAGATAGCGAGCGCGAACATCGCCGCATTGAACGCGGGTCACGCTTATGGCGAAACCGCTGAGCTTCCCGCTGGCATTCATGTCTATAAGATTCCCAAGGCAAAAGTTGCACCCGGCACTTATAGAAATATGACCGGTACCAACGCGCTGGCCTGGGGCCTGATCGCAGGTTCCGAATTGGCGAATATCGACTTGTTGTTTGCGTCTTATCCGATTACTCCAGCATCGAATCTATTGCATGAGTTAGTGCGCCATAGAGAATTCAATATTAATACGTTTCAGGCCGAGGACGAGATCGCGGCGGTGTGCGCTGCAATCGGCGCATCCTTCGCCGGCTCTCTTGGCGTCACTTCTAGTGCGGGCCCTGGTATTGCATTGAAGGCGGAGGGCATAGCCCTTGCCTGTGCAACCGAGTTGCCGCTAGTAGTCGTCAATACCCAGCGCGGCGGACCATCGACTGGCCTGCCGACCAAGACCGAGCAGTCAGATTTAAACATGGCATTGTATGGCCGGCACGGTGATACACCTATGCCGGTCATTGCGTCATCGACCCCTGTCGATTGTTTCGATGTGGCCATAGAGGCGGTTCGTCTGGCGACAAAATATATGACTCCGGTGATGCTGCTCTCCGATGGTTATCTGGCGAATGCGGCTGAGCCCTGGAAGATTCCAAATATGTCTGAGTTCGAACCCTTTCCGGTGGAGCACTACACTAAGACTGAAGACTTCAAGCCTTCTATTCGTAATCAACAGACGCTGGCGCGTGTCTGGGCCAAGCCCGGGACTGCTGGGTTAGAGCATCGTATCGGCGGCATAGAGCGCAGCTTCGATACCGGTGATATATCCTATGATCCGGCAAACCATCAGAAGATGACTGACTTGCGTCAGGCGAAGATAGCCTCAATAGCGAACGATATTCCGCTACAGGAAGCCTGTTTGGGCAATGATTCCGGAAAGCTAGCGGTCGTGGGTTGGGGTTCCACTTTTGGTGCTATACATCAGGCTGTGAAGCGAGCTAGAGCGGAGGGTTTGGAAGTGTCTCATATACATGTACGTTATCTTTCTCCACTGCCGCGTAACCTGGGCGAACTACTTAAGAGCTTCGACTCGATACTGGTGCCGGAGATGAACACGGGGCAATTTGTAAATCTGATTCGTGCAGAGTATTTGATCGATGCCCAGGCCTTGAACAAGGTGGCCGGGCAACCATTTAAAATTGGTGAAATTCTAGCGGCAATTCACGCAAATCTTGCCGATGTAGGGAGCAATTCATGAATCAGGCTCTACCTAAGTTAACTGTAAAAGACTATGCCTCGGATCAAGAAGTGCGTTGGTGTCCAGGTTGTGGTGACTACGCCATACTGAAGACGATTCAGAAATTGATGCCATCGTTTGAGCAGCCAAAGGAGAATCAGGTGTTCATCTCCGGTATCGGTTGCTCATCGCGCTTTCCCTACTATATGAATACCTTCGGTTTTCATACTATTCATGGCCGTGCGCCCGCTATCGCTACCGGCGTCAAGCTCGCCAACCCCGAGCTGGATGTCTGGGTAATTACCGGTGACGGTGACGGGTTCAGTATCGGCGGTAATCATATGTTGCACGTATTGCGGCGTAATGTAGACCTGCAGATTCTGCTTTTTAATAACGAGATATATGGATTGACTAAGGGGCAGTATTCCCCCACCTCGCAAACAGGTACCCGATCGCCGTCATCTCCAACTGGCTCTATCGATCTACCTTTGTCACCCTGTGAAGTGGCATTAGGGTCGGGTGGAACTTTTATCGCCAGAACCATCGACACCGAGGCAAAGCATCTCTCCGCGGTAGTGACTCGGGGTCATGATCATCGAGGCGCTTCATTCATCGAGATTTTGCAGAACTGCCCTATTTATAACGACGGCATCTTTGACCAGGTGAAGGATAAGAAGATCGCTGCCGATTTCAAGGTGGAGCTGGTTCATGGTGAGCCGGTGGTATTTGGTAAGGAGCGTGAACAGGGGATTCGTCTCAACCACGACACTCTGAAGCTAGAGTTAGTCGATGCTACTAATGAGGATGTGCTCGTTCACGACGAAACGAATAAGATTCTGGCTACTATGCTGGCGACCATGAAAGGGCCAGACTTTCCCGTAGCAGTGGGTGTGATCTACCGGGAGGATAAGTCATCCTATGTAGATGACTCGCAGCAGCAGCTAATCTCGGTGCGCGCCGCGAAGGGATCCATGCAGGAATTATTACACAGTGGTCATATCTGGGACGTGGAATAGCAAGAGGGCCGTTCTAGCTGAAAGGGAGGTTTTTTTTCGGCGAGCTGTTCTTTGGCAAACAATTACAATAGATCGTGGTGTACACTAAGCTTATGAGTCAACAAGTTATCAATCGTCGAATCTTCCTGCAGATGGGTCTAACCGGTGCCGGGCTGTTTGCTGCCGGTGGAGCGCTGCGATTCCAGCAGGCTTTGGCAGCCGGCATTGAATCGCCCGCTTTTTATTCTCTTTCTAACATGGGTGAGTTGCAGAGAGCAGACAGCAATGGCCTGAAATTGCCGCCGGGATTCAAGTCGCGGATTGTTGCGCGAACTGGCGCGGCACCTGCAAAGCGATCAGGCTATATCTGGCATCCTGCCCCGGACGGCGGTGCGACCTTCGCAACAGAAGACGGTGGCTGGACCTATGTTTCCAATAGCGAATTACGCGACAATGCCGGTGGTGTTGGCGCGCTGCGTTTCAATGCTCAAGGCGACGTAGTAGACGCCTATTCGATCCTGGATAACACAAATTTGAATTGTGCGGGTGGGCCTACTCCATGGGGCACCTGGTTGTCCTGCGAGGAGTTCGATCTCGGTCAGGTCTATGAGTGCGATCCGGCGGGCAAGAACAACGCCGTGGTTCGCCCGGCGCTGGGGTCATTCAAACATGAGGCAGTGGCGGTAGACACCCAGAACCGGTGTCTCTATCTGACGGAGGATCAGAGAGATGGCGGTTTTTATCGTTTTCGTCCTGATCGAGACTTGCCCGATATCAGTAGCGGTCAGTTAGAGATAGCTTCGGTGGTCAATCGAGATGGCAAGTCCTTTGTTGAATGGCTCGCGGTGCCTGATCCTTCGGCCAAGCAGGAAGCTATTCGATTTCAGGTGCCTGGCTATGCGGTATTTCGAGGTGGTGAGGGCGTTGCAATCCATGCTGGCGTCACCTACTTCACTACCAAGCATGACAACCGCGTATGGGCCTACGACAATAACAGTCATCAGTTAAGCATCGTCTACGATGTCGAGACTAGTGATAACCCAATACTCAAGGGCGTCGACAATGTAGTGATTACCCCTGGCGGCGACGTGCTTGTCGCTGAAGATGGCGGTGATATGCAGATAGTGGTTTTGACGCCGGAAGGGAAAGTTATTCCGCTTGTTCAGATTCTGGGCCATGAGAAATCAGAAATTGCAGGCCCGGCTTTTGATCCTGGCTATCAGCGCCTCTATTTTAGTTCCCAGCGGGGCTCGCTCGGAAACAACACTGGTGGCATTACCTACGAAATATACCGCAGCGACCTGACTTAAACTCCATAAAAAAACCGCCGCGCGTTCACCGTTAGGTAAACAGCTGTGGCGGTTTTCTTTCGACTGAAGTTTAACTCCAGAAGGTGATCTTAATCTTGTGGGATTGAGGTGGTTACCACCGGGCCCATACCAAAGATCTGTACCACGACTTCCTCGTCTTTCGCCATGTCATAGTGATGACCATTCGGCGGCTCGTAGATGAACGTGCCCGGTCCAACGGCTGTCATCTTGTCGGGAGCATAGATATCTGACTCTGGTCCAGTATGCACATACCAGGTGCCTTTCAGTACGTTAATATAGCGCGCCTGATTGTGATAATGGGGCCGGCTTCCGCGTCCGGGAGGCCAGGTGATCTGAATGACATAGATTCCGGATTTATTGGGGTCGCCATACAGTACTGTGGTTATGCTGCCGTCGTCAGGGTGCAACTGATCGGGCGTCGCAATCATGAAGTCATGTTCGTCAGGCTCAACTACCTGAGCTGACAGAGTCTGGGTAGTGATGATTAACCCGGCAAATAACATGCTGGCCGTGGTTAGGATTCTTTTGACTGTCATTATTATTTCCTCGTTTTTAAAATAGGGGATCACAAACAATGTCCCTTCGAGTCTCGACGTTTTAGTCGAAGGGAAAAGATAACAGGTTTTGGCCGTCACGCCACGCTTATTAGAGCTGAATAGGTGGCCCCGGTGGGTCTTCGACCCAGCCTGCGCGGGTATATCAATGCCGTGCAGCAGCGCGTCTAGGCACAGATAACGGGCCATATACACAAAATTGGATATTTGCTACGCTCCTTTCAAGTTTCAAGTTTCAGATCACAGGTTACAGGTTACCCCCGCGCTAGCGCGCACTCTCAGCATGATTCGGCGAAAACTCCATGAAAAAGAAAAATAACGATAAATCTGCCCAGAACGAATCACCAGACAATCGACCCTCTAGCGCATCTCGCCGCGACCTTTTAAAGAGTGCCGGTTTGGTCGGCGCGGCTGCGGTCAGCACTGTTGCGGGCTCTAATGTGATCGCCGCGGATTCGCCAGGCTCCAGAACTAATCCGTCAGCCGATTCTATGGCAAGTGCGCAGCGCGAAGCCCTGGAGGCGTTAACCGCCGAAGAGGCCGAGACCCTGGAGGCGATCTGCGATTGTCTAATTCCCTCCGATGAGCATGGCCCCGGCGCAAAAGAGGCGAGAGCCGTGCATTACATCGATCGATCTCTGGCGAGTCACAATCGCGACGTGCGAGAAAATTACAGCGTAGGCCTGAATGCGATTAACGAGTTCGCGCGCAAGACGCGCGGAAAAAGTTTCCCAGCCTTGCTGCGTGATCAGCAGGATTCGATTCTACTCGCGGTGCAGACGAACAAGATTTCCGGATTCATTCCTAATGGAAGCGGTTTCTTCAATATGCTTCGCTCGCACACTATCGATGGCACTTTCTGTGATCCTTATTACGGCGGCAATCAGAATTTCGTTGGCTGGGATATGTTGCGTTATCCCGGAATTCGACTAGGTGTAAGTGAGGCGGACGTTTTCGCCGGAGGTGATCTGCCTCCAAACCATCAGTCAGCCTACGATCACAGTACCTACACGAAGCTTGCGGACAACGGCTCTGTTGATGATCGGGGGGGTAAAGACTATGCCTAAGCGACTCGCCAAGACAAATGTCGTCATCGTTGGCATGGGAGCGGCTGGCGGAGTCGTCGCGCTTCCATTAACCAACGCCGGCTTGAAGGTGATTGGTATCGAGGCCGGAGGTTGGCTCAGCCCAAGGGATTTCGCGCCGGATGAACTGCGCAATGGTTCGCGTAACTGGCCCCAGTCGGTGCAGAAGGCGGCGAGTGAAGCGCCGACGATTCGTGCGACGTCGAATGATACGGCTGTCCAGGGTGGCCATCCGATGATGAATGCCGTCGGTGGCACGACTATGCATTATTGGGCTCAGAGTTGGCGTCTTAATCCCTGGGACTTCAAGGTAGTCAGCGAGACGAAGCAGCGCTATGGGGCCGATCGTCTACCGCAGGGATCTACTGTGGAAGACTGGCCCTTCGGCTATGAAGAGTTAGAGCCCTACTACGACAAGATCGAATACACGATAGGCATATCCGGCCAGGCCGGCAATGTTCAGGGTAAGAAGAACAGGGCGGGCAATATATTCGAAGGCGAGCGCGAGCGAGAGTACCCCATGAAACCCCTGCGCAGTTCGCCCTTTACAGATTTAATGGGTAATGCTGCGCGAAACCTGGATTGGAATCCGTTCCAGGGCCCTGCGGCTATCACTACCGAATTATTCGATGGTCGACCACCGTGTCAGTATCACGGTTTCTGCAACAAGGGCGGCTGCCATGTGCAGGCGAAAGGCTCGACCGCGTTTAACGTGATTCCGAAAGCTATAGACACTGGCAATCTTGAGGTCGTTACCTTTGCGCGCGTGACCCAGATCGTGACTGACAACGGTGGCAAGGTCACCGGCGTTGACTACATAAAAGGTAACGAGAGCTTCTTTCAACCGGCAGACGTGGTATTGCTGGCGAGCTATGCCTATGAAAATGTACGCCTGCTACAACTCTCCAAATCGAGAGCCTTTCCCGATGGGCTTGCCAACAACGCCGGACAGGTGGGCAGGCACTATATGAGTCATCATCAGGGTGCGCCGGTGTTCGCTCTGTTCGATAGAGACTTGCACAATTGGTATGGTCTTCCGGCTCAGGGTGTTGCGATTGACGAATGGGCCGATGATAACTTTGATCACGGCGAGCTCGATTTTATAGGCGGTGCAAACCTTTGGGCTCACACCGATAGAAAACCCATGACGGCAGCGAAGATGTCTACCTTTGGCGAAGTGAGGAATTGGGGCTCGGACTGGAAGGCCTTCATTATGAAGAATGCGGATAGGACGAATACTTCCTATATTCAGAAAACGACGCTGCCTTATGAAGACAACTATCTGGATCTCGATCCGGTAGTTAAAGATCCTTTGGGTTTTCCAGTGACGCGAATAACGGCACGTTACCGCGACAATGAAAAACGTATCGCGGCCTTCTCTCAGGAGAAGATGGAGCAGTGGTATCTGGAGGCCGGCGCCATCAAGGTGGTGAAGGCGGGTTTAGGCAATTTAATGGGCGCTACCACACACGCCTATGGCGGCACACGAATGGGTTTAAACAGCGAGACCAATGTGGTGAATGAGTGGGGCTTCACCCATGAGGTGCCGAATCTCGGTATTCTCGGAGCCTCGGTAATGGGCACTAGCGGTTCGCGCAATCCTACTCTCACGGTGCAAGCGCTTTCCTGGAGAACGGCAGAATATCTGGTCAATAACTGGCGCTCCGTCGTTGGCTAGTATAAATCCTGATCAGGCCGAATTCTGGCTTGGTTAAGCTCAAATCTTCGTAAGCAAATTAGATAATCTATGGTCGATAATAGTCAGAAGATCGCTGTGCTCGATGTGTTCAGGTTTATCGGTGCAGTAATAGTGGTTCTCGTGCATTACGAATTAATATTCGGTCAGTTTATTGTCTGGGGCGCACTGGGTACCACGGCTTTGTCATGGTTCTTCATGGTCAGCGGCTTTGTTCTGTCCTATGTTTATCCTTCACTTAGCGGTTGGGCGGCAACGAAGCAATTCTATAAATTTAGAATCATCCGTATTTATCCGGCGTATGCCTTCGCCATTCTGGTATCTTCGACCTTCGTCTGGCTGAGCTATCTGTCTGTGGGGGAAGCCTTCTTCGTCGAGGCGCACAGGCCTTTTCAGATCACCTATGACCTGCCCGAGGTGAAAGACACCAGCTTCTTTTTGATCGCTACCCTCAGGCACTATCTGTTCACTCAATCTATAAGCAGCATCGAAACGCTGAAGCTATTGTTCAACGGGCCCTTGTGGTCGCTGGTTTTGGAGGCGTATTTCTATCTCTGCTTTCCGCTGTTCCTGATTCTTCTGAGAAAGGTAACTACCTATAAGCGTGTGTTCGCAGTATTCATTGCAGGCTATCTGATGCAGTTTGGGTTGATCGCTTTTTTTCTGCCGGAAGCTGAATACTATGATCTGGCTACACTCAATGTGCCGGTGTATACGAATCCAATAATTCGCTTCGTAGAATTTGTGTTCGGTATGCTGATCTACAGGCTGTTCGCCCTGTCGGGAATCGACAAGGACAAGGGCAAGGTAAATCTCATACCGCTGCTGATATCGATAGTTGTCTATTTGTTTGTGATCTGGTTTGGAGAGAACTATGTTCCCTATCAATACAGTTCTTTCTTTGTTGCGATACCTGCGGTAGCGGTATTGGTCTACTGCATGTTAAACCTGCAGTGGTACCCAAAAGGCGCCACGTTAAAGCTTTGTGAATTATTGGGTGGTCTTAGCTATATTATTTACTGTCTGCACTGGCCTTTTATGGAGATGGTGCAGTATTTCAACCTGTTGCCCGAGTCATGGCCTTACCAACTTCACCTGCCGGTATTGGCCAGCATACTCATCGGCATTTCCTACCTGGTCTATCATTTTCTGGAATTCCCGCTTAGACGAAAGATGTATAAGTTGTTGATCAAAAAAAATAAGGAATGTAATGGCGCGTGCAAATCTAGTCCCCTGTAAAAGTTAATTGCACGCGTTAGGGAATAGCGAAGATGCCCATAGATTTAACCAAGAGTCGTCACGCCCTGGCGTTTATCGTGTTTGTCGTGTTGCTCGATGCCATCAGTTTCGGCATTGTGTTGCCGGTGATGCCCAAGCTCATCATGAGCCTTGCCGATGTGTCGCTCTCCGAGGCATCGAAGATCGGCGGCTTCCTGATGTTTACCTATGCGAGCGTGCAATTTTTCGCGGCACCGATTCTAGGTAATCTCGGTGACAGGTTTGGGCGCAGACCGATTCTACTCTACACCCTGGCCGCTCTGGGTGCCGATTACCTGCTCATGGCTGCCGCACCTACCATCGCCTGGTTGTTTGCGGCACGAATTATTGCCGGTGTCGCTAGCTCGTCTTTTTCACTGGCTTACGCCTATGTCACCGACATTACTCCGAAGGAAAATCGGGCACAGCGCTTCGGCATGATAGGCGCGGCCTTTGGCGGCGGCTTCGTATTGGGGCCGGTAATCGGAGGGCTACTGGGCGAGTTCGGTCCGCGTATACCTTTCTATGCGGCGGCGTGCCTCGCGCTCGTGAATTTGGTCTACGGCTACTTCATGCTTGGGGAGTCATTGAGTAAAGAGAATCGGCGCGAGTTCGATATTCGGCGTGCGAATCCTATCGGCGCGGTACTGCAGCTGAAGAAGTATCCCGTTATTCTGGGACTGGCCTTCGCGTACTTTCTCTACATGATAGGTCATCTGTCTCTGCCCAGTACCTGGACTTACTACACCATCGAGAAGTTCTCCTGGTCGGAGAGTCAGATTGGTTTATCCCTTGGCTTCGCAGGCATCTTCATGATTATCGTTCAGGCCGGATTGATTCGCTGGGCAATCCCGGCCTTCGGTGCCTATCGCGCGGGCATCTTCGGCATGGTAGCAATGATTATAGGCTTCTGCGGTTATGCTTTTTCTGCCCAGGGCTGGCAGATGTATCCCTGGCTGGCGGTGGCGGCGCTTTCCGGGTTTGTCAGCCCGGCATTTCAGGCAATCATGACCAGTCAGGTTCCCTCCAACGCCCAGGGTGAGTTGCAGGGAGCGCTAAGTAGTTTGAACAGTATTACCTCCATAATCGGCCCTCTGTTGATGACGCAGTTGTTCGCAGCCTTTACCCGCGTGGAGTCTTCGATCTACTTTCCTGGTGTCTCTTTCTTTGCGGCGGCAGTGCTTAGCTTAGTGTGCCTGATGATTTTTGTTCCTGTTGTGAGAAAACACGGGCTCATCACTCTAGGCAAGAAATGAGCAAGACAACACTCTAATCACTCATTTACTGCGTTAATTCGGCTGTTTTAGACTTACTATTCGGAGCATTTATCGAGAAGGTCAGTTAGGGCCCCAGCCTAGACGATTCGGCGCGTTTGGCTTGACACACCCCAACCCAAGTGGTTATATCGTGGCTCCTTTGGGAGAGAAATTACAATTAAAGCAAAAAGGTAGAATTATGAAGATTCAATGGCTGCTCCTAGCAATCGCAGTGCTTGTAGTAGGTTGCTCACCTGCTAATACAGGCAACACTCAAACACCACAAGTCGCTATGGCCACAGAAGCCCCGGCTGACGATATTCCACGCACGCCAAACGGCAAGCCCGATTTCAATGGAATCTGGCAGGTGCTAATGAATGCTAATGATAATCTTGAGCCAGCACCGCCAAAGGCTGCCTATCAGTTAGTCCCGGGTGATTTCGTGCCGGTTCCAGCTCCTAGCATCGTTGCCATGGGCGCGGTGGGCGCAGTTCCGGCTAGCTTCGGCGTAGTAGAAGGCGGCAGAATACCCTACAAGCCTGAAGCAATAGCTCGACGTGATGAGAATGCGTTAAACTGGCAGTCGATGGATCCGGAAGTTAAGTGCTACATGCCAGGTGTTCCTCGAGCCACCTATATGCCGCACCCATTCCAGATATTTCAAAGTGAGAGCGCTTTCTTTATCGCTTACTCCTTTGCTGGCGCGGTACGTAACGTATTCCTTGAAGATCCTGGCCCAGCGCCACTGGATTCATGGATGGGTCAGTCCTTTGGATACTGGGACGGTGATACCTGGGTAGTCGAAGTGTCAGGTCTTGATGACCGCACCTGGTTCGACAGAGCGGGTAACTACCATACCTACCAGCTGAAGGTTACAGAGCGGTACACACTGGTCAGCGAGAACGTCATAGAGTACACAGCTACAATGGAAGATCCTGATATCTTCGAAGAGGCGTGGACTATCAAGATGCCTATCTACCGTCGTCTGGAAGAAGGCTACGAGCTGCCACAATTTAAGTGTGTAGAATTCGTAGAAGAGATGATGTACGGCCGATATCGTAAGGGTAGAGAGGCTGAATTAGGCTTCTAAGCACGATTTAGTCAAAAAAAGGCTCGTTTCGGCGCATTCCTCTTGGAATTAGCCAGAGCCCTTGGTTAGAATGTAGTCACTGACCGCTTAATTGAAATATTTGATGGATTGAGCGCGGAATGAACCTCAGAGAATAGGTTTATTCCTACCAGCTCGGACGTTTCCAGTTATCAACGGGGTAAATTGTATGAAGATTAAATTACTAGCACTAGCAGCCGTTACTGCAATCGGTGTTGTTGCGATCAACCAGCCTGCTGCGGTTGCTCACCACGCCTTCTCGGCTGAATTTGATGCGAACTTACCAGTTCGCTTGGGCGGACCAATTACTCGCGTCGAGTGGATTAACCCGCACACTTGGATTCACTTAGAAAACAACGACCCTGAGGCGACTCGTGATCCGGGCCCTTGGATGGTAGAGGGCGGTACGCCAAATACGCTTCTGCGTCGGGGCATTAACCGTAACTCGCTGACTCTTGGTCAAGACATCGTCGTAACAGGCTACCAGTCTAAAGACAGACTGTGTGAGCCAACTTGTCGTGCTAATGGCCGTGACATCACATTCCCTGATGGCCGTAAGTTGTTCATGGGTTCATCCGGTACTGGTGCGCCACGTGACGGGTCCGATCAGACTGAGCCAGGCCAATAGTTATTGTTAGTTAACAAAAAAGTTAACTAGCAGAAACTAAAAAGCCCGCTACTAGCGGGCTTTTTTTTGCCTGAGTTTCTTCAGGCTCAGCGCATATCGATACTGGCAGTGGCTCTTGTACTTACTGTCAGCGAGTAAGTATTTTCTTGTAACCATCAGTCTGCAACGAGCAGTCTGTAACGTTCAGTCAGTCACCGCTGGCAATTCGCGTTCGTAGCTGCCGCCATCGCGGAACACCGTTGAGTTCACGTAAAAGCCTGAAGAGTAGAGCTGCAGTGTAATGGTCTGTGAGCCACGGTTTTCCCAGAACCAGCCATGAATTCCGGTAAAGGGCGCATGAAATGAGCCCATGCGGCTCACTCCTGTTCCCTGTTCGAAGCTCTCGGCGTAGTCTTCGCCCAATCCAGCCGGCTCGGCGTGCATGTCGTAGTAGAGCTCTCCGTCGGCCACCCAGCTGAAGAGCATGGAGGCATCCATGTCCAGCAGATACTTGTATTCGACTGATTCGAAGGGGCCGAGTATAAATTCCACGTAGTCGGACTTGTGCACCTCGAGCTGCTCCTCGAAGGGATTCTCTTCCAGGCCCAGTACATTCAGACCGAACAACTCCCCGGTGCCCAGCGGATCTGAGCCGAACTCGGCAGGCAGGATAAAGCTGAACAGCACGACAAGGGCAACCACAAAAGAGACGGTGGATGCGATGAGAATGTTCTTCGTTGAAGGCGGCGTATTGCTATCTGTTTCGGCCACGAGCTGTCTCCATTATTTCAATAACTGGGGTTTGCAAATAAACCTAGAAAGGCGGCTGCAATAGGAAAGCACTGAACTGATATCCAGCGAGTAGGAACCCGCCGGTCATAAGAGCAGTGTTGGTAATAAATGAATGTCGCAGGTAGCTAGAGCGGGTTCTCCAGACACTCAGAATAAGAAATACTGCGGATAGCGCCAGAATCTGCCCGATCTCAACGCCGACATTGAAGCTTATGATGTTTATAACCAAGCCATTTTCTGAAAGGTCGAATTCCTGCAACTTGGTTGCAAGCCCCAGTCCATGAAAAAGCCCAAAGATGAAGACTGCAATCTTGGTATTCGGTTCGAAGCCCAGCAGGCGCTTGAAGCCGTCTATATTCTCGAAGGCTTTATACACAATCGACAGTCCGATGATCGCATCGATGAAATAGGCATTAACTTGCAGGTTTGCCAACACGCCGAGTAGCAGGGTGATACTGTGGCCTATAGCGAACAAGGTGACGTACTGAACAACGTGCTTTGGGCGATATAGGAAGAAGATGACGCCTAGTAGGAATAGCAGATGATCATAACCGGTCACCATATGCTTGGCGCCAAGGTAGATGAAGGGCCCAATTGCGGGGCCATCGATCGCCTCTACAAAACTCGCATCGCCACCTTCGATGGTATGGCCGAAAGCATTCAGCGAAAAAAGCGAGAGCGCGAGCAGTAGTAGCTTGGGGAAAAGCACTGTTCGCAGCATCGGGATATTCATAAACAACTAGTCTGCTTCATCGTCGAAACGGTTATTGATGTCGGGGTTGTAGGCCTGGTGACAGGCAGTACATACGCTATAGAGCTGGGCGCCAGCCTGAAAGAAGTCTTCTTCATTCTGTGTTGCCGCGGCTTCCATTGCCAGAATTCCGGCGTCACTTAGCCCCTTGGCATAGATCATCCAGGCGTCGTTGTCTTCTGCTCTACCCGGAAGTGCGAGCATATTGCCCGATTCGACTACTGTCGCCGCCTGAGCGCGCACATAGGCCCAGCCTTCATCTGTAGTGGGATACAGTTCTTCATAGCCGGAGGCATCCAGGACCCAGCCACCCGAGTCCCAGAGGATATCTGAGGCGGGCTCGAGAACCAGAGACATGATGTCTTGTACGCCCAATGCGGTATTGAATGTGGGCTCGGCGCTATTTTGAGCCGTTTCGGTTTCTTCCGGTGCCGAGCAGGCAGCTAATACGCCGCTGATCAATAGGAGTAGAGTGGTGTTAGTAAGTTTGCTCGCCAAAATTTGCATGTCATATCCCTGCGCAGAAGCGCCTTAATTTGCGGCTATCCCGTTTTGTGTCGAGGGTGTCGGGATTCAATTTCGCCGGAAATTGCTGTTATGATGTCTATCACTGCGGTAGTCGTTCACCGCTAGCAAAGTCTGCACTAATTTGGGTTTTTATTCTACTTTGGGTAGGATGAAATTCACGGCAACTCCTTGGGATAGCTGGTCTATGAACAGTATTACCACTACAACTTCTGGCGGTCCATCAGCGGCCCTCCGCTTGCTAACAGTTCTCTTAGCGCTGTTTATGGGAAGTGCTGCCCTGGCAGAAATTCATATTCAGAAAACGCCGGACGGGGGTGTGCAGCCTCGACTGTCTGTCGATGAGAGCGGCAATGTCCATCTCTTGTATTTCAAGAAGCGCCTCTCGGCACCCAGTGCGCGCGAGGGAAATCTCTACTACCGACAGTATATGACGAATGAGAAGCGTTTCGGGCTCCCGGTTAAGGTGTCCAGTAGCGCCTACGATATTCGCACCTTTTCTATCGCCCGGGCCTCAATGGCAGTGGGGGGTGATGGCCGCGTTCACGTGGTCTGGTATCTGCCTCGAGATAATCAGTATTTCTATACCCGTTCCAATACCGAGCGAACTCAATTCGAAGTTCAGCAAGCTATGGTGGAGATGTTTGGCGAAGGCCTGGACGCCGGTGCCGACGTCGCGGCCCTGGGATCTCAGGTGGCGATAGTTTGGGGAGCAGGCAGTCTGAGCCGCGAATATGAACGAACCGTATACGGTCGACTCTCTAGCGATTCCGGTGCTTCTTTTAGCGACGAATTGCAGATGGGTAATAAAGATCTTGGCGCATGTGCCTGTTGCTCACTGGCAACAAATTTTGGGCAGCAGGATGAGCTCTCTGTTGCCTATAGGTCAGCGATAGATGGAGTGGGTCGTCATATGCAGTCGTTGACGCTGCAATTAGCAGACGATGGAGTGCAGGCAGGCAGCTATGCTGAATTGTCGCCGCTGCAAGAATGGGAGTTGTCCGCCTGTCCGCTTAGCACCAACGACATTACAGTCGATGGGGCGTCGGATCAGTGGTTGGTATTCGAGACCGAGGGGCGCATCAATCAGATGAAGCTGGGCAAGGAACAACAGGCGCAGGCCGTAGCTGAGCCATTCATGAAAACGCGACAGAAGAACCCCTCTATTGCAATTAACGAGGCAGGCGAGAGGTTGATAGTTTGGGCTGAGGGAATAAGTCACACGCGGGGTGGCAGATTGAATATGCGCTTAATGACAGCGGATGGCGCCGCGCAAGGTCCCGCATTTGTCGAAGAAATTACTCTTCCTAATTTTAGCTTTCCTGCAACAGCTCAGTTGCCCGATGGGAGTTTTCTCGTTCTCTACTAGCATTAAAGGATAAGCGGCTAAAATCAGTTTGGCCGGTTTGAATTTTGTATCTGTTGTCGAATTAGTTCGTTTGCGAGATCGTTAAACTGCTGATTGCTCTCCCTCTGGCTTCTGTCTTGTTGACTTCGCATTGCATCTTGAAGGCGTTCTCTTTCCCTGTTCTCAAGTGAGTTAAAACGATTTTCATTGAGCTGGCGACTGATCGTTGTCGCGCTAGTCCCGGGGCTCGCAGAGATTGCCGAATTACTTCTTAGTCGATTGAAGGCGATAACTACAAATTGAGTTCTGCTGCGCAACGAATTCTCGCCGCAGGTATATTCGATTGCGATGAGTCTTCTTAGCATCTCATCATTGTCTCCGTTGTCGGCATTTGGCGGGGACGCTACGCTCTGATCGATGTAGTCGTCTCTCCAGTCTTTCAAGAGACTGCATTGCTCGAGGTAGCCAGAGATTAGCTCGCCGTCCAGAGAGCTCAGGAAATCATTGCAGGTGGCTTGGGGTTTGTCGTTAGAATCGAGAGCCTGTAGACAGTCGTTCGCCTTAAGGTCTAGTGTGATCAAGGCTTCGCTGCTTGTGTCGATGCTGTTCTGAAAGTCTATTTCCTGGGACAGGGCGTATGAGCAGTAAAACGATGCCAACGCGAATAGTATCATTCGCGTTGGTGGCAGAATGCTTGGCAGCTTAGCTTTCATAGATGGTGAAGCGTTTATCCCATTTCTTGAATCGTTTGCGGCAGTACTTCTCGAGTTTCTTGTGTGTAGAGAAAAACAATTCGCTGGCATCTTTTATAGACTCATCGAATTCGCAGAAATCGTTGTCGTACTCGCGACATACCCAGGGCCGAGTTTCGTAGATGCCGCAGACACCATGTGGCAAGAGGTGGCTGCAGTTTGTCTCAATGTGCAGAAACCAACCATCGGCATCCTTAAATATATTGATGCCTTCATGGGAAACCTGCCAGAGCAGGTGGTCAAAATCTTCCTTGGTTTTCGGCGTAGGGATCTTTTGGTTGATCGAGTTACAACAAATAGACTTCTTACACTTTGAGCACTTCTTGTCGAGAGCGACCTCTATTATTTTACCGTCTTTTTCTACTTCAACTATCTTAATAGAATTCTTCGCGTCCATATCCCCTACCCATTAAATGTTCTGTACAAACTCGACTCTTGTTTTGCTTTATCGAGTGGTCAATTCTAACACTGCTTTCCCCTGAAAGAGTATGCTTCATTGTAAACTCCAGCCTGCTTTACATTGCCGTCAATGCTAGCCAGAATAAAGCCTTATTCCTGAGGAATGCACTCATGTCTGCAACGGGTTTCGCTGTCCAGTCTCTTCCAGTTTCGAGTATATCGATCCGCCGCCTCCGAACATTTACCTGCCTGGCCTTTCTAGGTCTTCTGTTGACCTGTTCAACGAAAGAACCAATTGCAACCTCCGCCAGCGATAGTGCTCAAAACGAGGCTGGGCAGAGTGAGGTAGCAGAGATTAGTCTGCGTACGGTATCCACGAAGCCTTGGTTGATCAGCGGCGGGGATGTTCTGGTAGAGCTCAATTATGCGGCTTCGATAAATCCCGCCCAGTTAAGAATTAGTCTTAATGGAAGCGATGTGAGCAGCCTTTTTAGAGCAAGCTCCGCGCAATCGTTGCAGTCACTGCTGTCAGGCATGCCCGTTGGAGACAGTATGCTCGAGGTGACAGCCACCGGCACCCAACTTAGTGCATCACTTAGGCTGACTAATTACCCTCGCAGCGGTCCGATTATTTCTGGTCCACATGAGCAACCCTACTATTGCCAGAGTGAGCAATTCGAAACCGTGGCGGGCGCGACATTAGGTTCTGCACTCGATTTAAATTGCAGCATTGCTACGCGTGTTGACTATGTTTACTGGTCCGATATCGATGAGGTCTTCAAGCCCCTGCCAGATGATGCAGCTACAGCGCTTCCCGAAGACATGGGCCTGATCACAGTAATGGGTAAGGTAGATCAGCCTTATATTGTGCGTGTTGAAACCGGCTCGGTGAATAGGGCGATCTATGAAATAGCAATGCTCCACAATCCGCTTGCCGGCTCGCGTTTTCTGGACCCCTGGAATCGCAGTTCAAATTGGAATAACAATCTGGTGTATACCCACGGTGGAGGTTGTCGCACAGGTTGGTACCAGCAGGGAGACAGGACTGGGGGCGTAATGCGGCGTGGATTGTTCGAGATGGGGTATGCCCTAAGCTCAGCAACTCTGAATGTATTCGGCCAGAATTGCAACGACCTGCTCGCGTCTGAAACCCATATCATGGTGAAGGAACAATTCATCGAGCACTATGGCGAGCCGGATTACACGATTGCTACAGGTGCATCGGGAGGCTCCTATCAATCGCATCAAACCGCCGATAACTATCCTGGTGTGTTTGATGGCATCATCGTCTCGTCCAGTTTTCCCGATGTCACCACCGCCACCATTTTTACTCTTGCGGACGCGAGGTTATTGAATAACTTCTTTAGTCAGCTTGGCGAGGAGGCTTTCACTAGAGAGCAACAGCGGGCTGTCTCGGGCTTTGGCGTGTGGGATTCAATCGCGAATCTAAGCCGTGGTGCGGCGCGCCTCGATCCACTGACCAACATCGACACACCGCTTGAGGAGCAGGGCGGGGAGGTAAGCATTCCTGCCTTACAGGACAATCTCTACTCGCCTAGAAACCCAGGGGGAGTGAGGGCCACGGTGTATGACCATAGCGTCAATGTCTACGGCACTACTGCAAATCCACTAGACCCATCTCAGTTGCTAGCGCAGCGACCGCTCGATAACGTGGGTGTGCAGTATGGCTTGCAGGCGCTGAATGAGGGCCTCATTACCGCGCAGCAATTTGTAGATTTGAATCAGGGCATAGGTGGCTTCGATCGCGATATGAATCATGTGCCAGAGCGACATCGAGCCGATAGGCAGGCGACTAAGCGAGCTATCGAATCGGGAAGAATCCTGTTTGGTGGCGCGGGTCTGGCGACGACACCTGTCATTGACTACCGCAGCTATAACGATCATCGAGAGGGTGGTGACATTCACATGATCGTGCATCAATTTTCCACGCGGCAGAGATTGATAAACGCGAATGGCCACGCAGACAATCACGTCATGCACGTGGGTGGTCGATGGGACTTCGTCGAGGGGCAAGACGACCTGGGTAATTTGTTTAGACAGATGGATAGCTGGATCCGGGCAATTCAAAACGATAGTCTGGAAGCCGACCCAGAGCGCAAGGTTGCGCGGGCTAGACCGTCTAATCTAGTCGATAGTTGCTGGGACACAACGTCAGAGGCTGTTGAATTGATAGAGGAGACGCTTCAGTTCAATTCGGCATCACGCTGCGGGCAGCTTTACCCTAGCTACCAAACACCGAGGCAGATTGCCGGCGCGCCCCTGGCAAATGATATCGTTAGCTGTGAGTTAAAGCCTATCGACCTGACTGACTATGGTATTTCGTTTACTACCGAACAGTACCAGCAGTTGCTCGCCGTTTTCCCGGAGGGAGTATGTGACTGGTCGCGGGGAGATAGCAGCGGCTCCAGACATCAGGGCACTTGGAATTCTTTCGGGCCCTCTCCGATCAATAAGCTCTATTAGCATTAGCAATAAAGTTTGTAGATGAATGCTTAGGATCTATTTCGAATTCTGTTCTGCAACCAGCATGATGCGCATCTCTAATCGTTTGATCTCGCGCAGTAGTTCTGCTTTCTGAATCTGCTGCCAGCTTAGAATCTTGATCAATGTGATCATAAATAGGCAGCCCAGGATCAGCAGTGCCCAGTTTAGGCTAGTTTTAATGTCCGCAGCACCTAGATATTGGATGACGAAGTAAACAAGAGCGCTGGCAACGATCAGTCCAAGAAAGTACATGTAGTAAGTCATCCAAGCCTGCTTGCCTTTGAAGGTGAGGCCGATCAGTTCGAATAGCCCGGCACCGTCGTCAATTTCATCGATGGCTTTTTGGTCTTCGGCCACTAGGGCGTTGCGGATCTTCTCGTCAATATCACTCATGATTATTCTCCAGTAATTTCGTCATCATCTTGCGTGCATGAAAAAGTCGCGACTTTACGGTGCCGGCAGGAATATTGCTAACCTCGGCTATTTCCAGAATCGTTAACGACTCTAGGTAGTAGAGCCTTAGAGTCGTTGCCAGGCTCGAATCCATCTTTGACAACAGTTGTTCGACAGTTAGTTTCTCTTCCATGCCATCGCTAACAGGGATTTCTGGTAATTTGTCCTGCACCTGAAGAAACTCTCTCTCCCGTATTGTCTTGCGTAGCCAGTCCACGCAGCGTCTCTCTACGATGCGAAAACTCCATTTCGGGTAAGTGGCTGGATCGGAGAGCCTATGCAGGCCTTTGCTTATTGAGATAAGGCTCTCCTGTGTCACATCTCTGGCCGCCTCTCGACTCTTCAGGCGATTCAGGGCGTATAAGAAATAGCGTTGTTCCCAGTCTCCCAGCAATGTATTGAACGCTTCGATCTTTCCCCGTTGGCTTTCGATAACCAGCCATTCGTTGAAACTGCGTTCTTTCATGTCACGCATAGAATTTACCCAGGGTTATAGGTCGGCTATCGGGCCCATTCGGTTCAGGCGGCGAGCTGATTTTGGAGTGTAGCAGGACGTTCTTTGTGCATCCAAGGCTGGGAGAGGCTTGGTATGCGATAGACCGTTACGCTCGCCGAATAGCGCTTGATTAATACAATGTAGTGGTTTAATTTCAAAGGCTTACCATCTACAGAGCATTCAAAAAAGATCGCAAGGCTCGAACAGGAGCCTAACGGAGAACTAAGACAATGATTACGCTCAAGAAACTCATACCGCTGGCTGCCATTTTGCTAAGTGGTTCGGCGCTGGCTGCAGACAATTATGAGCCGCCCAGAACCGCCTCGGGTAAACCAGACCTGCAAGGGTTTTGGACTAACGCCTCGATTACCACTATGCAACGTTCCAGCAACTATGCAGAAATCGGTCTTACTATCCCTCTGGAGCAGCTTCGCGAGCTTACAGCAAATAACCACCAGAACGTCCGTCAGGCGACCGACGACAATCAGGTGCAGGGTGAGCTGCCATCGGGAAAAGACCTAGGCCAGGGTCGCGGCTACAATGCTTTCTGGGTTGACCCGGGTTCAGCCTTCGGCTATGTCAAAGGCGAGTACCGCACTTCCTGGATTACCTATCCGGAGAACGGGCGCATACCTTATTCAGAGCAGGGCAGTAAACTGCGCCAGGAAAACCGTGCAAAATTTTCGGGCAACGATGGCCCTGAGGGCCGGGCTCTTGGTGAGCGTTGCATAATCGGATTCGGTAGCACCGGTGGGCCGCCGATGAATAATGTTCTCTACAACAATATGTACCAGATCGTGCAGACGGAAGACTATGTCATGATCATGGTAGAGATGGCGCATGACGCTCGCATCATACCAATCGATAAGGGGCATCGCCCTGATGCCTGGAAGCCATGGCTAGGTGATTCTGTCGCCCATTGGGATGGTGACGTACTGGTGGTTGAGACTAGTAACTTGCATCCACAGCAAGCGCCTCGAAATATCGCGGCTCTATCGGATGAGGGGAAGGTTGTAGAGCGCTTTAGCCGTTACTCCGACGATCAGATTCTCTATGAGTTTGAGGTTACCGACCCTGTTTTCTACACCGAGGCCTGGAGTGGAGAGATGGCGTTCAATGCAACGGATACCCAGCCCTATGAATATGCCTGTCACGAGGGCAACTACGGACTGCCTGGCATTCTCGCCGGTGCGCGCCGATTGGAGATGGAAGAGCAGTAGATTCGCTGTTCTGATTTGCTAGATAAAAAAGGGGCCAGATGGCTCCTTTTTTATACTTCAAATTCTTATGACTTGAACAGTCATTCTTCCCAGAAGCGCATCATCTCCATGAACATGAACGAGGCAGACCATGTGATAAGTGATAGCCCTGTTATTGCCTCCATGCCAGCCAGGAAGCGAATCTGTCCCCCTGGTTCGATGTCGCCATAGCCCAAGGTAGTGTAATTGGTGAATGAGAAATACACCGAATCGATCAGGCTGCCGTCGAATCTACCCTCCAGTGTGCCGAAGCCACCATGGTCAACCATCAGGTAGAGGGCGAGCCCGAATATACACACCTCGATGATATGTGCACAGATAGTGCCGAAAACGCCAATGATCACTCTAACGCGATGCTTCATCTGCAGTCTTGGTACAAAGACCCAGAGCACTCGCAGCATCTCATAGTGAATTACTACGGTGACAGCGACCAGAGAACTGATTATGAGTATCGAGATCAATATATCGGCAACAACTCTAGGTTGTCCGCAAGGCTAGCTAGCCCGGAGTTATGACGTACTGATTTCATCGATTACATCCTTGCGCTACTTCTAGTATTTTTGAAATATTGCCGCTAGAAAACTGCAGCGATACTTAGTAAGGTCATTTTGTAAGGTTAAATTGACCCAAAACGAATAGCAATACGAAAACGGTGAGAAGAAGACAATGAGAATTCCAGTTAGAGCCTGTTTCCCCGCGATACTGTCCCTATGTACCCTGTTGGTCGTTCAAACGGCGAATGCGCAGCGCAATATTCCAGAAGATGATCGAGAGCTGCTTCACGAAATCTACAAGGAGTTGATCGAATACGAGACTACGGTAGAAGAAGAGAACAACACTATCGCAGCCGAGGGTATGGCTGCTTGGCTGCAGGCGGCAGGATTTCCAGCCGAGGACATCTTCATAGGCGGCGCTTTACCACACAAGGGAAACGTCGTTGCCCGTTATCGGGGTACCGGTGTTAAAGAGCCCATCGTGATGATGGCGCATCTGGACGTGGTGACGGCAGAGCGTGATGACTGGAATCTCGATCCCTTCGTGCTCAACGAAGACGAGGATTACTACTATGGCCGCGGCACTATCGATGACAAGGCGATGGGGGCGATCTTCATCGCTAATCTGATCCGCTTCAAGCGCGAGGGCTATGTTCCAGACAGAGATTTCATCGTGGCATTGACCTCCGATGAAGAGAGCGGCGGCAGTAATGGGGTAGGTTGGTTATTGGAAAATCAGCCTGGGCTGATACAGGGCGCGCTGGCAATAAATGAAGGTGGCTATGGGCTGCTACAGGACGGCCAGCCATTGGCGAATACGATTCAGATTGCCGAGAAGATTTATGCCACGTTTCGAGTGACGGCGAAGAACCCGGGCGGGCACTCATCACTACCCAGAGATGACAATGCAATCTATGACCTGGCTGAAGCTCTGCTGCGTATACGTGATTTCAAATTTCCGGTTGAGCTCAACGATGTGATGCGCGTTAGCTTCGAGCGTCAGGCCGAGATTAACACGGGTCAGCGTGCCGCGGATTTTCGTGCCCTGCTGGAATCACCCATTCCACAGGACTCCCTGGACAGATTGAGCGCCGAGGCGGCGATTAACGCGCAGTTACGCACGACGGCAGTGGCGACCCTGCTGGACGGCGGGCATGCGCCCAATGCCCTTCCGCAAACCGCTGTGGCTAATGTGAACGTACGCATGCTACCTGGCTCAGACCCGCAGGAGGTCCTGGAGACTCTGATTGCAGTGGTCGATAATCCCGAGCTGCTGGTGGAATATCGCGGCGGTGGTTCGCTCACCGACCCTTCTCCCTTGTCCGAGGAGATCATGGCGGCTGTAGAGACCGTCACTGAGGCGATGTGGCCAGGTGTCACGGTGATGCCAACTATGTCGACTGGTGCTACCGATGGTGCGCGCATGCGCCGAGCGGGCATTCCTACTTATGGCACATCGGGCCTGTTCGTAGATCGCAACGATATGCGCATCCACGGGCAGGACGAACGATTGCTTAAAGAATCGTTGTATGGCGGATACGATTATCTGTATAGCGTGGCGAAGGAGCTTAGCCACTAGCAATATTGAGAATAAAGGGGTCGCATAAATCCCTCCGACCCCTTTTGGATAGAAGCTAGTGGGTCAAAGAGTAGATCAGATAATTGATGCCAAGCTGATAGGCAGAGTTTGCATACTGGGTTGGGTACCACTGATCGTAGGTGTGTTCCCAGCCATCTCCCATATCCGAGTTCCAGTTGATGAGGACCATTACGCGACCTTCATCATCCATGATGGCGTGGTTGCTGGCGTTGTCCATGCCTGCCTGTCCGAAGCCTCTCCTGCCACCTCGCCCCGGTATCATCTGTGCGCCATCGATATCGTAGAAAGTATGATAGATCTCATGGCTGGAATTAAGTTCGGTGATCTCGCGATCGGGAAATAGCTTCGAGAAATCCTGATAAAAGGCATCCCATTGCTGCTCTCCCCAGAAATCATCGATAAGCAGGAAGCCGCCGCGCAACAGGTACTCCCGCAGATTTTCTGTCTCTTGCGGTGAAAGAGAGATCCCACCGTTGCGCCCCATCTCCAGCGCATAGAGGAAGGGGTAGTTGAAGATTTCCTCGTCATCGAATCGCAGCACGATGGGTTCTTCCATCACCCGTACATTCGATAAGCGCGCCACGCCTCGCAGGAAATTCTCATCGGCAGCTGGGAAGTCGGTGGCCCAGGGGCCTCCGTAGAAACCGCCGCTGTAGTAGCTGTCATATTGGATGCGGACGAAGGCAAATTCACCCCCAATATCATAAAGCTCGGGCAGATCCAGCTGCGCTTGTACCTCGGAAGAGGCAAGACTAAGAAATAGGGCGAGGATGCGAAAACGGCGGTACATGCTGTATATGGACTCACTGTAATGACGAGTTAGCGATAGTGTGTATCGACAACTGGCAGAGATCAAGTTAATGTGAGAAGTCCCTAGTTTTTGAGTTTGCTGTCATCGCTATGCTTGGTTACAAGAACAGGAAAATATATATTAATATCAATGAGTTAATTCTCGTTGCCGCGCTTTGTGTAGCGGGCCTTTCGGTCAATGCGGCGGAAGATGTGCCGCTAATCGGCGGCGAGTCTGACATCAGCGAACAACTCACCTCCTATCAGCAGCAGATAGAGGACCTCGAGTACGAATTTGGTCCCTATCACTCCAGCCTGATCGAGCCGCTGCAAAGCATGATCGATTTGTTGAACGAACGACAGGACTACGAGCAGGTAGCCCAGTTGCAGAACAGGCAACTACAGGTCATGCGCACCGAGCTGGGTTTCGAACATCCGGACCTAATACCCCTGCTACAATCGATAATGGCTACCCAGCTAGCTTTGGGAAATTGGGAAGAAATATCGGATCAGCTCGATCATATCCGCCATCTGCAGGCTAGCATCGATGAGGAAAACGCAGAGCTGCTTCTTGATGCTATTCAGGATCAGATCGATTGGCTATACAGCCGTATCTCTGTGGATGACCGCAGAGAACAGGTGCGTAATTTTTTCAAGATTCGTGATTTCTACGAAGAGATCGAAGACATTGTCGAAGCGACTTATGGCGAAGAGAGTCCTGAGGCCGCACCCTGGCTGTACAAGGTCGCCTATAACGAATATCACCTGGTGCAATTTCTAAATGCGCCAAGGGGGCTGGGTTCCGAAACAATAGATCGGCTAGTGCGCCGGGAAGGCACGTTTGGGCTAGACAGATCAAACCGCAGTAGTTTCCGTTCTACCTCTTTCTTTGGCAATTCATCGGTCACCCCAGTCGTCGATAAAGGCAGGCCTATAGGTGATGCCTATATGCGCGATGGCTACTCCGTGATTAACAAGATCCAGGATGGACTCGAAGAAACAGCGGATCTTGAAGCTCAGGCAATGATTAAGATTTACCGAGCCGACTTTCAGTTGCTTGCGGATAGAGGCAGAGCGATTCGAGGGTATCGCGAAGCGCGAGACATGTTGCTAGAGGCTGGCATAGCCGAGGAAGACGTGCGCTGGTTCTTCGGGCGACCGATGGTGATACCCGCGCAGAAGTTGCATTTAAAATTCGCGGATGCGTTGGCTGAGCGCAGGCAGGGTATCGAAGCCCTTGCGCCACTTTCCGACGGGGGTACACACTTGGGTGTTTTTACCGCTTGGTCCGAGGCGCTGGAATCGACCCCCATGCCCGTGAATGAAGATCCATTCTGGCAGATCGACCATGACTTTATCTACGCGGATGTTAGTTTTTCGGTGAATTCTCGTGGTAAGGCGTCATCGGTTGATGTTCTTGCTACCGTCCCCGATGAGTTAGAAACGAAGAGAAGCATCTGGCGCTCTGTGCGAGACATACACTTTCGTCCAGCCATCATCGATAACAAAGCGCGGCGTGTAAAAGATGTGCGCATGCGCTATCGCTTTGTCGACGAATAGCGATATTGAAGCTTGCTAGGAGTTAAGGAAAAAGTTAAGAATATAGTTATAAAAATAGTCGCGACAACAAGAGAGACAATGGCCACTGTTCAGTCTGCAGAGCCATCGGCTTGAGTTCGGCTAAGATCCAGTCTGTATTTGCAGCAATGGAATAGAAATAAAAAACAAAAATAGAAAGGTATTACTGGAGTAAAACTATGAAGCAAGCAAGACCCCTACTATCGAAACTGATTCTAAGCCTGCCGTTTCTTCTGGCGTCCAGCGCTGCGTTATCACAGGCATATTCAAACCCCTATGCGACTATCGAAGGCTGGACGGAGCTGCCCAATGGTCGCATTCAGGGTGCGGTTGGCGATCTCGATGTTGATCCAGATGGCGAGCACATCTGGGCGATAGTGCGTTGTGATGCCACCGCGCCAGATCGTTTCGGTGATGAGTGTGTGGATTCCGATCTGGACTCGGTCTTGAAATTTAATAGCGAAGGGCAGGTAGTTGAGAGTTTCGGTGGTGGGATGTTTATTTGGCCACACGGCATCGATGTCGACGAAGATGGCAATGTGTGGGTTACCGATGCTGTAAGCAATGCGCGTATTCCCGATGGCGACGCCCGTGGTCACCAAGTAGTTAAGTTCTCCCCAACGGGGCAGGTTCTGTTGGTGTTGGGTACGCCGGGAGAAGTGGGTAGTGGCCCCGACCACTTCAATGCCCCGGCGGACGTTGTAGTTGGCGATAATGGAGATGTTTTCATCGCCGATGGTCATAACAATGATGGCAATGGCCGCGTTGTGAAGTTCGATCGCAACGGCAACTTCATCAAGGCATGGGGTAAGCCGGGCTATGCACCGGGCGAGTTTCGTACACTACACACTATTGCCATCGATCAACGGGGACGATTGTTCGTGGGCGATCGTTCCAACAACCGTCTGCAACTGTTCGATCAAGAGGGTGAGTTTCTCGCACAATGGACACAATTCGGACGACCCAGTGGCATATTCTTCGACCAGCATGACAATATCTACGTAGCCGATTCGGAATCCGATGATGTGCAGAACCCCGGTTGGGAGATGGGTATACGCATCGGCGATGCGCGCCTAGGCTGGGTAAACTATTTTATTCAGTTGCCAACGGGTGACCCCAGAAGCACCACAGGCAATGGTGCCGAATTTGTTGCGGCGGATGCGGCGGGAAATCTCTATGGGGGTGAGCCTGCTCCAAGGAAGCTGCAAAAATACGTGCGGGTTCGTCCATAACAAACAGCAAAGGAATAGAAGATGAGGGCGTTTCCCAAAAAACAACAATTGTTGCAGTTGCTCGTTCTGTTGGTGTCAGTTCTTTCGCTTCAGTTGCTAAATGCACAGAGCCATCCTCCTCTGGAGACCGAGGAGGACTTCCATCGGGCGATGGAGGAACTTTCCAACTGGGGCCGATGGGGGGTTGATGACGAATTTGGCGCGGCTAATCTGATTACCGCAGAGAAGCGTAAGGCTGCGGCAGCTCTGGTTAGTGAGGGGATTGTCGTCTCTCTTGCCCACGATGTGAATCAGGAGCCGGCTGTCGATGCCTCTGCCGTGTTAACCCGCGAAGTGTTGCGGGTAAGCCCAACGGGCGCCTCGGATCGCTATGAGTATAGCGGCAGCTATCACGGCACTATTCACAGCCATCTCGATGCGCTGGACTGCCATATCATGTACGAAGGCAAGGGCTATAACGGTGTCACCTACCAAGAGGTAGAGGCAGCAGGCGGCTGTCCTCGCGGTGATATCAACGTGCACAAGAATGGTATCGTCACCCGCGGTATCCTTTTCGATGCGACGCTACTGCCTGGTAAGGCAACGCGCGATGGCTGGCTAGAACCTGGCACGGTGGTTAACTATGATGATCTCATTGCCTTGGAGGAAATTCAGGGCGTAACGGTGGAACCGGGCGATGTGATTCTGCTCTACACAGGCCGCTGGAAGCGCAGGGCGGCACTAGGCGCATGGCCAACCTCGGAAGGGGTGGCGGGCTATCACGCAGACGTTGCGTATTTCTTGAAAGAACGTGGCGTCGCCATGATCGGTCACGACATGTGGAACGATGTGGCGCCAAGCGGAATTCCTAATGTATTTCTGCCGCTGCATAGTCTTGCCTTGGTTTCCCTGGGCGTATCTATCTTCGACAATCTGGATTTCGGAAGAGTGGCCGAAATAGCCAAAGAGTTAAATCGCTATAGCTTCATGTTTACTGCGGCACCGCTGCGAATAGAGATGGGTATGGGTTCGCCGGTTAACCCACTGGCGACCTTCTGATGATGTGCCTCGGCTAGCGCGTCTACGCACTAATAAAAGTATGAGCCCAACTTCCAATGTGTGGCGCAACCCCCAGTTTCGCCTCTATCTAAACAGCACGGCATACACGGGCATCGCCTTCGCGATGCAGCAGCTACTGTTAAGCTGGATTCTCATCGGCATTCTCGAGCTGCCTGCAACTCAGGTTGGAATAATACAGGCGGCTGCAGGCGTGCCTGGTATTTTTCTAATGCTACTCGGTGGAGCTAGAGCCGATGGGCGCGATCTGCGTTCGATGTTAATTCAAATATATTCCTTCGCCCCCATACTGCCGCTACTGCTATTTATCGTTGTTAGCTTTGACGCGCTGAGTGTCTGGTCGGTGTTGGCTTGGGCTATAGGGATGAGCGTGGTCATATCCTATTCCAGTCCGGCGCAGCAGGCGCTGCTTAGCAATGTCGCTGCCGCCACCGTACAGAAGGCAGTCTCGGCAACTACCGCAGTTGGTTTTCTGGTGCAGATGTTGGGCCTTTGTGTGGCAGGCACGATGGACAAACTGGGTCTGCTTCCGGTGCTAGGCGTTCAAGCCATATGTATTGTGTTAGGCGCTCTGGCGGTACGAAGACTGCCAGTGCAGAATGCGAAACCAGTTAGTGCTTCCGAGCCGGCCTGGAAGACTATAGCGGCAGGTCTGCGGGCGGCGTACCGAAACAAGGTAGTCTTTCATGTGCTGGGCATAAATTTTGTATCGAGTATCTTTAATGCCGGTGCCTTCATGACAGTGTTTCCCTTTATTATCAAGCGGGTCTATGCCGGCGATGCGTTTCTATTATCTGTGATGATGATTATCTTCTATGGTGGCGCGGCGGCATCGAATTTTTTCATGATGCGAGTCATGCCCCTGCAGCATCCCGGTAAGGTCTATCTGATAATGCAGCTGTCAAGGATATTGATACTGGGAGTCATGTGGATACAGCCGCCTTTTTGGCTCATGGCGGTGGCTTCGATCGCCTGGGGCCTGAACATGGGTGTGACCATGACTCTGGCCAGGGCAATCGTGCAGGAATCAGCCTCGGAGGAATTTCGTGGCAGGATCATGTCGGTCTATAGCCTGGGCTTGTTGGGTAGCGCCCCCTTGGGAGCGATCTTATTGGGCTGGATTATCGAATCTTTCGGCACAGTGAATGCGCTGCTGCCAGCGATGGCGATTTCTCTACTTCTGTTTCTCATCGGCGTGCTGTTCACCGGAGTCTATCGGTACCAGTCACCCAAATAGACAGGGCGACTTGAGCTAGAGTGAAGCTGCGAGCTGTCATTATGATTCCCTCCATGATACTTCGGCTACCCATTGCATAGAGACATGCATGACTTAGCAGCATGTTGTGCTTGATTTGCAATGCTGTCAGGAATAGCTCTAAACAAGCGAGGCCCGCACACGGCAATTATTTGTTAGTATGACAAGTTCATGATTGAACTGCGTAATGTGCAAAAATCCTATGACGGCGGAGCCACCCTGGCTGTTGCCGATACCTCTGTAGTTGTGGAGCGGGGTGAATTCCTCGGTCTTATCGGCGCGTCCGGTTGCGGCAAGACGACTACGCTGAAGATGATTAATAGGCTGGAAGAGCCTAGTAGTGGCGAGATACTGGTCAATGGGCGCAATGTACTGAAGCAGAACCCCGAGCTGCTGCGACGCAATCTCGGCTATGTGTTTCAGGGTATTGGTCTGTTCCCGCATCGCAGCGTCGCTGAAAATGTGGCGGCTGTGCCATGTCTATTGCAGTGGGAGCCGCATAAGATTCAGACGCGCTGTGAGCAGTGCATGGAGTTGGTGGGTCTTCCCTTTGCTGAGTAAGGCCAGCGCAGCCCTTCACAGCTTTCCGGTGGGCAGCAGCAACGAGTCGGTGTGGCCCGTGCGCTAGCGGCAGAGCCGGAAGTGGTGCTAATGGACGAGCCCTTCGGAGCTCTCGATCCGATTACCCGTAGTGAATTACAGGAAGAATTCAAGAGTATTCAACGCAGCATGGCTCTTACGGTGGTGATGGTTACCCATGATATGACCGAGGCACTATTGCTAGCGGATCGCATTGCGGTGATGCGCGAGGGTGTGTTGCTGCAGATCGGCACTCCCTATGAGTTGTTGCACAATCCCCAGCATGACTATGTGCGTGAAATCGTGGCCATGCCGCGACAGCGAGCGAAGCGGCTGGAAGAGTTGATGCGCGATGAGTGAGAATCTGCGCGAACAACTACTGTTACTGCCGGCTTATTTTCAGGGGCATCTATTACTGACGCTCACCGCCATAACCATGGGTGTGCTAATTTCTGTCCCTCTGGGAGTCTGGGCGGATCAGTCCGCGCGGGTTAAGCGTCCGTTATTGGCCGTGGTCAGTATTGTGCAAACCTTTCCAAGCCTGGCGATTCTTGCGCTGGTAGTTGCCCTGCTCGGTGGTCGCATCGGTTTTCTGCCAGCCTTCATCGCGCTTACTCTGTATTCCATGTTGCCGATCGTGCGCAACACAGTTACTGGTCTGGAGTCGGTCTCAGCCTCGGTAGTCGAGGCGGCCAGGGGCATAGGCATGTCGCCGCATCAGATTTTGCGTGAGGTGAAGTTGCCACTGGCGATGCCAGTGATCGTTGCCGGTATACGCACCGCCATGGTTTGGACGGTGGGCTTGGCGACCCTGTCTACCCTAGTTGGCGCGACCAGTTTCGGTAACTACATTTTTACCGGTATTCAGACGCGTAATCTGGTGGCGGTTACGGTAGGCAGCCTGGCCTCTGCTGCGTTAGCGGTGGGCCTGGATGGTCTGGTTGCTGCGATACAGTGGCTATTGGAGAAACGCAACGAGGCGGTGGACTCCGCAAGGCTAAGATCTATTCGGCGCAGTGTCTCTGCCGCTATAGCAGTGATTATATGTCTCGTTCTCTATGGTTTGCTGCCGCAGCCGCGCGCAGACTATATCGTGGCGGGAAAGCCCTTTACCGAGCAGTACATCATGGTGGGTCTGTTAGCGGCTGAACTAGAAGAAGCGGGTTTCAAGGTTGAGCAGCGTCTTGGTCTGGGTTCGGATGTCGTATTCGAGGCGGCGAGTAACGGTACTGTCGATCTTTATGTTGAGTACACCGGTACGATCTGGTCGAACTACATGAATCAGGAAGGCAATCCAGGTAGGGAGGCAATCAGAAGCGGCGTTATAGACTATCTGGAGCGGGAGGGCGTGGTCACACTTGGTTTCACCGGCTTCCAGAATCGCTACGCCCTGGCGATGCGACGCGATCGTGCTGAAGAGTTAGACATAGCATCGATCGAAGATTTGGTCCCACTTGCAAGTGAGTTGTCGGCGGGGGCCGACCTGAAATTCTTCGGCCGCTCGGAGTGGCTTCGACTGCGTGATCTGTACAACATGGATTTCTCCAACAAGCTCACCTTCGACCCTTCGCTGATGTACACCGCTCTGGTTGAGGGGCAGGTAGACCTGATTAGTGCCTATACTACAGACGGGCGTGTTGCAGCCTTCGATCTTGTGTTACTGGAAGATCCGCGCAATGCATTGCTCGCCTATGATGCCATGCTATTAGCCTCGGATGCGGCGGCGTCTAATCCAGCGTTTATGCGAGTCGTGGATTCAATAATCGATAGCATTTCCGACGCGTCGATGCGCCAGGCGAATAGGCTGGTCGATGTTGACGGCGAGTCGGTCAACGCCGCCATCGAATATCTGCGTTCCCGAATGCTCTCTAATTAGCATAGGCGCCCCATAGCATTGGCAGCCGTGTTGGCGCTTGTTAGACTGCTCTCTCTATCATCGAATGCAACAAGGCTCCACTAGCTGTGACCAATAACGATATCGTTCTCACCATTCTCAGCTGCGTGTTCTTTATGGGATTGGTGGCCTGGGTTTCCTATACCAAGACCCGTGGTGAGGTCAGCACAAGAGACGGATACTTTCTGGCGGGAAGGGGGCTTAGCGCGATCTTCATCGCTGGATCCATGTTGCTTACGAACCTGTCTGCCGAGCAGCTTATTGGACTAAATGGCTCCGCCTACGGCTTCAATATGAGCAGTATGGCATGGGAAGTGACAGCAGCCTTCGCGACTATCTGCATGGCCTTTATCTTCCTGCCGCGCTACCTCGCTGGTGCCTTTACTACCCTGCCGGAGTTCTTGAATGACAGATTCGACGACGGGGTGCGTCGCATGTCCGTCATTTTGTTCATGGTCGGCTATGGTCTGGTCACTATCCCATCTGTCTTATACTCCGGCTCGATCGCTGTCTTACAGTTGTTCGACGTACCCGCACTCTTCGATATCCCTTATAGCCAGGCGCTGGTGTTAACGATCATCTGCATCGGCTGTGTAGGCGCCGTGTATGCGGTTTTCGGTGGGCTGCGTGCGGTTGCTATTTCCGATACTCTAAATGGCGCCGGCCTGCTCGTAATAGGCATAGCGGTTCCGCTTCTTGGTCTGTCTGCGCTTGGCGATGGCAGTGTCGGTGAAGGTCTCAGTATTATCACCAGCACCGAGACGCAGAAGCTCAATGCTATCGGCTCCTCGTCGGACCCGACTCCCTTCGCCACCCTGTTCACCGGCATGCTATTTGCGAATCTATTCTACTGGTGTACAAATCAGTATGTTATTCAGCGCACGTTGGGGGCGAAGAACCTCGCCGAGGGGCAGAAGGGTGTGTTGTTCTCTGGCTTCTTCAAGGTGCTAGTGCCATTCATGATGCTGATTCCCGGTGTGATCGCGTTTCACATGTACGGCGATGGCCTGGCGACTATTGACCTTGCTTATCCGCAGTTGATTCGAGACGTGTTACCAGTCTATGCCACCGGTTTCTTTTTGGCGGTGCTTTTAGGTGCGGTGTTCAGCTCCTTCAATTCACTGCTAAATAGTGCGGCGACTCTATTCTGCCTAGATGTTTATGCGCCGATGAAGAAAGAGCCGCTAACGGATGCGCAATTGCTGCGCGTGGCCAAGATCGCGAGCATCGTTATAGCTCTGTTCTCATTTATAGTGGCGCCCCTGTTACAGTTCGCACCGGAAGGACTTTGGCAGATTATTCGAATCTTTACCGGCTTCTATAACATTCCTGTCATCGCTATCGTAGTCGTTGGGCTGTTTACAAAGAGAGTGCCAGCGTTGGGGCCGAAGATTGTTATCGTGTTTCACATTATCGCCTATGGTCTCTTTCAGTTTGCATTCAACGATCTACTAGGTATTCACTTCTTACACCTGTATGCCATTCTGTTTATTGTCGAGGTGGGTATCATGTTGGCGACAGGGTATTTTTATCCGCGGGCTCAGGCTTGGAGCTATGCGGCACATAACAAGGTAGATATGCGACCTTGGCGTTTCGCGATTCCCTGTGCCACTACCTTAATGTCTTGTGTAATAGCCCTTTACCTGCTTTTCTCACCAGTCGGTCTGGTCGATGGGCTAAGCGCCGCTTTCTGGCCGCTGCTTAGTCTGCTGATTGTGCTAAATGCGCTTGTCTGGTGGTGGATTGCGCATCATGATACGCCGGCTTTGGTGTTAATGGGGGCAGGTAAGGGCGCAAAGCCAGACAGAATAAGCGAAGATAATTGAAAAGATGACTGATTCTAAAAAGCCAAGACTACGTTCGTTCGAGACCGCTGTTAATCAGCAGCATATCCCGGAGTCAGATAAATATCTGTATAGAGTCGATGCTCCAATCCATAAGCTGGTTGTTATAGGAGTCTGAACTATCGGACAGGAACATATGCCTGTGGCGGCGACCCTGGGTTGTGCTAGCGTGCATGGCATTTTCGATACCAGCGAGCAGAGCATGGACGCGGCCGAGTTGGCGCAGTACTCTTAGCACCAACGACAAGACCACAGCCGAGGATAAGCTGCGGAAACTGGGCTACGAGTGGCAGTGGTTAGAGCAGGATAGCGCGGGCGTTACCACGCCGGTGCCGCAGGCGATTCGGGAGACAAGTAGCTCAGGGAAGGTGTTCTTTAATCAGCTCATAGCGGCATTTCGTGGCTGGAAAGACACACTTAACGCTGCTGAGCAATCTATTGGTTTCGGTGATGACTCACAGATCAGGGCGCAGAGTATGGCTACGGCGATAGCGCTAGGTGATGAGCTTAGCTTAGCTTCGATATTCCCTGGCAGACTGGAGACGTTGCCCTGGTGGATAACTTCCTGGTAATGCACGGTCGCCGACCCGTTGAGGGTCAGCGCCGCGTGTTGGCATCATTGATAGCCGATTAGGTTTTCTATTTTATATAGAGCGTCAGGAACTGGCTGGTATTGCCGCGTATCGAGGGTGAGAACACACCGATGTTTAAAGGGTCATCCGGATTCTTCAATATGTCGGAAGAGGCAACGACACTCAGCCCCGCCTGCTCCGCCATCTGTGTCACCCAGCTTTCCTGTATGCGATGGGCTGTGCCGCCCGCTTCGAGCCCGGTGCCCGCAGCAGCCTGGTGGTCGGAAGAGAGAAATAGACCGCCGGGTTTCAATACTCTTGCGATTTCACTAAATGCTCCGGCGGGGTCGCCCAGGCTCACACCATCGGGTTCGAATCCCAATTCGTGTGGTCCTTGAATCCAGGTCACCATGTCGATTGAATTATCTGCTGCATCAAGCTCGTCGAAGTTGGTAATGCTAACAGTAACATTTGCCAGACGATTGTTAGCGGTGCGCACATCGATGCCGTCGCCTACGAATCCCATTAGGCCAGGGGCGTGTTGCAAGATTACACTGCCATTGCGGCCTACCGCGCGGCTAAGAATTTCTGTGTAGTAGCCGCCGCCTGCTTCCAGTTCCAATACATCCATGCCTGTCTGCAGTCCGGCGAATGCCAACACTAGCGTCGGCTTGCGTCTATCGTCGGCGTCGGCATCGCCACTGGGGCGATCGGCATGTGCCAGGGCTGCCGCGACATTGGCGTCAGCCGCATTGACCAGTCCAGCCGTCATCGCCAGAGTGCAGGCGGTGAGCAGGCCTAGTAGGGCTTTTTTCGAAAGATTCATGAGTGACTCCTACCGCTTAGGCGGCGTTTGTTTGAAATACATTGACTTAAGTTTGCCACGTCTGGCGAGAATTTACACTACCACTTGCTGGCACACCTGCGGCTCAGTTCTATGCGGCAGTAGGCTAGCTCATTAAAAAAGGCCGGAGGTTTTTTAATTCCCGCGGCCTTCTTATTGCTTTCTTTCAGGTGGAGCTCTGCAGCGTAGCTACGGGTTTAAGATCACCCTTGCATCTGCTATCCCGCCCACATTTTCTACATTCGTATAGCCCAGGTCTTGCAAGGTTGTCAGTGCTATGCCCGCTCTAACGCCGCTGCGGCAGAACACCTTGATGGGTGTGGACTTGTCTAGGTCAAGATCGCTAATCCGTGCGGCGATCTCAGTGTGGGGGATTATCTCTGTGTTATCGATATGGTCTTCGTTGTATTCATCCATAGAGCGCACGTCAATCCAGACAGTGCGTGGAGCGAACAGGCTGCAGGCAGAGAGTGCTATTGCGAGCAGGGCTATAGTAGTGATTCGGCTAACGTTTCTCATTATTATCGTTCCTCAAATAAAGCTACTTTCAATTTGCCTTCTGAAATATTCCTAGTCTAGCTCGCTAATAATGTCAGCTAGCGTATCAACGATCATTGGGTCGAACTTACCGGATCTAACATATTTTCCGATCTCGTTCAGGGCGGCCTTGCCATCCCAGGGATCACGATAAGGGCGATTGGAGGTTAGGCTGATATAGGCCTCGGCCACCGCCAGAATGCGCGCGCCGACCGGTATGCTATCGCCTTGAATTCCTGATGGATAACCAGAGCCATCGAATTTTTCGTGATTTCAATCTATGAGTTCTAACATTTTTTCGTTCTCATAGCCAGCATTGCGTAGCTTGCGCACGCCTTCTCTTGGGTGCATATGGATATGAGTGAAATCGTCCTCGGTTAAGCCGCCATTCCGATTTAGAATATTCTCTGGCACGATTGTCTTACCAATTTCCGCCAGATAACCGGCTTCGAGAATATCATGCTTCTCTTGATCGACCAGGTTCATTCGGTCGGCGATGAGGAATGCGGTAATTCCGGTCAGACGTGAGAATCCAACAGAGCCATCAATGCACTCCACGGGCAGGATGAAATCCTCAGGGTAGGTAACGAGTTTGTTTAGCTTGGGCTCTAAGTCTTCCAGGAGTTTCGCTGGCAGTTGCTGGCATTTATCTAGTGGGTTCTTGAATGCAACTACTTCATACAGATGCACCGTGCTGCGGCGGCCGCGTACGGTGAGATCGCGTTGCTGCTCCATGATTACGGAGTTCTCGGCATAGGCAACTTTTACGTCGCTGTCGTCTGGTGCTAGCCCATTGCGAATTTCAGGTGGATGTGAGCCTGCTCTGGATCGTTTGCTTCCTTTAACAGGCGTGCCAGTTCGACACGCATGGAGACATCCTCGGTGTTAACGTCTACGGCCTTGATAAGTGCGCTGATCTCGTCAACTAGGGCAGGGTTCCCCGACTGCGTATAGGATGCCAAGCCGGACACAGGCTTGAAGTCGAAAATATCGCTACATTCCTTAAAGGTAGCCTCGTCTACTGTGACAGCGCCAGGCTCACACATGCCTTCGATGCGTGAGACCAGATTTACCGTATCACCAAAGGCGGTAAACGACTGACGCTTGGCTCCGATAATGCCTGTCGTGGCTACACCGGTGGACACGCCTCCGCGTAGCTTGAGTGGATATTTTGAGCGTAACATTTTTTCCTGCATCTTCCAGGCACAGGCTACGGCAAGGAGGGGGTGTTTCTCATAGCGAATGGGTGCGCCAAATTCGGACATAATGCCATCGTCCATATACTTATCGATGTGCGCATTGTAGTTGAGCAGTATCGTTTCCATGTCTGCGAGGTATTTGTTCAACTCGGTAATCACGACCTAGGCGGAGTGATCTTTAGAATATTGAGTGAAGCCTTTTAGATCGGAAAACATCACACTAATGCGTCGATTTTCGGTGCGGATGCGACCTTCAATCATCAGCTTTACGACAGCTGGGTCCATAGTCGAGTAGAGCGTTTCCTCTACCTCCTCTTTATGGGCTCTTATGGACTTCGTTTTTTGTTCCAGTACCCGTGTTCTTTCCTCAACCTTGTAATCCATTTCAGATTCGAATTCGCGGATTGTGGTCATGGTCTGTTCTAATAGTTCAGCATTACTGCTGGCCTCTGCTTTAGCTCGCAGTGCCTCGGTCATCTTTTCCTGCAGCTCGCGGTGGGTAAAGCCAACGATCACAGCGGTCAGGATTAGGAATCCAGCCCAGGTGAGGATCGAAGCCCAGAGGCCAAATATATCCATCTGCGCTATGAAGCGATCCGGATAGATACTGGCGAATATGGCGATAACTAGGAAGGTGAAAAATGCACCCAATACCCCCGAGCGAATCCCTAGATAATAAGAGCCTAATAATACCGGTAGATAGAAAAAGTTGAGGAAAGAAAGCTTCGATTCTACGAACCACACAATGGCACTTACGAAGACTAGAATGACGAGGACAAAAACCCCTTCGAAGTTGTCGATCCAATACTGTTTTATTGGTTCCATATCCAGTTGTTTCTTCTACCTGACAAAGCGTGAAAGTTTGAGGATCTTAAAGGTAGGCGGAATTATAAGCCTGCCCAGATTTATTAGTATTAGTTTTACGGGACGATCTGGGTCGAATGGGTGAAAGAGAGTGAGATCTAAGCAGATTTGTCACGGCTGAACAACTGCTACGGCTCCAAGTGGCGGGGTTTCTCTGTCTTTGAGGCGATGCGAATTCTAAAACGGGCAGGCTGCATAAAAATGCCCCTAGACTTCCGAAATCAGCGGGGTGACAGCTCTTGATTCTGTCATGGGGTCATTCTTTTGCATGAATGCTCGATATCTTGCTTTGCTTGTCTAAAATCTGGGCCTTCGTGGTCTATTTCCGCTGAATCTCGGTCTCCGGAGCATTATCCGCGGCAAATACCGCTAGCTATCAATTTTATCGTTCGCTTCATCGTCTTCCCCTTGCGCTATTGGTTTTTGGCCCTATATTTGGTCCGACCAATTTGGTCGGACCAAATAGTACTGGTATTTGGTCCGCCGTAGGTCCAATTTTTGTGTAGAGATGAGCAATTGAAAGATGTCTTCAAGTAACACTATCAGCCATGAAATCGCAGAGTCGCTGCGCGACGAGATTCTGCGCCAGCAATATCGAAGCGGTGAACGCTTCCCATCGGAGAGAGACCTTGCGGCGAGGTTTGATGCTAGCCGCGGAGCAGTCAGGGAGGCTCTGTCCCAGCTAGAGCAACTGGGCCTGATACGAACCCAGCCAGGCGGGGCCAGGGTGCAGAGCGTGGATTCTGCGAGCCTCGCAGTTTTAGGGCCGCTTCTGCAGTTGGATGATCTTCCTAATCCGGTTCTAGTCGACCAATTTTTGGAAACATTTGGGGTGTTGGCAGCTCTGACGGCGAAGAATGCCGTTAATGCGGCGAACGCAGACCAACTCATCCAATTGAAGAAACTGGTCGTATTGTTAGCAGATGAATCTGTGGACTTGGAGAGTATGCAACCGCGCTGGCGTGAGTTCATGAAAATTCTGTCAGAAATCGCGGATAACCTGGTCGTTAGGCTGATAAGCAACGATCTAAAGGCGCAATTTGTAGACCAGATGATGAGGCTGGGTATTCGGCCCGATGTAAAGCGGAGTTCGATTAAGCGATTCATAAGCTTACTGCGCGTGAGCATTAATAAGAATGATGGTGAGCTGGCCTCGGCGGCCATGCTGACGCATTTCGAAGAACTGCGGACGGCAATGAGTGAGGCGATAGGTCTAAAAGCCTCAGAAATCAGGAAAATGGCGGTTTAGGTCGGTTTAACAAGCTGAGTCGAGTCGAATTAGAGACGGATTGAGCGCAGTGAAGTAATCGAATCGTTCGTATTATAAGTAGGCAAGTAGATAAGCAGATAACTATGAAAAAACAAATAAATAGAGCTTTAGTAGCATGGAAGAACAGCAAAGGAGCTAACGCATGAAGCGTGTAATTTTTCCCATCGGTATCTTGGCGGGCTGTATCTTTTTTGCGGCCGTGCTCCTGCGCTCCCCTACGGTAGTAGAAGAGGCAGCGCCCGAGGTTATCCCTGTCAGTGTTCGGGTAGCTCAAGTGCGAGCCGAATCCATTCAGCTCAATGTGGAATCGCAGGGCAAGGTGCAAGCCTCCCAGGTAGCCAGTCTTTCGGCTCCAGTCGCAGGCCCCGTTGCCTGGATTTCCTCGGCTATGGAGGCCGGCGGCTTCGTGGAAGAGGGTGAATCGCTGCTGCGCTTAGAGAGTAGTGATTATGAGACGCTTCAGGCGCGCAGCCTGGCAGCCATGCAGCAGGCTCAGGCCGAATCAACCCATGCCAGCAATGAGCTTGATCGACTTCGCGAGCTGGCGGAGAAGCGTCTGGCCAGTGATTCTCAGCTGCAAGATGCAATCCGCATGGCCAATGTGAATAAAGCCAGACTGGCCGATGCCCAGGCAAGTTTTCAGCAGGCAGAACTCGATCTTGATAGGGCAAACATTCGTGCGCCATTCGATGCCATTATTCAGTCGCGAGATGTAGAGTTGGGTCAATACGTCAATCGGGCGCAGAGTGTTGCAGTTCTACTGGGCGCGACAGAGGTTGAGGTTCGTGTACCCCTTGCTATCCGGCAATTAGGGTTTCTCGACGTACCATTGGGTCTTCGTGGTGAGTTGGCCGATGAGCATGCTCCCGACGTTATCCTGACCGGCCTGTATGGCGGCGCGGAATATCACTGGTCCGGTAAGTTGGTGCGCACAGAAGCGGTCATCGACGCTAACAGCAATACGGTGCAGACGATTATTCGGGTTAAGCAGCCAGAGGTGAATGCTTCGTCTATGAAAAAGAATGCGGAAATACCGTTGCCAATAGGTTTGTATGTACAGGCGACTATAGAAGGACGTCGCGTCGACGATCTTATCGCCTTGCCTAGGTCTGTGATCCGCAACAACAACCAGGTGCTGGTCGTGGACGCTGAAAACAAGATGTACTATCGCGATGTAGAGATCTATCGCCTGGAGGAAGATCGCGTACTTATTAGTGGCGGCATCTTACCGGGGGAATATATATGTACCTCGCCTATACAGGCAGTTGTAAACGGTATGTCAGTCCAGCCGGTTGTAGAAGTAATCTAATAATCAGTTAATTTTCGTTCGACTAAAGAACAAGATATAGAGGCCTACATTGAGAACTCCGATTACATGGTTTGTTAAGAATCCAGTCGCTACCAATCTGATGATGATGCTCTTTCTGGCGAGCGGGACTCTTTCCTATTTAAGTCTCAATCAGGAAGAATTTCCTGATATCGAATTCGGACTGATTCAAGTTAGTGTTGCCTATCTGGGCGCGACTCCGGCCGAGTCTGAATCTGCAGTCTGCTTGCGTATCGAAGAGGCGCTAGAGGGTGCTGAGAATATAGAACGCCTCACCAGCACAGCCCGCGAGGGCGGCTGTGACGCGACTCTGGAACTAGCCAGTGGCGCCGATTTAAACCGTGTGCTGAATGATGTGAAGGGCAAGGTTGACGCCGTTACTACCTTTCCTGCCGAGACAGAGAAGCCCATAGTTCGAGCGTTCAGTGCCAGCGGCAACGTCATGACGATGGCGCTGTCATCCCAAACTGATGACAGCAATCTTAAAGTGGTTGCCGAGGATATCCGCAACGATCTGCTAGACATCGATGGCATCTCTACAGTTAACATCGAGTACATCCGTCCCTTCGAGATTTCCATTGAGGTGTCCGAGTTTACTCTGCGCCAATACGGCCTCACTCTGGATCAGATTTCACGCGCCATAGATCGCGCCTCACTCGACTTGCCCGGGGGTACTATCCGCACCGCATCAGGCGAGATACTCCTGCGCACCAAGGGGCAGGTTTACAGCGGTGATGAGTACGAAAATATTGTCGTGCAGTCCTATCCCGACGGCACCCAGTTGCGTCTTGGTCAGATCGCGACAGTCAACGATGGTTTCGAGGAAGGCTATCTGGATGCGCGCATGAATGGTGTGAACTCTGCGATCATCGATATTCTGCGTGTGGGCGATGAAGACATCGTCACCTCGGCACGGCGGATTCGCGCCTGGATGGCTTCGGCTGACTTTAACCTGCCTGAAGGCATGGAGCTGAATGTAATAACTGATTCGGCGGTCGCTACACAGGACAGGATTGGTACCGTTGCCACTAACGCCTATACAGGACTTTTGTTCGTACTGCTAATTTTAGCGTTGTTTTTGCGTTTCAAGGTAGCGGTGTGGGTGGCAGCCGGTATTCCAATCGCTATCGCCGGCGCTCTCGCTCTTTTTCCCACTGTTGGGCTGACGATTAGCTCGCTGACCGTAATGGGTTTTATTTTAGTGCTGGGAATCATCGTTGATGATGCCATCGTTGTTGGCGAGCGGATACACGCTTTTGAACGTAAGGGCTATACACCTGAAGAGGCGGCAATCGAAGGCACAATGGAAGTTTCGGTGCCGGTAATCTTTGGTGTGCTGACAACTATCGCTGCCTTCCTGCCTATTTTGTTATTGGGTGGTCAGATGGGCGCGTTCTTCAATGCGATTGGTGGCGTGGTGGTGTTCTGTCTGCTGGCTAGCCTCGTTGAATCGCAACTCATATTGCCCGGACACATTGCCCACAGAAAAACGACAGGCTACCTGGGTGAAGGTACCTTCATCGTAGGTGTGTGGCAGAATCTGCAGGGCAAGATAGCGGGAAGCATGGAATATTTTGCTGAACACGGCTATCAGCGCGCTCTCAAGAAAGTGCTTAAATACCGTTATGCTGCCTGGGCGACGGCAACGGGTGTCATTATTATCACCTTTGCCTTGCTTATGTCAGGCCGCGTGATATTTCAGTTCATGCCGTCGGTCGAGGGCGACACGGTATGGGGTACCGTAGTCATGCCAGTCGGTGTGCCAGGCTACATCACTGAAGATGCGGTAAGCATAATCGAAGAGAAGGCTCTTGAGCTCACCGCTGAACTTGATGAAGAGCTGGTGGCGCTTAAGGCCAGCGGTGCTGCCCCAGAATCGACGGAACGAGTAGTGGCTAGTGTATTAACCATTATTGGTGGTCGAGCGCCACGTGGCGGTCCCGGCGGCCCCGGCAGGGGCAATGCGGGCAGTAGTGAAGTGGCCGAAGTAGTGTTGTACCTGACACCTTTCTTCGAGCGTGGCGAGATCAGCTCTGCCGAGATTCGCGACAGATGGCGCGAAAAAGTTGGCAGCATTCCCGATGCGCTGGAGCTAACCTTCGTCTCCGATGCATTCTCTGCGGGCGATGCTATCAATTACAGGCTCGAGGGCCGCGACGAAGAAAACTTGAAGATCGCCGCGACCGAATTACGTGGCGAACTGGCTCGTTACCCCGGCGTGTTCGATATCTCCGATTCATTCCGCGCCGGCAAACAAGAGGTGCAGATTCAGATTCTTGAGACAGGTAAGACTTTGGGGCTGACTCTTAACGATGTCGCCACGCAGGTGCGCCAGGCTTTCTACGGTGCAGAGTCGCAGCGCATACAGCGCGGCTCCGATGATATCCGGGTGATGGTGCGTTACCCTGAAGACGAACGACAGTCGCTGGGTAATCTGGAAGACCTATTGATTCGAACGCCTAGTGGTGCGGAGGTTCCATTTCTCAGCATTGCCGATTTCTCACTTGGAAATAGTTACTCCAGTATCAACCGACAGGATGGCCGACGCGTAATTACTGTGCGGGGGGATATCGATCGCACGATAGTTAAGCCTGACGAAATTCGCCGCGAAGTTATCGCCAAATTCAAGGATCAATGGGCGCGAGATCTCGATGTGGAGCTAGTGGTAGGCGGTGAGGGTGAGCAACAACTCAAGTCCCTATCTGATCTATTCTCTACGTTTCCGCTCGCGATGATGGTGATCTTTGCTCTTCTGGCGATACCGCTAAAGTCCTACACGCAGCCCCTGATTATCATGAGTGTGATTCCATTCGGTGCCATCGGTGCTATCTTTGGGCACTTCATCATGGGGGCCGATCTGGTATTTTTCTCCCTGCTTGGCATCATCGCGCTTAGTGGTGTTGTTGTGAATGCCTCTCTGGTGTTGGTGGTTTCCATTAATCGCCTGCGCGATGAGGGTATGGGCATGGTAGAAGCTGTATCCACCGCTGGCATGATGCGCTTTAGGCCGATCTTCCTCACCTCGCTGACTACCTTCATCGGTCTGGTGCCATTGATGATTACCGCGAGCCCGGCGACTTTCTTTATTGTTCCTATGGCGATTTCGCTGTCTTTCGGCGTGCTCTTCGCTACTGTGATTACGCTATTCCTGGTGCCTAGCCTGTACGTGATCCTGCAAGATTTTCAAGGTCACACCGACACGGCTGAAGAGAGAGCGCTGGCATATCAACATTAGGCGATTCATAATGTGTGAATCGCTTTATTTTTTTGACAGGGCTTTTCGTATGAGATTGTTTGGCTTGGCAGTACTGTTCTCTAGTATGGTTTCCATGGGAGTTGCACAGGAAAACCGCATCGATATTGTCAGGCCTGATGCGCCAGAATTGGCGGGTTTCGGCGAGTATGATATTGGGGTGCAGACTCTCGAATTAATCGATCCTGATAGAATAGATATTCTAAATACAAAGCGTGGCGGTGAGAGCGCTATCTATGATCGAAGCCTAACCGTCGAAGTCTGGTACCCTGCACAGCTTGCTGCGAATCAATCAGCCGGCGGCGAGTATCAGGCCATAACTCGCAATCCCGATATCACTGCGACGCTTCGGGGTCGCGCGGTACGTGACGCCGAGCCCAACAGTGCAGATGCGCGCTATCCACTCGTTATTATTTCCCATGGCTACCCCGGCAACCGTTTTCTTATTAGTCATCTCGGTGAGAATCTAGCGAGCAAGGGCTATGTTGTCGCATCGATCGATCACACCGATAGCACCTATGATGATCAACAGGCATTCACCAGCACACTCTATAACCGTCCGCTCGATCAGCGCTTTGTGCTCAATACGCTGGATAATCTTTCTCATGATTCCAGTAGCTTCCTGAATGGACTGCTTGATGCCGATACTACAGGCATTGTCGGTTATTCCATGGGTGGCTATGGCTTGGTAAATAACCTCGGCGGTGGTTACAGCGATGACGTGGTCACTTCCCTGATGGCGCCTCCGAACGAGCTGCTCCATGAGCACGCGACGGGAAATCCAGAATACCGATCTAATCTCGATCCGCGCATCAAGGCAGGCTTCGCAGTCGCGCCCTGGGGTATGGCCTCTGGATTCTGGCGCGAGCAGGACCTTGCTGGAATAGACGTTCCTACCTTTTATCTGGCTGGCGATAATGACACCGTCGCAGGATATGAGGCCGGCGTGCGAGCGATCTATGAAGCGGCGGTGAACAGCGATCGCTATTTACTTACCTACAAGAATGCAGGCCACAACGCAGGCGCGCCTTATCCTGTTCCCGTTGAGATACTAGAAAGTGAGAGTGGAATCGGTGCCTCGCATTACACCGATCCGGTATGGGACAACACCCGTATGAACAACATAATGGATCATTTCGCGACTGCCTACTTCGACCATTACCTTAAGCAGAAAGAGGGGAGCGTGTCGTATCTGGAAGTTGTCCCCGACGGTGCTGATGCTGTCTATTCCGTAACCAATGGCCAGCAGAACGATGACCATGATTACTGGAAGGGGTTTGGCCCGAATACGGCGGTAGGCCTAAAGCTGGAGCACCTCCAGATAGGCGAATGACAGACGGGCGGTCTACCTAACGGCTAGCCGGATCTGTTGAACGTTAATATCCAGCCAAACCTTGCCGGTTACGTAGGGATCGCTTGCAAGCCACTGGTCCAGCTCTGCCTTGGAGTCGAAATCGACGAACATGGTGGAGCCTATCATCTGCTCCGTTTCATCGAGGATCGCTCCCCCGGCGATCAGATGTCCGGCCTCCTTAAGCTGCTTCGCTCCCTTGAGATGCGCATCGCGCACAGACAGGCGCCGCTCTAGCGCGTTCTTATCTTTGCCGTCATAGGCAGTAACCATAAATTGCATAGTGTCATATCCTCGTTTGCTTGTGCCGATTATCTCATGACTCTAGCTGAGGGCAAGTCTGTGCAGGTTTGTTTCGAATTTCTTCAAGCTGTAATTTGAGCGAGCAGTTCCAGGAAGACGGGTATCAGGGATCCCATCAGCAGAACCGCCATGCTGATATTGAAGATTCTCACGTAGCTTGGATTGCGCATGAGCGTCTTTAGCGAGGCGCCTCCCCAGAGCCAGAGCATGATGCAGGGTGCTCCGAATAGAAGGAAGATGAGGCCGATAGTAATGACCTGTAGCACATAGCCCTCACCAAGTGTCGTATAGGTTACGGTGGCGCCTACCGCCAGAACCCAGGCTTTCGGGTTTACCCATTGAAAGGCGGCGGCCTGAATAAAAGAGAATGGCCTGCCTTCGATCTCGTTGGACCCGGTCACTGGTGCGCTCGCGATCTTGTAGGCGAGATAGCTAAGGTATGCGGCGCCGACAACCTTCAAGACTATATGCATTATCGGATACAGTTCGAATAGTTGTGCTATGCCAAGGCCGACGGCGAGCACCATAACTGGAAATCCCAATACGATGCCGCAGTAGTGGGGCAGGCTGCGCTTGATGCCGTAGTTCAGACCAGATGCCATGATCATGGCGTTATTGGGGCCGGGTGTCACACACGTGGTGATGGCGAAGGCGATTATCGCGAAATATTCCATAGTGGTATTCTGGGTTCGACTCTCTGTATGTGCCCTGCACGAGCGATCGGAACCGAGGTCAACAGCAGGGCGAAGGCTCGGAAGAAGACTCAGAAGAACGCTATGTTTTTCTGGCACACTTATGTTGGCTTGGGTTTTCGTTCCTGGAGTTTGTTAGTAGCCTTGGTAGGTTGGCTTCTCTTGGGCTACTCGGGAGTATCGCGCCGGCACTGAATGTTGTCAAGGTGGTGGCGTTGGTCTGGCTCTGGCGGCGAAGAAGACTGGAATTGCAGGGCTGGTGAGGCTAGTATGCCGCCATGATTGTAAGTGTCCTCACTCCTATCTTTGCCATAATTTTTTTGGGCTTCTTAATTAGTCGATCTCCAGTTTCCAGCCAGGCGGCATGGGCGGAGCTGGAACGACTCACTTATTATATATTTTTTCCAGCCCTGCTCTTGGTGCGACTCTCGGATTCGAATTTCGATTGGGAGGACGTCGTCGATATCAGCAAAGTTATAGGCACTGCTCTATTCGTCATCACGCTGCTTATATTCTCGCTGAAAAAATTTGTTAGTGGCGACTCCGCCTCAGTTAGCTCTATCTATCAAGGTAGTATCCGTTTCAATACTTTTATTGGTTTAGCCTGTATCGATCTTCTGTATGGCGATAGTGGTCTGATCACTGCTGCCCTTTGCCTCGCTCTGTATATTCCGCTGGTAAATGTGTTGTGCGTAGTAGCTCTGACTGGTGGCGGGGAAGGAGGCACCAAAAGAATCAGTCGTGTCATCAACTCAGTTGTTAGTAATCCGCTGGTGTTGGCTTGTATGGCTGGTATTACTGTCAGCTATTCAGGATTTACTATTCCGCCCTTAGCTGAATCTGTTCTGGATATTCTCAGTCAACCGGCATTACCAATTGGTCTTCTCGCAGTCGGTGCTGGGATTCGTTTTGTGGCACTAGGAGAGCAGAGTTGGCAAATGCTAGTGGCTTTAGTCAACAAGCTAGCGTTAGTTCCTGGGTTGGTGCTTGCTGCCTGTCTGCTTTTCGAAACGCCGAATTCGATAGCGGTAACTCTGCTGTTGCTCAGTGTATTGCCTGCGCCACCCTCGGCCTATATTCTGGCGCGGCAACTCGGCGGTAACGAGAGTCTTATGGCGAATATCATTACCGCGCAAACCCTTGCCGCATTTTTTGTGATTCCCATTTGGATTGAGGTCGCGAACCGCTATCTGTAAGAGTAGATAAGTCGGCGCTGCGGGAAATGGCCCTCAAGCTAAAGGGCTAAACTAATTTCGTGTTTTGTCGGCGATCCAACGTGCAACAACGGGCTCACGCACTCCGCGAGGTGGGCAGTGTCCTTCCATATCCAGTACTATGACTTCCTGATTGCTGGCGGAATCTAGAAAGATTGCCAGATCTTCTAGTGGCGATACCGGATCGCGGTTGGTAGTTATTACGAATAATGGGGTGTCTATAGTCTTGTCTGCTTGCATATAGCCTTGCTTGATCAGAGACACTTCAGACAGTGGGGCGCTCAATGCTGCCGTAGAGCGATCCAACAAACCGAAGCGGGATTTGACCCCGTCGATGGTTAGTTTAGGCAGGCCATCCAAGGTGTCCGGGGGATATTGGAATGCAGTGTGCAGAGGAGCACACATACTCACTACGCCGGCGACCTCGAGTCGGTAGAAAGCTCTCGCCGCAGCGTTACCACCGAAGCTGCCTCCTACGATAAAGATATTAGCTTGATCAGCATAGTTGGCCTCTCGTAGTAACTTCAGTGCAGCCTCCATGACCACATCGGAACCGTCCGCCATCGACAGCTGCTTCGCTTCACCGATGCCGGGCATATCCACCGCCAGCATGCCAATCCCGCGAGGTTCCAATTCGCGATGAAACAGGTCGAAGCTGTCTTCCTTAGTGACGTCGGAACCAAAACTGTTTATCACCATCGCAAAGGGCCCCGGACCGGCTGGCAGGTGGAGGTACCCTTTCACTTTTATCGCGCCTTGCTCCCCCACAGGGATGTCGATGTGAGCAACAGGGGTGTTCATTAGCGCGCCAGCAGCCATATAGGTTTCTATAGCTTTATTCAGCGCCTGAGTATCATCTTTTCTGCCTAGATGTGGCCAGGATCCTGTGCTGTAATAGGCGAGTGCGGCACGGAGCTTTTGCAGCCTGGCGTACCCATTCAGACTATTTGCTTCGCTGCGCGCTCTATCCCCGGCTTGAATCCACTCGTAAGACCAGTTCCCTGGTCCAAATTCTATTTGCGTATCCACCAGTTCTGGGAAACGCTTTGTGCCAGCACTGCGCTCAACCTTATCGAGTACCTCCATGATTACATCGATGTCGCCACCCTTGGTCGTCCAGGTCTGGATGTCGTGGGAGTGATACCAGCCCTCTATTGTTTCCTCTTCAGAATTGAATGCGTATTGTTGGGCGATAGCAATTGGGGTGCCAAGTGTCAGCAGGCAAATAAATAGAAGGTGGCGAATATCTCTCATGGCTCTTGTCTCCTAAGGTCTTTCTGAAGAGGTGTTACTACTTTGCTATGCTGCAGCATAGAGAAGAAAGCCTCCCAACAATCCATAACAAATACCCAAAAGACGACCATAGGGTGAGAATATGTTTAGCTCCCAGGAAACTATGCTTTTGAAAATGCTTGGAGGAAGAAGCACACAAATCACCCCGCCAACGATGGAAAATAGCGCTAGCATTTCGAATAGGGCGGGGAATTTTGATGACGCGGCAGAATAATAGATCGCAACGGCCAGGATGAGGCTCGCCGCCACGGTGCCGTACTGAAACCCTGATTTTAGAAAATACTTACGAGCAAAATCGAAACCAGCTTCAGGCTTGAGTAGCAAGAAGATAGCGATGATGCCAAGGGTTATGCCTAACAGTATGAGTGTAGACATCGTAGGTTTCTCTCTCCCTCAACCTGGTCTTTGATGAGATGCTAGGTTTCTATTTCCTAGTCTATCGGTTTGTTATACGTCCAGCTGTATCGAGAATCCAGCCGCAATTAGCAGTTTAGCTACTGTGATATCAGGTTTAGATGCCCAGATCAAACTAGTATAAGGCCTTTCGCCCGTTTTCTGCTCTAGCGCAGGCATTACCGTGGGTGCAGCGGCGAGTAGCACTGCAGCGAAAATTAGGGGCGACATGGAGTGTTCCAACAACGGTGTCCTGTAGGAATCTTCGGGACACCTTCATTACAAGAGCGAGTGAGTATCGTTATATTATTTGTTTCTAGCGGCTCTATGAAAATACAAGAGACATACTAGGCGCCATACATTGTCCTTCCACCCACGACGGTTCTTACAATCTCTATGTTCTTGATTGTATCTGGGTCAACCTCATGAGGGTTGTCAGCCAGAATGACGAAGTCGGCGAGCTTGCCTGCGGTGATGCTGCCCTTCATGTTCTCTTCAAAGGAGGCATAGGCGCCATTCATCGTGCAAATCTTGAGAGCCTGATCCAGCGTGATGCGCTGATTCGGCCCCCAGACGCGACCATCAAAATCTTTTCTCGTGACCATGCTTTGCAATGCCATCAGGGGTTCATAGGGGCCTGGTGTGTAATCGGAGGCAGGTGCAACAGGAATGTCATAATCGAGGAATGACTTGTGTGCAAACATCCACGCCATCTTGTCCTGGCCATACTCAACCCATTTATTGCCGTGGTAGTGCACGTAAGTATAGAAGGGTGCAGGTATAACGCCGGCGGCTTTAATGCGCCGTAATATGGAAGGGTTTACCAGAGAGCAATGCTCTATGCGGTGTCTCGCATCGGGTCTAGGCCACAGTGACTGCACTCTCTCGTAGGCATTCAAAACCATGTCGATGGTGACATCGCCATTGGCATGGATGCCGATCTGGAAATCATTTCGATGCGCGTTTTCAACCGCCTCATGAATTTCTTGCTGTGACATGGTGAGGATGCCGTAGTCGTCAGGGCGGCCTACATAGGGAGTGCTCATGCGCATGGTTCGCTCAGAGGCTGAACCATCAGCAGAAAATTTAACGGCGCCAATCTTGAAGACTTCATCGCCAAAACCCGTGCGCACACCTGCGTTCACCAGGTCGGTGAATAGTTGGCCGCGCGGGAAAAGATACATACGAAAGCGCATGTCTCCGTCTGCGCGCGCATCTTGAAACGCGATCATATCGTTGCGACCGCCGCCGGTTTGATGCACCGAGGTCAGGCCTGCTTTAGTCATGAGTTCAGAGATGAGCTTTACGCCATCACGACGCTGTTCTCTGGTGGAGCCGGAGGGAATCATCCCTCTGAAAACATTGCGTGCCTGTTCTGCGATAAGTCCCGTTAGCACTCCGTCGGAATCTCTATAGAATCGGCCATCGTCAGGGTCAGGTGTCTCCGCTGTTATACCAGCTAGCGCCAGTGCCATGCTGTTGTAGACCCCGGTATGGCCGCCACGATGACCAACTACCACGGGATGGTTTGGAACCACTGCGTCTATATCGAACCTATTTAACGGACGTCCTTCGGCAAGCTTGGTGTCGTCGTATTTAAACCCTCTTATCCATTGGCCTTCAGGTGTCGCGTTGGCGCGCAGTCTCAACGCCTGCTGTATTTCTGTTACAGAGCGCAGGTCTACGTTGACTTGAACGAGCTCATTTACGCCAGCGCCAGACGCATGGGAATGTGCGTCTATGAAGCCTGGGGTAATGGTCATGCCCTCGGCATCGATGATTTCTGTGCGCGATGTGGCCAGGTTTCTGATGTCTGCGCTTGAGCCCACGGCCGTGAAACGATCGTCTTTAACGGCGAAAGCCTCGGCAGTTGCTTGGTTGCTATCCACAGTGAGTACGCGGGCATTCAGTACTACATAGTCCGGTGCTGAAGATTGAAGTGGGGCTGGTGCGGCCGCCGCTAGTGGAGACTGGGTCGGCAGTCCAAGGCCCGCCGCTGCCAATGCGCTGCTTGAACCGATGAATTTTCGTCGAGAGAACTTGCGTGAAGAGTTGTGCTTAGCCATGAGGGCCTCCAATTATTGAAGAGCGTTACTGCCAGCGAATTACTTTTTTCAAAAAATGAGAGTCTTACTATAGTCCTAGAGTGGCGGAAGGGGAAGTCCGTGCTGAGTCCATAAACAGCCACTGTGCTCCAACTGCTTAAAACTCAGCAGAGATCGGCTTAGCAAATTCGTCACGGTTTTCCGTATTTAACTACTAACGTGGGGTGTAACTTCTCTTGCCGGAAGGTATTATCGGTCTAGCTACTTTGCCAAGGAAATCCCATGCTCGAGAAATACCTAATGATCGTCATCTACTTTGGAATCTTGATGTTCCTGGGGTATCTGGCATCGAAGCGCGTAAAGAGTATGAGCGATTTCGTCATTGGTGGTAAGTCTCTTAGCTTTTGGGTTGCCGCCTTTTCGGCGCAGGCCACGGGTGAGTCTGCCTGGCTGCTATTGGGGCTGACAGGCATGGGGGCCATGCTTGGATTCAGCACCTATTGGGTCGTGGTCGGCGAGCTATTCGGTGTGGGCGTCGCCTGGTTCTTGATGGCGAATCGCTTCAAGCGTCTCACTGATAAATACGATTCGATCACAGTCATCGACTACATGGCTAGTCGCTTCAAGTCGAAGACCAATGTGTTGCGCCTCGTCTCTTCCGCAGGGCTTTCCATCTTCGTATTGATCTATATCTCCGCGCAGATAGACGCGACTGGCTCGGCCTTCGAATCTTTTCTAGGCTGGAACTATCACACCGGAGCCGTAGTGGGTTTTCTGGTCGTCGCGACTTACTGCATAGCCGGTGGCTTCCTGGCTGCCGCCTGGACCGATATGTTTCAGGGAGCGGTAATGCTGGTCTGTCTCGTGTTGCTGCCCTTGGTCGCCTATCTATCTCTTTCCAATAGTGGTTCTATCTATGATGGCCTGTATGCCATCGAACCGGGTCTGGTCAACATGTGGGGCGCCGATGGGTTCACGTTGATGAATGTGGCCGTGGTAGTTGGCATGATGTTAATCGGCTTGGGGTTCCTGGGGTCACCACAGGTGTTCGCCCGACTCATCGCCATACGTAGTGAAGATCAGATAAATCGCGGTAAATGGGTGGCGATGCTGTTTACTCTTTTAGTCGATTTCTCTGCCGTCAGCATCGGTGTTCTCGGCCGCTACATTTTTACTACTCAGGGTGTCGAACCCGATACCGTCTTGGGCAACGGTGCGCAGAACGTGCTGTCTGAACTGGTAGAATTTACTTTTCCTCCGCTACTAGTCGGGCTCTATGTGGCTGCCGTGTTATCGGCAATCATGTCCACAGTTTCCTCCCTGTTGGTCATGGCGGCAGGGTCGGTCACCCATGACCTGTATGCAAAGATCATCAATCCAGAATTAACCGATAGTCAGGCTGCCAGGCTCTGTCGCAGTATAACGATTGTGTTCGCAGCGCTCTCTCTGGGTTTGGCGATCACCGTGTCAATTGCATCTCCGGATCGAACGATCTTCTGGTTCGTGATATTCGGATGGGCGGGAATCGCGGCCACGTTCTGTCCGATGATGCTCATGTCTCTGTTCTGGACAAAGTTCACTGAAAGAGCGGCGATCGCAGCAATGGTTACTGGTTTCTCTATGACCATGATCTGCAAGTTTGTCATTCAGGACATGGAAACTATCGGTCCTTATTTCGTGGCGCTGGAGACAATGCCGCCATCCTTCCTCTCGGCGGGGATCGTTGGCTACATAGTTGCCGTGCTCTGGCCCGATGATGAGCTGGCGGCGCAGTATCAGGCCGATCTGGATAGTATAGGGCATGGCGCGGTGGACCAAGATGTTGCCCGTGCCGAGCCGGTAGTGAATAGTTAACATAAGTAATTAGCAAAGATTCTAGGGAGAATTCTGTGACTCTGAGTAGAGAACAGCTCGAAGCGCACTGGATGCCGTATACGGGCAATAGACAATTTAAAGATAATCCAAGGCTTATGGCCTCAGCGAAAGGAGCCTACTATACCGACATCAACGGTAAAGAAATATTTGATGGTCTCTCGGGGCTATGGACCTGTGGGCTTGGTCATGGTCGTGATGAAATCACAGCTGCAGTGAGTTCGCAGATGACGAAGCTTGATTATTCGCCAGGCTTTCAATACGGGCACGAACTGTCTTTCGAATTGGCGAACAAAGTAGTAGAGCTGACTCCTTCGAAGTTGGATCATGTGTTTTTCACTGACTCCGGTTCGGAAACAATAGATACCGCATTAAAAATGGCGCGCGGCTATTGGCGCAGCAAGGGTCAACCAGGGAAGTCTAAATTTATCGGCCGAATGAAGGGCTATCACGGCGTTAACTATGGTGGCGTAGGAGTCGGAGGAATAGGTTTTAATCGGAAGTTGTTCGGTCAATCTGTAGATGCCGATCATATAGGTGATACGCTGCTCGAAGAGAATAAATTCAGCCGGGGAATGCCCTTGGCAGGCGCTCACCTTGCCGATGAATTGGAAGAACTGGTACTCCTTCACGATGCATCTAACATTGCCGCCGTCATCGTCGAACCCTTGTCAGGAACGGCAGGTGTATTGCCGCCACCGGTAGGTTATCTCAATCGACTTCGAGAGCTATGCGATAAGCACAATCTGTTGTTGATCTTCGATGAGGTAATCACCGGCTTTGGGCGCATGGGTTCTCTGACCGGTGCCGAAGAGTTTGGTGTCACTCCTGACATCATGACGCTGGCGAAGCAGATTACTAATGGTGCAGTGCCGCTAGGTGCGGTAGTAGTGGGCTCCGAGATCTACGATGCCTTCATAGACAATGGAGGGCCTGAGTATATGGTTGAGTTTCCCCATGGCTATACCTATTCGGCCCACCCGGTTGCCTGCGCCGCCGGGCTTGCGGCATTGAAGACCCTGGTCGATGACAGCTTAATAGACAATGTTAAAGCCATGTCGCCAATATTCGAAGAGGCAGTGCATTCCTTGCAGGGAAGCCCCTTCGTTACCGACATTCGCAACTACGGCCTGGCCGCTGGCATCTCGCTAGAGCATTACCCGGGTGAACCACTGCGTCGCCCTTTCGAGCTTGGCTTGAAGTGTCTCGAGAAAGGTTTCTATGTGCGCTGGGGAGGAGACACTATTCAACTGGCACCGCCGTTCATAGTGAATGAGAAGCAGATCCATGATCTGGTCAATGCCGTGGGGGAGTCGTTACATGAGTTCAAATAAAGGCCTCGAGACCCTCGGTCACTATATAGGTGGTCGCGAGAGTTTTGGTGTAGGTATTGGCATCGATAGTGGCGAAACGCTCGATGTCTACAACCCAGCTACGGGAAAGGTTTCCAAAAAGTTGTCCTGTGCCGGCAGCGCCGAACTGGAAGAGGCAATAACGACGGCGAGTATCGCATTCGCTGCCTGGCGCAATACCCCGCCGCAGAAACGTGCGCAGGTTTTATTTCGCTTCAAACAATTGCTAGAGGCGAACGCGGATGATATCTGCGCGGCGATCACCGCCGAACATGGCAAGGTGCTCGACGATGCGCGTGGCGAATTAATTCGCGGAATCGAAGTTGTGGAGTACGCCTGTGGAATCTCCGAGTTGCTAAAAGGTGAGCACTCCAAGAACGCAGGGCCAGAGATAGATAGCTGGTCAGAATTTCAGGCGCTGGGGATAGTGGCAGGCATAACTCCTTTTAATTTTCCGGCAATGGTTCCTATGTGGATGTTTCCCATGGCGATCGCCTGTGGCAATACCTTTATTCTAAAGCCATCGGAGCGAGATCCTAGCGCCGCTCTTTTATTGGCGAAGCTATTCACAGAGGCAGGATTACCCAGTGGGGTGTTCAATGTGGTGCATGGTGATAGGCGCGTCGTCGAAATGATTTTGGATGATCCGCGCATACAGGCAGTCAGTTTTGTCGGTTCTACGCCTATCGCCGAGTCGATCTACCAGCGTGCCAGCAATTCCGGTAAACGGGTGCAGGCTTTAGGCGGCGCGAAGAATCATGCGGTAATAATGCCCGATGCGGATCTTGATAATGCCGTGAATGCGTTAATGGGTGCGGCCTATGGATCCTGTGGCGAACGCTGCATGGCAATCTCGGTCGCCGTCTGTGTTGGTGAGGAGACGGCAGACAAGGTCGTTGCTGAACTAGAGAAGCGAGTCAGAGCATTGAAGGTGGGTCCGGGCACGGATACCGAGAATGATATGGGGCCACTAATTAGCGCCGATGCGCTGGCTCGAATCAATGATTATCTCGAGCAGGGCCTGGATCAAGGTGCGAACTTGATAGTGGATGGCCGGAGCTTGAGTATTGAAGGCTTCGAGGAAGGGTATTTCATAGGTGGCTGTCTGTTTGATGAAGTTACAGAATCTATGAGTATTCATAGCGATGAAATTTTTGGTCCCGTATTGTGTGTTATGCGGGTGAAGAACATCGATCAGGCAATGTCTATAATCAATCGTCATGAATACGGAAACGGGACCTGTGTTTTTACGCGCGATGGTGCGGCGGCACGTTACTTCTCTGATCATATACAGGTAGGTATGGTGGGTGTGAATGTCGCGCTGCCCGTACCCGTGGCAAGCCACAGTTTCGGTGGATGGAAGCGGTCATTATTTGGTGATCTTAGTATCTATGGTCCAGACTCTATTCGTTTCTATACGCGCCGTAAGACAATGACACAGAAATGGCCGGCTCATGGTGACAGTGAAAGCACTAGGTTCTCTTTCCCGAGCAGTTAGATTTATAAATTTGTCTTTAAACAAGTTCAATGGCGATACAAGTGAATATCGATTCACTGAATTGTTGTAATTACCCTGTAGGGTACTAAATTTTTTCTTATGGCTATTCTTTCGACTAGTTTTCGCGTGACAGTATTGTTCAGCGCTGCTCTTGCCCTGAACGGCTGCAGCGGTATTAACTTTGCTAATCCACCCGCTAACAGCCTCTACTGCGATAATTTTCTAATCTACGAGATGTGCGCACGGGACAGTAACCGAGACGGTATTGTCGATTACACCTATTTTCAAGACAGCAAAGAAATATTCATGTACCGAGAAAGGCTGCCGCGGCGAATACCGTCGGGCCTTGGAGTGCATCGCTGTGCCAGGGTAATGGATGAGGATCTCGTCGCAACTACTTCCCGTGTGTTCTACATAGAAGAATCTACGTCCCTGCTAGAAAAAACAGATATTCGTGGCGCCATGATGATTAAGTATATTGCTCAGTTGCCCGAGGTTACGGCTTGCAATATGCGAGCGGATGCAGCACTTGAGGATGAAGACAGCTAGAGCGGTTCGGCTGAGGCGCTGCTGATCATCGATGAAATCAGATCAGGTATTATATTTATATCGTAGGGCTTAGCTACTCCAGCTATGTTGGAAGAATGTGCAGCTTTATCTATGAGTGCCTCGGCCTTGTCCAAGTAACCCGTTGCGAGAAGAATCAAGGTGGGCTTTTGCACTAGTATTTCCTTCTACATTTCTATTCCGCTAGTGCCGCCTGGCATGATGACGTCGGTAAAAACCAGGTCAATCTGCGGGTTTTCTTTGAATCGTTGCAGGCCGCTTGCCGCATCAACGGCTTCGATGACATCGAAGCCAGCAAATTCAAGCATCTGCACGGCAACGTCTCTGACGCCGGGTTCGTCTTCCACAACTAGGATGGTGCCTGACTTATTGTTTTCCATCAGCAATTGCCAAATTCTTTTTTAATATTTGTCGCCTTAGCTGCGCAAGGCTTCTCTTCAGTCCGTGGTATTCAGTACTATGAATCGATTTAGTGTAACTTGCTAATAGCGGCCTGTCTCCCTATATTTGTGGGATATTACAGGCTGGTTCAGCGCCACGTTAATTCTCTACAGCCCAGCATCGCCGGATATTCTGGCTCTATGAAGGGGGTAGATCTAAGCTTGGCTCAATGGCGGTCTATGCGCTGGCTATTTGTGCTAATCTTTGCTGCAAGCGCCTACAATCAGCGCTTTCGTATTCGATACTCGCCATTATTAACTGCCTAAATAGGAACAGCTTTCCTGATGAGAAAACTACCAACCCTGATTATATCTCTAGCGGGCGCTCTCTCGCTAGCGAGTCAAGCCGCCCATGCCGCCGAAGTCTATTCACCAACCCCTGCAAAGATCAGTGGCGTGACGAATGGCGTCCCTCCCTCGGATGCCATTATCCTGTTCGATGGCAGTAACCTTGATGCATGGCATTCGGTAAATGGCGAACAGCAGGCCGACTGGACGCTCGCAGACGGTGTCGTCACGGTGAAAAATGGCGCGGGTTCTATCAAGACGAAACAGGCGTTCGCGGATATGCAGCTGCATATTGAATTCTCGCCTACTGCCGTTATCGCGGGTGAGGGTCAGAGTCGAGGCAATAGTGGCATCTTTCTCCACTCGCTATTCGAAGTGCAGGTACTCGATAGCTGGGAGAACCCAACCTATGTAAATGGCCAGGCAGGCTCGGTCTATCTGCAGCACGCACCCTTGGTGAATGTGTCAAAACCACCAGGGCAATGGCAGAGCTACGATATTGTTTTTACGGCACCTGTCTTCGCTGCGAGTGGCGCCCTCGAAGTGCCCGCCTTTGTTACAGTGTTTCACAATGGCGTGCTTGTTTTGAATAACGTTGAAATTTTGGGTGCAACCTATACCCAGCGCCCGGAATATTCGAATCGTTGTACGCCCTATGGGCACACCACTGAGCAGGATTGCAGCGGCAGGATGCCGATTACTCTGCAGGATCATGGGCAGGTAGTTTCCTTCAGAAATATCTGGTTGCGTGAACTGTAGCCGGCTATTGGTTCCTCCCGAGATGTCTAAGCGGAGCCGCATAGGATATCGCGAAGAAGCAGCCAGGTAGGTGCACGCTGCGGAGGTTTCGTGTTGAAATTCTGCTAGTCAGAAGTTACTGTCTGTTATTATTCAAGCTATCTACATTGTCTCTTCTGTGAGCTATTAGGAGTATTCATGGGCACTACACTAAAATTTCTAGCGATTACCATTACGGGTACGGCTCTGGTTGGCATGAGCCAACTCACCTTCGCTCAAGATGCAGATGATCCCATAGCGGAGTTAGTCTCACGGCTGGAGCTGGAAAGTTACAAGACTACTCTCAAGGGCCTGACTCAATTTGGTGACCGTCGCCAAGGCACTAGCCGCAATCGAGCCGCAGTGGATTGGATTGAGGAGCAACTCATCTCCTACGGCTGTAGCAACGTTGAACGGCTTCACTACACTTTTAGCACACGACCGCGTGGTAGCGGCCGCAGGGCTGCTACGGAGACTCCAGACCTGACTACGCCTACCGGAGGCCTGGTTGGCCGCAATGGTAGTGGGCCGGGGGGAAGCTCGATCTATGGCTACCGGGCTAATACAGGAGTCAATCGAGATCTGCAGGCGCAGCCCGATGAGAGAATTCGCCTACTGAATGCAGAGGAGCCGGTCGATGGTCCCAGATCAGAAGTTTATTGCACGAAGATTGGTACGACGCGCCCCGATGAGATGTACATAGTCAGTGCACACATGGATGGACATGGAGTTAACGAGGCCGTCAACGACGATGGTTCTGGTACGGCATTAGTTATGGAGTTGGCCCGCATCTTCAGTGACCCCAATGTGCAGACAGAAAGGTCCATTCGTTTTGCTCTATGGAATAATGAAGAAACTGGCCTTAATGGTTCGTCAGCCTACGTCGAACAGCGCAAAGATCTGCAGGGCATAGAAGAGCCGGCTGGATCTGGAAACTATCCTGAGCCTACATGGTTGGGAATGATTCAACACGACATGATGCTTTGGGATCACGGTGCGCCACGCGCCGACGGCACGGTGAGCTGGGATCAGAGACCCGAGGCCGATGTGAACATAGAATTTCAATCGGCTTCCGACCTTGCGGACGATTCGATGCGTCTCGCCTTTGTGTTCAAGGCGGCCGCAGATGCTTACAACACCGACTATCCGGCGACTGTAGGCCCGCATATGACTAACACCGACTCCACGCCCTTTATGAACGAGGTGCCCTCGATCAGTCTGCGTGAGAATGAAAGAGGCTCTCAGACAGGGGGAGGTTGGAATCCGACCTGGCACACACCTCTGGATGTGTGGACGAATTTCACGGACAAGGATTTTCGACTTGGCTTGAATGCTGCGCAGACTACGCTTTCTGCTGTAGCCAAATTAACTGCTGCTACGGTAAACGATTAATCGCATCTCTTCCGACAATAGCTAACGACAGTAATCGAACCGCTGTCGTTAGCCTATTCTCTTAGAAGCTAGCCAGAGATGTTGCTGCTATGGCTTGCCGACGAAATCGATCTTGCCAAGCGCTACACCGTTGTGACGCAAGATGTTGTAGGTCGTGGTCACGTGAAAATGGATGTTTGGCAGGGCCCACATCAACAGGTAGCTCGTACCGGTAAAATCGACCTCAAAGGTGCCGGCCTGCATCTTAATCGCCTTCTCTTCTGTTCCATTGATCTTGTCCTCGGGTACTGACTCGAGGAATTCGATCGTCTTCTTGATGCGCTCCTGTAATTCATCGAAACTCGATTCCGTGTCTTCGAAGCTAGGTGCCTCTATGCCGGAAATTCGAGAGGCGGCGCCCTTGCTCACGTCGCAGGCTATCTGCACCTGACGCGAGAGTGGAAACATATCCGGAAACAGGCGAGCTGTTGCCAGTATAGTGGGATCTATTTCATGAGTGTCAGCATGATCGGAGCCTTTCTTAAGAATCGCGGATAAATTGTTTAATGCTCGAATGAAATAGGGGATGGAGCTGGAATACATAGTTAGTGACATGATGAGCCTTAGATTAGGAAATAGGAAAAATCACCTTATGGTGATTGAAAAGAGAGGCGATATTAACGGAGTCTTCATCTATGAGGAACGTCGAAAGACATAATAATAAGTGAATTCCCAATCGCTAGAGGGCACGCATGTGAACGAAGAAGAAAGAAGAGCCGCAGGTCGCCGCCGCGAGGATCGCAGAGCGCAGAGTCAGGCAGAAAATTGGTCGGGAGAAGAACGTCGTCAGTCAGACCGCCGTCAGGGTGAACGACGATCCGAGGCTAGTACTAAATAGGAACTGGCTAGCCAGAATTAGCCCTGTCAGAGCCGCTCAACGCGGCTATCAGTGCAGCATTTCCTTGCTTTTATGCCCGTAGTTGCTACATTGCGTCCATGCCAGAATCCAGTACCTCCTTACTCGTCAAAGCCTCTTCTTTTCTAAAGCCTTATACGAAGCAGATCATCATAGCGTCTATTGCGTTGGTTTTTACCGCGGCGCTAACCCTAGGTCTCGTTCAGTATGTAAGAATCATCGTCGACCGAGGCTTTGTCGAGGGCTCGACTGAATCGCTCAACACGGCAATAGTAGGCTTCCTCGTTGTCGCCCTCTTGCAGGCGGTGGGAACTTTTGCTCGGTTCTATTGGGTCTCCTGGCTTGGCGAGCGGGTAACCGCCGATATTCGCAAGGCGGTGTATTCCCATATCATCGATCTGCATCCCGGATATTTCGAGGATAATCTAAGCGGCGAGATTCAGTCGCGCATCACGACCGATACTACCCTCATACAATCCGTCATCGGTTCCTCTGCCTCGATTGCGCTGCGTAATCTGTTGATGATGGTTGGCGGCACCATCTTTCTCTTTATAACAAACCCAAAACTGACCAGCGTAGTCATGATCTGTATACCGCTGGTGATTGGGCCAATCCTGTTCTTCGGCAGGAAAGTGAGGGTGCTATCGAGAAGCAGTCAGGATGAGATTGCCAATGTAGGTGCCTATGTCGGTGAGAGCATTCAGCAGATCAAGACGGTTCAGGCCTATAATCATCAGACTCATGATGATAGAAAATTCTCTGACCATGTAGAGACGGCCTTCGATGTGGCTCTGCGCCGCATCATGATGCGTTCTTTCCTTATAACAATTGTTATAACTTTAGTTTTTGGCGCGCTCGCAGCAATGATCTGGGTCGGGGGTCAAGACGTTATCAATGGAACGATGTCGGCGGGTGAGCTGACGGCATTCGTGGCCTATGCGGTGCTGGTGGCATCTGCTGTAGGGGCGATAAGTCAGGTTATCAGTGAGTTGCAGAGAGCGGCCGGCGCTATGGAGAGATTGATGGAGCTGCTGGAGGCCAAGAATGAAATCATGGCACCAGAAAAGCCACTGCAGTTAAATGGTGAGTTCAAGGGCCTGATATCCCTGGAGGCTGTAACCTTTTCCTATCCATCACGACCCGAGACCCCGGCGCTGGACAATGTCACTCTGCGTATTCTGCCGGGGGAGAGCGTAGCTCTAGTAGGGCCTTCTGGTGCAGGCAAGTCGACCCTGTTCGATCTGGTGTTGCGCTTCTACGACCCGCAAGCTGGAAGCTTGGCCCTCGATGGCATCGACATTCGAGAACTCGATCCGCAGGAACTGCGCAGTCATATCGCCATTGTGTCGCAGCAGCCAACCATGTTCACCGGTAATGTTTGGGACAATATTCGCTACGGCAGGCCCGATGCAAGTGACGATGAGGTGCGCGAAGCAGCAGAATCAGCCTTCGCCAGCGAGTTCATCGAGAAGTTACCCGAGGGCTTTGACAGCTATTTGGGCGAGTCCGGAATTCGTCTCTCAGGTGGCCAGAAGCAGCGCATCGCGATAGCGCGTGCGATTCTGAAAGATCCAGAAATCTTATTACTCGACGAGGCTACGAGTGCGCTGGACGCCGAGAGTGAACGCAAGGTGCAGATGGCTCTGGAAAAGCTCATGGTCAATCGAACCTCCTTGGTCATTGCACATCGCCTTGCAACTGTCATGAACGTCAGCAGGATAGCCGTGCTGGATTCTGGTAAGTTAATCGCGCAGGGTTCTCATAAGGAGTTGCTCCTCGAGAGTGAGCTGTATGCGAATCTGGCGAAGCTGCAGTTCTCGGCCAATTCCGATCACGTGAGTTAAACAAGCTAGCAGAGGGCTTCATTTGAATTCGAATGAATACATTGATGCGGTTCGCTATTGGCTGGAATCTTTCGTCGTCGAACTAAATCTTTGTCCCTTCGCGAAGCGAGAGCTGGTGAAAGATCGCGTTCGATTCTCGACTACCTCCGCCGAATCACTCGAATCCCTGTTGGCTGATCTATTGCTGGAGATGCAGCTACTCGAGAGCGACCCTGAGATAGAAACGACCCTCCTCATCCATCCCAATGCCATGCAGGAATTCGCGGACTATAATCAGTTTCTCGATTTGGTGGATGCACTCATCGAACAAGAGGGTTATACGGGAGTGTTTCAGGTTGCCAGCTTCCACCCCAACTATCAGTTCGCCGAGACCGCAACCGATGCAGCTGAAAACTACAGCAATCGATCTCCCTACCCACTTCTGCATATCTTGAGGGAGGCGAGTGTTGAGCGGGAGATAGTTAACTATCCCGATGTCGATGAGATTGGGCAGCGTAATATTCGCCTGTTACGAGAGTTGGGCGTGGCGAGACTAAAGACCCTGCTGCGACAGGGTGAATAGGATGATTAATTGTCCCCGCCTCGCGATATCGTTGGACAATTTGTGCCGGCCTTTATTAGGATGAAGCCTCTACTTTCGTGACACTGAATTGAGGTGGCATCATCGACAATCTCCGCGACAACAGCATCCGTAAGCTAAAGACCAGCTCCTCCAACTATAAATACTATAGCCTGGAGTCCCTGCAAGAATCAGGGTTCGAGGGCATAGCATCTCTTCCTGTCTCCATAAAAATACTGCTGGAGAACCTATTGCGCCACTATGATGGCGAAGTCGTGACCAGGAAGCACATCGAGAAGCTTGCCGACTGGGAGAATTCACAACACAGTAGTGAAGAGATTATGTTTCTGCCTGTTCGCGTGCTAATGCAGGACTTCACCGGCGTGCCCGCTGTAGTGGATCTGGCGGCGATGCGCGATGCCGTAGCCAGAGGAGGCAAGGATCCTTCGCTCATCAACCCTACCAACCCGGTGGATCTGGTCATCGATCACTCGGTCATGGTCGACAAGTTTGCTGTCGATTCGGCCTATCGCGAGAATGTGAAGATTGAGATGCAGCGCAATCGTGAGCGCTATCAATTCCTGCGCTGGGGGCAGACCGCTTTCGATAACTTTCGCGTAGTGCCTCCCGGTACCGGTATCTGTCATCAGGTTAATTTGGAATACCTCGCCAAATCCGTTTGGCAGGGGGAGATCGATGGCGAGCTCTTCGCCTACCCCGATACGCTAGTCGGTACGGACAGCCACACCACCATGATCAATGGCCTAGCCGTTCTCGGTTGGGGTGTGGGTGGCATCGAAGCTGAGGCGGCAATGCTTGGGCAGCCCCTGTCTATGAATATTCCTCAGGTTGTAGGCTTTAAGTTGGAAGGAGATCTGGCCGAGGGTATTACCGCGACAGATCTGGTACTTACGATTACCGAGATGCTCAGAGAGCATGGCGTGGTGGGTAAGTTTGTCGAGTTCTATGGCGCGGGATTGGACAATCTGAGTCTGGCAGATCGCGCTACTATCGCTAATATGACGCCAGAATATGGTGCCACGTGTAGTTTTTTTTCGGTAGACCAGAAGACACTGGACTATCTAACGCTTACCGGACGAGACGAGCAATTGGTAGAACTGGTGGAAGCCTATAGCAAGGCTCAGGGTCTGTGGCGTGATGATGATGTTACTGTGAACTACTCTAGCGAGCTGAGTCTCAACATGGGCAAAGTGGTGCCTTGCCTCGCCGGCCCGAAGCGTCCACAGGATCGAGTGCCGGTTACCGATCTGGCAAGTCGCTTTCAGAGAGAATTTGATCTTGCCAAGCCTAGGTCGGTAGCCGTCACCGGCGAAGACTACGACTTGGAAGAAGGTGCCGTGGTCATTGCGGCAATCACATCCTGCACAAACACATCGAATCCCGAGGTTATGATGGCCGCCGGTCTAATGGCGAAAAAGGCTCTGGAGAAGGGCTTGCAGAGGAAGCCCTGGGTCAAGACATCGCTGGCGCCGGGTTCCAAGGTTGTATCGGAATACCTGCAGCAGGCGGGATTGCAGCAGTCGCTGGACGATCTTGGCTTTAACCTGGTGGGCTACGGCTGCACGACCTGTATCGGTAATTCTGGCCCGCTGCCGGAGCCGATCGACGCGGCAATTGCCGAGAACGATCTAACAGTGTGTTCGGTGCTTTCCGGAAACAGAAACTTCGAGGGCCGGATTCATCAGCGCGTCAAGGCGAACTGGCTGGCCTCGCCACCGCTGGTGGTTGCCTACGCACTCGCTGGCAGCGTTAATGTCGATATTAGTTCGGAACCACTGGGTGAGAATGCCGCCGGAGAGTCTATCTATCTGAAAGACATCTGGCCCAGCAACGAAGAGATAGCCGAGGCGGTGAAATTGGTACGCAGACAGATGTTCGATTCTGGCTACAGCGAAGTCTTCGACGGCGACGAGCAATGGAATAGCTTGCCGATAGAGCCTCAGAAGACCTACTCGTGGCAGCAAGACTCTACCTATATACGCAATCCTCCCTTCTTTGATCCGTCGATTACCGAGGCGGCTGGCGATATCTTATCGGCGAGTATATTGGCGGTTTTGGGAGACTCGGTGACAACAGACCATATATCCCCGGCTGGATCGATAGCGCAGGACAGTCCGGCTGGTGACTATCTGAGGTCTCACGGGGTGGAGAAAGCGCAGTTCAATTCCTATGGGTCGAGACGCGGCAATCATGAAGTCATGATGCGCGGCACGTTTGCCAATATTCGTATCAAAAATGAGATGCTAGCGGGCATAGAGGGTGGCTATACCCATATGGCTGGCGAGACGGCGGCGCTGCCGATCTATGACGCCGCCATGCAATACCAGCAGAGAGACACGGCGCTGGTAGTCGTTGCGGGGAAGGAATATGGCACTGGGTCCAGTCGTGACTGGGCGGCGAAGGGCACGCGCCTGCTTGGCGTGCGTGCGGTAATTGCCGAAAGCTTCGAGCGAATCCATCGCTCCAACCTGGCTGGTATGGGCGTTTTGCCACTGCAATTTATCGATGGTGTCGATCGCAAGTCGCTCACGCTCAGTGGTAATGAACAGATTAGCCTAACCGGTCTGGCGAAGGTCGTATCAGGCATGAAGGTTATGATGGAAGTGAAGTATGTGGACGGAACTACCGCGTCATGTGAGTTACTATGCAGGCTGGATACCGAGTTAGAAGTTCAGTACTTCAATAGCGGAGGCATAATGCCATTCGTGGTGAATAAGTTATTGAGATCATAGGCGGCAACGATGCGTTCTTACTGTGAAGTTAATGCGCGAATCTGCGTTCTCATCTTGGTCGTGATTTCATGACCGCATCGCTGCTGCCAGAGGACGATGTTACGCGCTATCAGCCACTCGCTGCACGTCTGCGCCCGCTCAATCTAGGAGAATTCGTCGGGCAGGAACACCTGCTTAGCCCGGGTAAGTCCATTTTTGAAGCGATACAGAACAAGCTTCCTCACTCGATGATTCTCTGGGGGCCGCCCGGTGTAGGCAAGACGACGCTCGCTAAGATTATCGCCGCTACCTGCGATTACCATTTCGAATCGCTGTCGGCGGTGCTCGATGGGGTAAAGGAAATTCGAGCGACCATCGAGCGCGCCAAGTTTCATCAGGCAGGTGGCACTAGCCAGACCATCCTCTTCGTCGACGAGGTGCACAGGTTTAACAAGGCGCAGCAAGACGCATTCCTCCCACACATAGAGAACGGCACCGTGTTGTTCATCGGGGCTACTACCGAGAATCCTTCCTTCGAACTGAACAACGCCTTGCTGTCCAGAGCTAGAGTCTATCTGTTAAAGCCGTTGACCGAGGATGATCTGCTCGGGGTTATCGACCATGCTTTGCAGGACACGGAGCGCGGGCTGGGCGCATTAAACCTGAAATTAAGTGAGTCGCAGCGAAACATGTTGGCGCGTGCCGGCGATGGCGATGCGCGTCGCGTTCTGAATTATCTCGAAGTGTTAAGCGACATGTCCGAGTTAGTGGAGGGCAGAAGGCAAATTGCAGACGGGCATATTCAGCAGGTCCTGGAAGAGGGCAGCCGTCGTTTCGATAAGGGGGGCGACAGCTTCTATGAGCAGATATCGGCACTGCACAAGGCGGTGCGGGGTTCGTCACCCGACGCAGCCCTGTATTGGCTGGCGCGCATGTTAGATGGCGGCTGCGATCCGGTCTATCTGGCGCGGCGATTGGTGCGCATGGCATCGGAAGATATTGGAATCGCCGACCCAAGAGCGCTGCCACTAACACTCAGTTGTTGGGATACCTTTACGCGGCTGGGCAGTCCGGAGGGGGAGTTAGCTCTGGCACAGGCGACGGTCTATTTAGCCAGCGCTCCGAAGAGCAACGCCGTTTATGTCGCATTCAATGCGGCGAAGCAGGCGGTAAGCCAGAATGGAAGTTTGGAAGTGCCGCTGCATCTACGCAATGCCAGTACCTCGCTGACCAAATCACTGGGCTATGGTGATGAGTACCGCTATGCCCATGATGAGGAGAACGGTTTCGCCGCGGGTGAAAATTATTTTCCGCCGCAGTTGCAGGACGAGCAGTTCTATTTTCCAAGAAACAGCGGTCTGGAAACCCGCATCAAGGAGAAGCTGGATGCCTATCGTTTGCTGAATGAGCAGTCCGGTAATAAACGCTACGACTAGCAGACACGGCTGCTATTGATAGTGTAATTGACAGTGCAATTTACTGTGGTTAAGGTTGATTACTCGGCACAAATACTAAAAAAGTGGAAAGACATGAATACCAGGCTGTCCAGAATACTCATTATTATGTCAATCGCCGGGCTGCTCAATGCCTGCTCGAGCATTGCCAGTCAAGATCCCCGGTTCGATGGCCAGTTTAGGCCTCCCGTCGTTACTAGCAGTGTTGCTGAAGCGGATATGATGGCTAAGTGGTCGCGAAGCTGCGCCCTGTGTCATATCACCGGCGAAGCGGGTGCCCCGGTCGTGGGCGATAGAAGCGATTGGCAACAACGTTTAGCGAAGGGAGAGGAAGCCATTCTCGACAATGTGATAAAGGGTTTTAATTCCATGCCGCCTCTTGGCTATTGCATGGCCTGTGAGGTGTCGGATTTTCGCGCGATGGTCGCCTATATGGCGGGAGTCGATCGATGAAAAAAATCTCACGACGCTCTTTTCTAGCATCCAGTGTCAAGGCTGCTATGTTTAGTGGCTTCGCTGCAAAGGGCGGGGCCTTCGCGCAATCAGCCTCTTGGAGTAACTGGTCCGGTGGTCAGACCTGTCAGCCCGCTGGACGCTATGATATTAGCAGCGAGCAGCAACTCACTAGTCTCCTCAGAAATACCCTGGGCCCTATTCGGCCCGTGGGGTCAGGTCACTCATTTAGTGCGCTGGTGCCCACAGACGGGCATCTCGTCGTCATAGATCAGTTGAGCGGTATCCTGGATTCAGATGCGCAGACGAAGCAGGTAACTCTGGGTGCTGGATCGCGTCTGGGCGACCTTGGGGCGCAGCTAGAGGCGATTGGGCAGGGCATGATCAATCTGCCCGATATCGACAGACAGACCGTCGCCGGCGCCATCGCTACCGGCACTCACGGCACCGGCGTAACCCTGCAAGCGCTGTCGTCCTTCATTACCTCACTGCGTCTTATCACGCCTAACGGCAACGTCATGGACATTGACTCCAGCGACGAAGACTTGCTGCATGCTGCTCGTGTAAACGTAGGGGCGTTGGGCATAGTGACGCAGGTAACGATGCAGAACCGTGAATCTTATAAACTAAAGAAGCGTGAGTGGGCAGCACCCACCGAAGATATTCTTGCCAATTTCGATGAGCTTGCGGCAAGCCACAGACATTTCGAAATCTTCCCTCTGGTATATTCCGATTATTCTTTGGTGCTCTCTATCGATGAGACCGATGAGCCTATAGGGCAGAGCGAAGTAGAGGAAGAGCCCAGCGACGATGCGTCCATCGCCGAGTCACTAGGTCTTAGCGACAATCCCACTCCTGCCGAGCGACTGCGGCTGTCCAATGCTACGGCGTCACGTATTCAGCCCACCGAGGCGGTAGATGTGTCCCATAAGATACTTTCCAATGTACGTAATAGTCGCTTCAACGAGATGGAGTATTCGGTGCCGGCGGAGGTTGGAGCCGAATGTCTGAGAGAGATTCTGAAGACGATATACGACGAGGCTATCGATGTGCAGTTCGTGCTCGAGTATCGTTATGTGGGTGCCGATGACGATTGGTTAAGCATGTCCTATGGCGATCACCCCCACGCCACGATCTCTATACATCGAACGGCCAGTGCCGATTATCGTCCCTATTTTAACAGAATCGAACCCATTTTCTGGAAGTACGGTGGGCGCCCACACTGGGGTAAGGTGCATAACCTGACTCATGTGGAGTTGACTGAGCTGTATCCTCGTTTTAAGGATTTCATGGAACTAAGACGAGAGCTAGACCCGCAGGGTAGAATGTTGAATCCACACCTGCGTGCCCTGTTTAATGCCTAAGCTTACTACACTGACTTAGGCGGACATGCCTCTGGCGGATATTGGCCAGACCGCCTCAACCACATCCCCGCGAATCGCATACATCTGGTCGTAGAGATTAACCACCGGGTCGCAGTGTGAAACGATGACCTCGAGTTTGTCGCCAACCTTGTAATCGCGTGAGGGATCGTCCCCGTACAGAATCGTTCCGAACTCATCGGACCCGGAACGATATGTCATACCTGATTCACCCTTGATGATAGGCCATGGCTGATTTATGGTGCAGGCCTTGGCGCCGGCATCGGAAGTGGCACGGCCTTCGTACTGATCGTTCAATACCGTGGTCATGACGGTGAGCGATGTAGCAAAGTCGGAATAGACCTCAGCATCCTGCTCGCCGCCTATGGAAATATATTGTGCGTCCATGAAGACATAGCTTCCTACTTGCACGTCGGTCATACCTACCGTGTCATGATCGATGTTGTAGGTGCCGGTACCGCCGCCGCTGAATATCTCGGTATTGAGCCCCGAGGCGTTCATTAGATTAAAGGTATCGGTGGCTTGCACCATGCGCTCCAGAGTCTGCGCCTTGCGTGTCTGGAAACCCACTACATGCTGTGCTGCCGCGTCGTAGCAGAGCATGCCGCGAAAACGCAGGCCCGGTAATTGATCTATAAGTTGCGCAAGTTGCAGGGCGCTCTGGCCGAAAGGTGTGCCCGTACGTCTTATGCCTGGGTCCACATCCACTACCACATCGGCAACTATACCCTTGGCGACCGCTGCCTCCGACAACAGGCGAGCATTGGGCTGCGAGTCAGTAGCCTGGATGAAGCCCGGGCATTGCTGCGCCAGGTTCATCGCGCGGTTTATCTTCGTTGGGGTGACATTGCCCGTGGTATTTAGAATCTGATCGATGCCATTGAGAAACATCGCCTCTGCCTCGCTGACCTTCGCGGTGCAGATGCCCACGGAGCCTCTATCCATCTGCATATGAGCGATGGTGGGGCATTTGTGTGTCTTCGCATGGGGACGGCTGGCGATGCCATTGGTACTCATCGTGGTCGCCATCTTGTCGAGGTTGGCTTCCAGCAGATCCAGGTCTACGCACAGGGCTGGCGTATCCAACTCCCACTTGGACACGTTTACCGACATCTCGCCGTTGGCATAGAAATCGCGCATCTCCTGGGAGGTGTAGCCTTGGGCTGATGTGGGTATCCAGATGGCGGCGGCGCCACTGGCCTGCAAGAAACGACGTCTTGAGATGCTATTGTTCTTCATGGGGAGCCTCTTCTTTTTCTAAGTTCGTCACTGAGACTAAATAGTACTCGAATCTGAGCCCTTACAGTAAAAATACTGTCGTATAGTTGGGTGTTCACGACTAATAGAAAATGAGATAATCTGCATAGTGCAACGCTCAGCGTTTCGCTATACTGGTTAGTCGAAATCTCAATGCGGTGTGCCTATAGATCTTATCTAGGATCTTGTTGAGGGCTGGTCTGCTTTCTAAGATGTAGCTCAGGATCGAATAGTGCGGTATTCAACAAGAATAATAAGTGTTCTTCTAGCAATTTATAGTGTCGTTGCGACTGCACAAGACGCACCCGCAGACGAATCCACGATCTCCTACCCAGCCTCTTTCTTCGCGCAATACGGGCCAGTGTCAGTCAATGACATGCTCAATGTTATACCCGGAATCAGTCTGGCACTCGAAGGAAACGAGGTTCGATCCTTTACTAGCGCAGATCGCGGTCTCGGGGCTAGCGAACAGATTCTCATTAACGGGAAGCGCATGGCTGGTAAGGCTAATGAGGCTAGCAGCCAGCTTGCCAGAATTTCGGCTGATCAGGTTCAATACATTGAAATCATTCGCGGTACCTCGGGCGATCTCGATGTCCGCAACACCGGCCAGTTAATCAATATTGTCCTTCTCGAGTCACAATCGAGTTCCAATATATCGACAGAACTGGGCGCGACGCATTTTAAAGATGGGAATGTAGAGCCCATAGGTACCTTTTCATTCAGTGGTCAGACCGGGCAGTTTGATTACCTTGTCAGTGCTCAGGTCGCTTCAGGCTATGAGGCTTTGGACAGCTATGAGATCAGTGTACTGCCTCCAGAGCTTGGCTTAAATGACGTTCGCGAGATCGAGCGCTTTCGAGATCAGACCATCACTACTCTAAACTCGAATATCACCTATCAGATATCACCGGATAGCAGGATCGCCTTCAATGGACTTTACCAGCAGAAAGATCCGCCCACGAAACTGACTAGGACTATTACGAATTTCCTGAATACCCCGCCATCGATTCTGGTGGAGCGTGAGTCGATTCCCGCCAATTCCGATAATTGGGAATTCGGTGGCGACTATGAGCTCAATTTTGACGGTGGCGGAAAATACAAGGTCCTCTTTATCGTCAATGAGAGTAACAACGAAATAACCCGCGAGCGTTTTGTATCCCTGGGCCTCGGTGATCCGGAAGCCAAGAACCTGTTTCTCGATACTGGTAGCAGAGAGCGTGAACGCATTGTGCGCACCTCCTATACCTGGGACCCGTTCGAGGGTCAGAATCTGGAGCTTGGCATCGAGCGGGCGCAGACTATTCTCGATTCTACATTAAAGATTGGTTTGCCTATTCCCGGACTGCCCTCCGCTGATCACGGTGGCTTAACTCCTATTCCCCTGCCGAATGCGGTGTCATCGGTGGAGGAGATTCGCTACGAGGGATTCGCCATACACAACTGGCAGATTAATCAGCGTATGTCGCTGGAAAGCAGCCTGTTCTATGAGGACTCGGAGATCTCACAGTCAGGCGATGTGAATGTTAGTAGAAGCTTCGACTTCCTAAAACCCAAGTTCGATTTTAGATTTAATATGAGTAGCAGCCTGCAGCTTAGTATGTCGGCCGAGTTGGATGTATCGCAGCTGAGATTCTCGGATTTCTCGGCTGCGGCGAATGACCGCGATGAAACTCAGGATACTATCGCCGGCAACCCTGAGTTGGAACAGGAGCAGGTGTGGCGTTACATCGCCAATCTGGACTACCGTCTGCCTAACGATGGTGGCGTGCTCAATTCTAGGCTGTTCTATTACGATGTTGGCAATTCAATCGATCGTATTGATATCTCAACGAGCCCAACGAATCTCGCATCGACCAATGGAAATGTGGGTGACGGCAAGGTGCTGGGGCTGAATTTGAATGCCAGCATTAGATTGGCTTTCCTTAACCTGCCCCAGGTGGTAGTTACCGCAGGGTTATTGGTTCAGGACTCTTCTATTTATGCCCCACTAATTGGCAAGAAGCGAAAGGTCGTGCCATTCGACAGAGGAAATGTCCGCTTCGGCTTTCGGCACGATATCCCATCACAGAATTTTAACTACGGTCTAAATTACCGAGATGGCATCGACGGCAATAGGCCCTTCTATGATATCGACAATGTGATATTTATTGGCTCAGGCATGGTTAGCAATCTAAGTCTGTTCGCTGAAAAAAACAGTGTAGGTGCATTTACCTTCAGAGCTGAGGTAGATAACCTCCTAGATCAGGATGCTTGTCGAGAACGCAGGCGCTTCAATGGTTATTTGCGCGATGGTGATGTCAGAGAGATCGAGCGTTTCTGTACCACTACCGGTGTGCGTTTTACCTTCAAGGTGCGGGCTACTTTTTAAGGATGCCTCCGGGTTTACCGGTTTCACTCTACCAATCTATTCCTAATAGGTTTCCATTTTCTTATTCCTATGCATAATAGGCAACGCTGCCGCTTGGCGTGTTGAATAATAAAGGAATGGAGTAAGAAACGTGGATTTTGAGACACTTGTACAGACCAGACGCAGCGTGCGTGGATACCAGGATAAGCCGGTCCCCCGTGAAGTCATCGAAGAGATAATCCAGGTCGCCAAGGGTGCACCTTCCTCCATGAATACCCAGCCCTGGCATCTTTATGTGGTTACCGGGGAAGCTCTGGATAAAATTCGCAAGGGCAACACAGAAAACATGGTGGCGGGGATAAAGCCGCAGCGCGACTTCCCCACCAAGGAAGCCTACGAGGGTATTCACCGGCAACGCCAGATTGAGATAGCAGTACAGCTATTCGAAGCCATGGGTATAGAGCGCGACGACAAAGAGAAGCGCACCGATTGGGTCATGCGCGGCTTTCGCCAGTTCGATGCACCGGTTTCTATCGTGCTCACCTATGACAAGGTTATGGAACCTGCGGCCATAGCGCAGTTTGATCTGGGCGCAATCTCTTACGGCATCTGTCTCGCAGCTTGGGATAGGGGGCTGGGTACGGTTATCAACGGTCAGGGTGTAATGCAGACGCCGGTGGTCAGAGAGCACGCGGGGATACCCGATGATCAGAATATCCTGACCTGTATAGCCATGGGTTATCCCAACGATGAGTTTTCGGCGAATAGCGTGAAGTCTAGGCGTGCCGAGCTTGAGGACTTCGTTAATTTTGTGGGGTTCGAGTAGGAAGCGCTGTAGGTCCGCTGCGGCTCGATTGGTCGTGCAGTGCAAAGATTGATATCGAATGCTTTTCTTTGATCGAGCGTTTGATTAAGCGACTGATCGTTAGTAAGTGAGTACAGATCTGTAGTTGCAGCTTTACTAGTTCAATAGACTCTCAATCACTCAGGAGATAAGTAGAATGAATAGGCCCGCTGTCGGTACGATGATACTTCTTCTTCCCTTTGTTTCTGCCTGTGCTCAGTTATCTGCGCAGCCCGCCGTGTCAGTCGAAGCGACGGTGGCCTTCACTGAAGGGCCCACCGTCGCAGAAGATGGCACGGTGTATTTCACCGACCTTTACAGTAATCGGATAATGCGGCGCTCTCCTGCTGGTGCGGTCTCCGTATTTCGCCAGCCCAGTAATCGTGCAAACGGGCTAATCTTCGACAGCGAATGGCGCTTGCTAGCCTGTGAAGGCGGTGACGGTGAATCAGTATTGCCGCGTGTCACTCGAACCAATATGGAAACCGGCGATATTGAAGTTATTGCTGACGAATACAATGGTAAGCAATTGCATCAGCCCAACGATCTAAGCTTCGATGCACAGGGACGCATCTATTTTACTGATAGGCCAGGCGCCAACCGGCGGCCCGAACAGACTGGCGTTCACGGTGTGTACCGAATTGATACAGATGGGTCGATAGAACGCATTCTCACTGAGCCGGAGGTGTTACGGCCAAATGGCATAGTGATTTCGCCGGACGATAGCACCCTGTACATTATCGAGACTGAGCAGAGCGAAGGCGGCCCCCGGCTGATTCGTGCCTACGATCTTAGCGCTGAAGGCAGGGTGAGTAACTCGCGCGTATTTCACAATTTTTACCCGGGGCGCAGCGGGGACGGTATGACCATCGACAGCGAAGGCAATTTATATGTCGCTGCTGGCTTGAATAATCTGCGTGGGACCAGTGAAACTCTCGATACAGTAGCCGGCATTCATGTGTTCTCACCCTCAGGAGAGCTGCTCGAGCATATTCCAATTCCTGAGGATACTATTACTAACGCTGCCTTTGGTGGGCTGGACTTGCGAACCTTGTATATTACGGCTGGCAAGACTTTGTTTAGTGTTAGAACGGAGATTGTGGGAACTAGGCGCTAGGGTGCATACCTGAAAAGCATGGGCGCAGGAGCGCGCTGCGCTGCGTGTGCCTTGATTAATCCCGGTTTGAGTTAATTGTAGAAAGCAGGAGCCAAATTCAGGCTTTGGGCAAGTTCCTTGCTGTACTCGATCCAGAAAGTGGCATCTGTGGTTTCAATAAGCTGCTCAACTCTATTCATTGAGTCCAATGTCTCCTCGGCGTATGCGAAGCTCGAGACTAGTAATAGTAGCAGTGTCAAAATTCTAAACCTGAAATACTTTAAACCTGAGGTAAGCGATAAACTCGCTTGGCTGTATCATGAAACATTGCCGCACGTTCGTTCGCGGAATATCCCTTAGTTAACTTCTTAAACTGATTCCACAGTACCGTATACGAGCAAGATAATTTATCGACAGGGAAGTTGCTTTCAAACATGCAGCGCTGCGGCCCAAATTGCTCAATGATGTAATCGTACCAGTCTTGATTCGCTGCAACGAGTTCGTCAGAACTCGGGGGTGCGGCACGTTCATGCCAGCCGTAGCCATTCACTACCATCTGAATTCCACCTACCTTAGCTACCACGTTAGGATATTGAGCGAGTTTGGCAATTGCAGGTTTCCACGCTGCAAAGACTTCATCTCTGCGACCCGCATAAGTGCCGATTCCAATAGGGCCGCCAAGATGATTCAGTATGATAGTAGTATCGGGAAAGGTCTTGGCTAGATCAGTGAGGTCAGCGATGTGGGTGTGATACAACCAGCCTTCAAAGGAGAGGCCGTATGTTCGCAGATGCGCATAGCCTTTGCGAAAATCAGGATCCAGCAAAACATGTTCCAACGCATTGGGGGAGCGATTTGGAGTAACGGACAAATCGGCCCAGGCAGCACGATGGCGAATTCCCCTAAAGCGCTGCGGGCTGGCAGCCATGTGAGCCTCTAATACTGGGGCCACAGCATCACCGAGTCGTAGATTGGCAGAGCCAACTATGCCGGTGGCTACGCGCGTTTCACCGTAGTTGCCACTAGCACTTTTTGCGGCTACGCCTTGCACAAACTCTGTTTCACCGATTACTTTTAGTTCGTCGGGTCCATCGGCGCGGTACATCGACGTGCATTCGACGAAAACCGTCTGGCGCACATTGTGCGCACTCGTGTCCTTTAGAAGATCTGCTAGCATGTAGGTATTGCCAGGCCGCTCCCAGAGATGATGGTGAGGATCGATTATCGGTAGGTCTGGCTCAACGGCTGCTTCGGCGGTCAAGGAAAGCCATTCGAGAGCTGGCTGAGCCATCGATTTCTTGCCGGCTAAGCCGGGCAGGGCACCCGATAGAGCAAGTCCGCCAGCGGTATACAGCCCCGCATGATTGAAAAAATCCCGCCGCGTGATTTTAGTCATTGCACTATCTCCGGTGATCGATGAGCAGTGGTCGATTATTTATCTTTTAGCAACGACTAACAAGCCATCTCTTTTAAAGAGCATTCATTTACTACTGACACAATCTGGCAGTGATAGTCTTCCACTTTTATTGCGGGGGTGCCAGTGCTAGCTGCTTGGTCTACAACATTTAGCTTGGCAGGTTAATTGTAATTCATGTACTTTATTCCTCTAACGGAATAAAAATAAAAGGAAAAGCCATGTTCAGATCGAGAAAATTACTCTATATCATTCTGTTGACCGGCTCCTTGTTTGTGCTGAATATAGGTCAAGAATTGCTAACTGTGCTGCTCAGCGCGGCAAGTAGCGACCAAAGCGTTCCTCGCTTTGAGGTCGATCCTTTTTGGCCTCAACCGCTTCCTAATAAATGGATTCTCGGTCGAACCATTGGCGTCGATGTTGATGCGAGAGACCATGTGTTTATCGTACACCGTGATTCTGACGACATGTTCATGTCCCAGGAGATAGGTTTAGATTTAGGAAACTCTCAATGCTGCACGGCAGCTCCGCCCATATTGGAATTTGATGCCGAAGGAAATTTGTTCAGCTCCTGGGGTGGTCCTTCTTGAAGTGGTGAATTCGAATGGCCTGCGTCCAACCATGGAATCGAGGTTGCAGCCAATGGCGATATTTGGATAGGCGGAAATGGAAGCGGCGATTCCCATGTGTTGGTATTCACTCGCAATGGCGAATATATTCGCACCATTGGTGAGCCAGGTAATGGGCGCGACAGCAATAGTACTACCCATTTCGCCCGCGTTGCCGAGATTGCTATCGATAGATCGGGCACCGAGGCCTATCTGGCGGATGGCTACACCAACCGGCGAGTCGCCGTGATAGATGTGGCAACCGGAGCCTTCAAACGCTATTGGGGAGCCTATGGCAATCGTCCGGATGATGACGCTGATAACAGCTATGTTCCGGATCAGGCATTACCTCAGCAATTCAAGGGACCGGTGCACTGTGCCGAGCCATCGAATGATGACTTGATCTATGTCTGTGATAGGGGCGGAGACAGAATTCAGGTGTGCAGGCCCGATGGAACCTTCATTAAGGAGGGGATGATTGCGCCGCAAACGCTTGCGATGGGCTCAACCTGGGATATTGCTTTTTCTCAAGACGATGATCAGGAGTTTATCTATGTTGCTGACGGCTCCAATATGAAGGTTCACATACTCGACAGGACCTCTTTGGAGGTACTTTACACCTTTGGCGAAGGGGGTAGGCAGCCGGGTATGTTCTTCTCGCCGCATAGCATAGCTACCGACTCGGAAGGGAATATTTATACGACAGAAACCTATGAGGGTAAGCGGGTGCAGAAGTTTTTGTACACGGGTTTGGTGCCGCTTCAGAATGTTCGCGAAGGTGCGGCTTGGCCAATGCAGGAACGCAACTGAATTTGAAGCCAGCATCTAGGGGTATCTAAGGGGTTCAGCTAGTTCTATTGAACCCTTCGATAGTCTTTCTAAAAAACTCGCTGCCGCTAAGGCTGGTTCTCTGCCTCGATCTTGCGTTCCTGCCGCTGCTGCTCTTCCTCTTTGACGGATTCTATTACCTCTAGAACGCCGTCTACGTCGGCGTCAGTCAGGTTCTCCGCGAAGGTGCCGGTCAGCTTGCTCTCCGCCTGCAGTTCACCGTCTTCGAACAGCTTCCAGATTTCCTTGGCGTATTGTGTCTTCAGTAGTTGAGGAGCGAACTGGCCGTAGTAGTTGCGAATCTTGTTTACGTCACGCTCCAGCATGGCCTCGGCATTATTATTTGCTGCGGCATCCACGGCCTGTGGTAGGTCGATGATTACAGGACCGTTCTCATCCACTAATATATTAAACTCCGACAGATCGCCGTGAACCAGTCCTGCACAGAGCATACGCACGACGAAGCGCATCACCGTGGCGTGATCGCGCACGGCATCCTCGGCGGACAGCATCACTTCGCTGAGGCGTGGTGCCACAAGGCCATCGCTGTCGGTGACCAATTCCATCAACAGGACGCCATCGACACAGGTATAGGGCTGGGGAACCCGTACCCCAGCAGCGGCGAGCTTGTTCAGCGCGTCTACCTCGGCGTTGTGCCAGGTCTGTTCTTGCTGCTCGCGGCCGAACTTCGAGCCTTTATCCATGGCACGGCTGCGGCGGCTGTTGCGCGACTTGCGACCTTCTCTATAGAGCACCGCCTGCTTAAAGCCACGGTTCGCAGCCTCTTTGTAGACCTTGGCGCAACGAATCTCGGCGTTGCAGCGCACTACATAGACATCGGCTTCCTTGCCGCTCATTAGTCTGCTGACGACCTCATCTATAAGGCCTTCCTCTATAAGGGGCTGGATTCGCTTGGGGATTTTCATGGCGTCTTTTTACAGTACTTGGGTTGGGGATGCTAGGGGAAGCTTGAACTATTGAAAGATAGAAGTGTGGGAAATACGGGCAGGGCGCTGTAATGGTGCCGAGTTGGAGCTAAGCGGCTAGCTTGTTTTGTTTATGGAGGACCTGTGTTTACTTCTCATTGTTATCCGGTTTGGGCCTCGGGTGATGTCTCACCTTCTCCGGCTTGAGTTCATAGCACCATCGTTAATGCCACCGCGCCGCACATGGCATATAGCCCCTTTAGCACCCACATCATCACGGTGTCTTGAAAATGTTCCAGCTGCTGATCGGCTATGCGTCGCTGCTGCTGCAGAGTCTCTGCTAGTCGGCCGCTGGCTTCGGCAGAGATCAAAATAGAACGAAACTCAGGGTTCGGCAGGAGAGAGTAATCGGCAAGAGACTGACTTAATGGATGCCCGTTTTCCAGATCTTTTGATGCCGCTTTAATTGCCTTGCGATAGGAAGCTTGATTCAGTAGATCGGCCATCTGGCGCAATGCAGACACCAGGTCTACACCGGCTGCCACTTGTGTGCCCAGTAAGGCGTACCAGTGTGCTATTAATGCCCATTGATAAGCCTTGTGTTGCTGCATTCCAAATCGCCAGGCTTTTTCCAGCCACCACCAGCCATCCTTCAATACAACGCTTACAGTCTTGTGAATAATGGCATAGCAGATAAGACACCAGAGAGTATTGCTGACGAATGCGGCGAGCAGCCCCTGTCCCTGTGCGGCTACCAGTGCGAGGCTGGCACCCCAGCCAACAAATAGCAGCAAACAGAGTAGATAGAACTTTGATTTCAGTTTGCGCTGATGCGCCTCTCGATTTTCATAGTCTGCGGCAAGCTGCTGCAGTGCCTGACTGAGCGTTCCGGCATTATTAGCGGCGCTGAGTGTGACCTGCTGCGGCGCGCTAATCAGCTCAAGAAACTTCATTGCAGCCGGCAGGCTGGAGCCCTTCTGCAGTTGTTGCAATATGACAGGTCCAGCAGGATGAGCCATGGTAGCAGCTTTGGCCCAGGCATCAGCAAGCGGTATTCCTGAAGTAATCAAGGTCGCCAACTCGCGTAGCTGTTGGGCTTTCAATGGTCGATAGTTGAATCGCGATTTGCTGGGCATATTGTTTTTTTAGTCGCTCCTATACTCATTCTACAGAATGCCGCAAGCAAAGCGACAAATCGGAGGGTAGACAGATTGTTAATCTATTCGTCGGGATGGGATACTTCATCAGAATCATACTGCTGGGCTTAATGGGAGGAAATAATTGTGGAAGTTTTCGATGTTTTGATTTTGGGTGCAGAGCTGTCGATGGCGCTGGCGGGATTCGCGGGTATTATCGCGACATTTCAGTTTCGCGACACAGAGAAGATACGCCGGGCTGACGTGGTCGGGCTTAGCATTATCGTGGTCTATTCTCTTCTGGCCGCACTGCAATGTGGTGTGATTCTAATCTTAAACCTAATCGGAATTTCCGAAGCAGCTCTTTGGACAACCGGTAGCATCCTCTCTATGTCCTGCATGGGCTACAACCTCTATGCCTTCTCCAAAAATATGAAGGGTGCCGTCAGGAATAGAAAATTGATCGCTACGATGTGGGCGCTGCAATGGGTGTCTGTGATCGTGTTTGCTGTCAACGTGCTTAACGCTTTAGATATCGTCTTTCACAGAACACCTGGCCCATTTCTAGTAGGCCTAGCGTGGGGATTAGGGCTTGCGGGATGGATGTTTATTCGTTTGTTACTCCTTCCCATCTGGCGAACTATTTACAAGCAGGAGGCGCGCGAGAAAACGACTATGGAGGATGGTTTGGGTTCCCAGATCTAAGTCATAATATATTTGTTAGAAAAAAGAAACTGAGCCCGAGTTTTCCTTTAGAAAATAACAGAGTTTCTGGGATCAAAAAGCAGCCTATGGCGGCTGCTTTCGGTCAAGCGCGGGCGCTGTTCGATCAGCATGTCTATGTACGGCGACAACCCACTTAAACTATTAATGTCTCTGGTTCCTAATTGTTCCCTCCATTCTGGTTCGCCCGAATGGAATCAATTTCCTCGCGTGCCTGCAAGGCTAGGCGCTCTTTCTGATCGAAGGTCATGCAGGTAAATCGGCTTATGTTGCTGGTCGTTGACCTTTCCCTGGAGCAAACGAGTTTTTCACCTTCGGAGCTGACTGTCGCATTGTAAGCCTCTACCTGTCGCTGCGACGTGATTCTGGGGATGCCACTATTGTCATACAGGTTCGCGCAACCGCCGAGTGATAGTAAGAGAACAGCGCTGGTTATTAGTATTTTCATTTCATTGCTTCCGTTCTTTGTGTCGGTTCGAGTACTACTAGTTCATGGCGAACTTACCCCTATTCGGGGTATTTGTCATGGAATATTCAGTTCAAACCTGACCGTGCGAATTTCCTCCTATTGCTTGGTAACCGGGTGTAGTAGTGGAGTGTAAGCTTCGATTAGAAGCCGCTACTTGAACTCGGTAGCGGTAGGGCGAATATTAAGATCTTACGCGCTGGTTCGGCTGGGTGAATTCATTGTCATGGCTGCGCTTGGCACTATTCGATTGGTTTCAGGATGCTTTCAGATATCGCCTCCATTAGACGCCACCTGTCTTTTCTGTACTGATCAGGGTGTTTCTTGTCTGACCCTACCCGACAGCCCTGCAAACCCTGAAATTGGCGGGGAAAGAAGATAGTAAATGCCCTGTCTGCTTGCAAGAGCCGGAGTCTCTTTTTGAGAGCTCGGATAGAGAAGAATATCTGCTTTAAGTAACTGGAGAGGGAGGCTGTTAATTAGTGTTCATATTGCACGATTATTGAAATGCGCAGTTATTTCAATATTTGATAAGCATTAGCTCTCAATAACAGCCACATCTGCGGCGATTTCCATACAAAGAGAGGGTGTAATCGTAATATAATCGACCACTGTTGGACCACGGGCCCGTGCCGCGCACAGCATCCACAAGGATTAAATAGCTGCATTGACGCTAGTCTCTTGATCCGAGTCAATGAACACATATTCGTAGCAAAATTTCAAAAACACTTACTTTGAGCTGAATTGGATTAGGTTCGTCCGTAGCTTTAAGTGAGTCATAAGGAGAATTGGACAATGCAAAAATTTAACCCTATCAGCCTGCTAGGCCTGTTGCTGGCATTTGCCGCACCCGCCGCAGTATTTGCCCAGGCCGACCAGATTACTTTTCACAAGGACATTGAGCCAATCCTGCAGCGCAGCTGTCAGAGTTGCCATAGAGATGGCGGCGTTGGCCCAATGCCATTGGTAAGTTACGATCAGGTAGCGCCTTTCGCTGGCTTGATAGAATACAAGACTGCGATAAGAGATCGCGCCGGTGCCATGCCGCCTTGGTATGTTGAAAAAGGCATCGGAATCCAAGAATTCAAGAACGATGTCTCTCTAACGGACGAAGAGATCGCTGCTATCTCTACCTGGGCGCGAAGTGGTACGCCCAAGGGTAACGAAGCAGACGCGCCCGCTGCGCTGGTCTTCGATGACAGCGTTAAATGGACTGCCGGCGAGCCGGATCTGGTTCTAGTCAGCAACACAGTGACCAAGCTTGCAGGCACGGCGGACTGGTGGGGCGAGATCGACAGCATGCTCATCGATATTCCAGAAGATCGCTGGGTGAAGTCAGTTGAGGTTGTTGAAGTAAATGACGTCAACAATCAGGCAGACAAGGGACGCGACACCGTAGGTGGCGCCTACATCTTCCACCATATGATCTGGGGCACGGCTGATCTAGACGAGAACGGCAATCGCACTGGCCCTTCTCTGGCGTGGCCGGTTCATGAAGTGGGTCGTAACGCTGACATCTTCGATGAGGAAGCAGGCCGTCTGTTAAGAGCTGGTAGCTATCTGGTATCCGATTCAGTGCATTTGCATTCCAACGGTCGAGATACTGACGCCCACCTGGAAATCGGCTTTCGTTTTCATCCAGTAGGCTATGCACCGAAATTTAAGGATGCCTTCTTCAATGCTCAGGGCAATGGCGTAGATATCAGTATCCGCGGCAACGAGAAAGACCAAGAGCTTCACGCCTACACCACGCTGACCGAGCACACCAAGATTTCTACCTTCGAGCCGCATCTGCACGCTCCGGGTGAGCGCATGTGTCTCGAAGCGATTTGGGGCTACAACGTGGAAACGCTTTCATGCGTAGGCTACGACCACAACTGGGTTCGTGGCTATGCCTATGCAGATGATTCTGCTCCTCTCTTACCTAAGGGTACGATCTTGCACATTGTTGGTTACATGAACAACACAGAAACCAATCCTAACGTGCCAGATGCCAGAAACTGGCAGGGTTCGGGCAACCGCTCTGTGACCAATATGTTTATCGACCTGGGTATTCGGGTAACCATGACTGACGAGCAGTTCTTCGCCGAGATGGAGAAGCGTCGCCAGAACTTAAATTTGGGTCCTAATGACCATGTGGTTGGCTGCCCTCTCTGTCTATTGCCTTTGGTTCAGCCACTAGGCAACGCATCGGCAAGCCAGGAGCCTGCTAACGATGTTGCACTTCAGGGAGCGGGCCAATAATGAAAATCAGTAATCAGCTAATCCGCAAGGCAGCGGCCCTTGGCTTCGCTGCTCTAGCTTTCGCTTCGATAAATCTGGCGCAGGCTGAATCTTACAATTTCGGTAAGAACATAGAAGTAGCCTATGAAGGCTGGCGCCCGCTGGAAGACGGGACCTTCAACTTCATGTTCGGTTACATGAATGAAAATTGGGAAGAGGAGATCGATATAGAGGTAGGCGAGAATAACTTTCTTTCCCCAGGTCCGGCCGATCGCGGTCAGCCCACTCATTTCCTCCCCAGACGCAATCGCTTCACTTTCGAGGTGAACGTCCCTTCAGACTGGGGTGATCGTGAATTGGTTTGGGAATTAACTGTCCGTGGTGAGACGCGCCGTGCCTATGCGACGCTAAAGCCCGATTACCTGGTAGATAATATGGTGATCGCCTCAGAGACTGGCTCTTTGGGTGCTGGTACCTCAAGCCCGGAATCCAGAGCCAATATCGCGCCGGTAGTCACACTTCAGGGTGACACTGTCGATGGCAAGCACATGCGTACAGTGCGTGTAGGTGAGCCGCTGAGCTTTGAAACAAACCTTGTCGATGATGGTATTCCCAGAACGCGAAGCATGGTGGACACGGTGCGTGCTATCGCGGCGGGTAGCGGCGAAGGAACAACCGAGCAGATGGTGCAGAATCAGATGGCCCTGCGGATTCCATGGAAGCCCACGGTGCAGAAGATCAATGGACTGTTCCTGTCATGGAATGTCTATCGTGGCGCAGGCAAGGTGACTTTTGACCCACCTCAGCCGAAAGTATGGGAAGACACACGCCCCGGTTCTAACTCCGCATGGGGTTTATCCTGGTCGCCGCCTGAGATTCCTGCCAACGGCATGATCGGAACTACAGTCACATTCGAGGAGCCTGGCGAGTACGTCTTATGGGGCCGCGGCGATGACGGTGGTCTCTATCACGATGCCTATATGACAGTGACGGTAACTCCTTAGAAAGATCCCTAAGTGGGCACTCGATAGTTTCGCACGATCAACTTTATTATTGACAACAAAGGAAATAAAACAACGCTCTTTCGAATTTGATAGATTCTTAGGCATACCTGAGCAATCCACTCATATGACTACAGAGAATTCATGCTAGTTTGATTTTTTCGGTTTCAAGTTAGACATAGGTTAGACACGAAGGTACTATCAAAACTGATTCGTGCCTAACCTATTGATCTATATGGTAGCAATGGGTGGACTTGAACCACCGACCCCAGCATTATGAATGCTGTGCTCTAACCAGCTGAGCTACATTGCCAAAATTTTTACTGCGGTCTCCGATAGCACGTCATCTGCGAATTTCATTTCCCATTTCATGCTCGATGTATTCATATACACCTGCGCGTGAAATAGGAAATAAAATCCACATCTAACGCACTCTCGAAAACCTCGCTACAAAATTCTTGTTTCCGAAAGGCCGCGAATTTTCGGCATTTCGGGGGAATTTGTCAAGTTAGACGTTAAATCGAAAGTGGACTACGTCGCCGTCCTGTACGATGTACTCTTTTCCTTCAAGGCGCCATTTTCCGGCGTCTTTGGCGCCGTTCTCGCCGTTATTGTCCACGAAATCCCGATATCCCACCACTTCAGCTCTGATGAAGCCCTTCTCGAAGTCGGTATGTATCACTGCGGCGGCCTGTGGGGCTGTAGCACCTACTCTTACCGTCCATGCTCTAACTTCCTTAGGCCCGGCGGTAAAATAGGTCTGTAGGCCCAGCAGGGTGTAGCCTGCGCGGATTACGCGGTCCAGGCCGGGCTCTTCCATGCCCAGGTCTTGCAGGAATTCGAGCTTCTCGTCGTCTTCTAGCTCGGCGATCTCGGCCTCCAGCTTGTTGCAGATGGCTACGACCTCGGCACCTTCTTCTGCGGCTATGGCTGTTACCGTATCAAGATGGGGGTTGTCCTCGAAGCCTTCCTCATCGACGTTGGCGATGTACATCACCGGCTTGATGGTGAGTAGATGGAGGCTATACAGATCGGAAAGTTCTTCTTTGCTGAGATTGAGGGAGCGCACAGGCTTCGCCTCGTCCAGATGGGTCTTGGCCTTCTCGAGCACGGCAACCTGACGCTGTGCGTCTTTGTCGCCGCTCTTGGCAACGCGTGATGCCTTGTCCAGGAATTTCTCTACACTCTCCAAGTCAGACAGCGCGAGTTCGGTGTTGATGGTTTCGATATCCGAGGCTGGGTCGATCTTGTCGGAAACGTGGGTTACGTTGCTGTCTTCGAAGCAGCGCACTACGTGAGAGATGGCATCGCACTCGCGGATGTTGGCGAGGAACTGATTGCCGAGGCCTTCACCCTTTGACGCGCCCGCTACCAGACCGGCGATATCGGTGAACTCCATCGTGGTTGGAATAACCTTCTGGGGCTGGACTATCTCGGCCAATTTATCCAGGCGCGCATCGGGAATGGAAACGATACCCGAGTTTGGCTCTATGGTGCAGAACGGGAAGTTCTCCGCAGCGATGCCGGCCTTGGTTAGCGCATTAAACAGTGTCGACTTGCCCACGTTGGGTAGTCCGACGATTCCACATTTAACTGCCATTGCTGATTCTCTACTACTGGGTTAAGTAAAAATAGTTGTTTAGGTATGTAACAGGCGCATGGCTTCTTCCCATTCGCCCTTGACCGCTTTCGGTGTAACCCGAATCGCGTCTTCTATGTTCGACATGATGATATCGGCTTCTGATCTGGAAGGGTTGCCCAGTACATAGTTAGCCACCATGGACTTGTGCCCCGGATGACCTACGCCTATACGCAGCCTATAGAAATCCTTCTTTCCGCCCAAGGCGCTGATGATGTCGCGGATTCCGTTATGGCCTCCATGACCGCCGCCGTGTTTGAACCGTGTTACCCCGACCTCAAAATCAATCTCGTCATAAGCGACCAGCATATTCTCCGGCTCGATCTTGAAGAAATTGCACACGGCAGCTACAGACTTGCCGCTGTTGTTCATGAAGGTAGTCGGGAACAAGAGTTTGATGTCGTCTCCGGCAATATTTATTGTGCCGAATTCACCGAAAAACTTACTCTCTCCACGCAGGCTGCCAGAATAACTCTTGGCAAGATGGTGGAGAAAGATGACGCCGGCGTTATGCCGATTGGAGTCATATTGTTGGCCTGGATTACCCAGGCCAACAATAAGCTTTAAGGAATTGCCTGGCATATTTTCCACCTGGCTAGACTAGAAACGAGACTAGTCTTCCTTCTCGGAGTCGTCTTCTGCATCGTCAGTATCATTCGCAGGAGCTTCTGGTGCGCCTTCTTCTTCGGCGACCTCGGCTCTAGGCGCTTGTACTGTGGCTACGCTTAGATCGCTATCTTCATCGCCGTGTGAAAGTGCAACGCTGGTTACGCCTTCAGGCAATGCGATATCGGACAGGTGAACCGCTTCGCCAATATCCAGCTCGATCATGTCGACTTCGATATATTCTGGAAGATCTTTCGGGAAACAGACGATTTCAATCTCATTCAATGTCTTGAGAATGCTGCCGCCGCCCAGTTTGACGCCCACGCATTTATCTTCGTTGAGGAAGTGAATCGGTACGTTAACTGTAATTTCTTCGTTATCGCTCACGCGCTGGAAGTCAGCATGCATGATGAAAGGCTTGGCAGGATGACGTTGCAGTGCCTTGATCACAGCCTTTTGCTTCTTCTTGTCGACATTCAAAGTGATGATGTGTGAAAAGAAAGCTTCGTTCTCAGTAGCCTTAATGATGTCCTTGTGGGCAATCGTTAAGGAAACAGGGTCTTCGCTACCACCGTAAAGTACGGCGGGAATGTTGTTGTCCAAACGGCGTAGGCGGCGGCTCGCACCTTTCCCTAGATCCGTTCGAACCGTGCAGTTCAATTCAAATTCTTTAGCAGACATAAGTCTCTCCTAAGAAGTACTGTAGCCAACTTGCGACCGGTTAGTTACAGGATTAAAAAAGGACATACGATGAAAGCATCGTTGTCCGTTGGTTTATCCGCTCGATCTCAATATAAACCCAGAACAAAAGTTCTAGGTATTATCAAACATCGCGCTAATGGATTCTTCATTGCTCACTCGACGAATCGATTCGGCTAGTAGTTTAGCCATAGAGAGTTGTCGTATGCGCTTACAATTTTTTGCTGCATCGTTCAGTGGAATAGTATCGGTAACTACCAGTGAGTCGAGGCTGGAATTTTCTATGTTCTCGATTGCCGGGCCCGAAAGAACCGGGTGCGTACAATAGGCCATTACCTTCGCGGCGCCGTGTTCCTTAAGTGCGTCTGCTGCCTTGCAAAGCGTGCCGGCCGTATCGACCATGTCGTCGACGATGAGGCAGCTGCGTCCCTCCACATCACCGATGATGTGCATGACTTGGGCAACATTGGCCGATGGTCTACGTTTATCGATAATGGCGAGATCCACGTTCAGCTGCTTGGCTACTGCTCGTGCTCTAACCACACCGCCGATGTCAGGCGAGACGACCAATAGGTTTTCGTACTTCTGGCGCTCAATGTCATCGGTTAGTACCGGTGAGCCGTAGACGTTGTCCACGGGGATATTGAAAAAGCCTTGTATCTGTTCCGCGTGCAGGTCTACCGTAAGCACGCGATTTACGCCTACGGTGCCTATCATGTCGGCAACAACCTTGGCGCTAATGGCAACACGTGCCGAGCGTACGCGGCGATCTTGTCTTGCATATCCGAAGTACGGAACGACCGCTGTAATTCTATTTGCCGAAGCGCGATGCAGCGCGTCGGCCATTAACAACAACTCCATGATGCTGTCGTTAGTTGGTGCGCAGGTGGGCTGAATGAGGAATACGTCCTTGCCGCGAACATTCTCATTGAGTTCTACAGAAATTTCTCCATCGCTGAACTTGCTGATGCTGGCATATCCCAGGGGAATACCGATATGCTTGGCAATATTGTCCGCCAATTCTGGATTGGCATTGCCGGTAAAAACCATCAAATTATTTGGCACGGTAAGTTCCTATAAATGTCGGTAGTCGCAGTTCGGGATGAAACGTTCTGTTCGGCATGAATCGTTCTGATCAGATCACAGCTGTATTAAATATTGTTCTAATTTGCTCTGACACTGACTGAGTAAAATGGCTGGGGTGGCTGGATTCGAACCAACGCATGCAAGGATCAAAACCTTGTGCCTTACCACTTGGCGACACCCCAATAATTCGTCGTTCCTTTACTAGTGCTCTTGCTGCTGGCTTCTAGATCCAGCTCAGTGTGAAAGAATCGATGCCCTTGGCAACGAAGCTCGGCAATTCTTCCGGAAGTTCATTCAGCATTTTCGCAGCGGCAGCCTCGCTATCGAAGCGAGCAAAGAGGCTAGAGCCAGTGCCAGTCATCCTAAAATCAGCAAACTTTGCCAATAATTCGAATGCCTGATCTACTTCTGGATACAGTTCTCTAGTGACTGATTCGCAGTCATTTCGGGCTCTGCCTGCCAGAAAGTCGGCCATTTTGATGGCTTGGGAGTTCCGTGTCAAATGTTCATGACAAAAAATCTCCACGGTCGCCACCGAACACTTGGGAGATACCACCAGATACCAGCTCTCCCCCAATTCTATAGGGCTCAGTCGCTCTCCGATTCCCTCGGCCCAGGCCGATTTTCCGCGGATAAATACCGGCACATCGGCTCCCAGTTTAATGCCGATTTCACAGAGTTTGTCTTCACTGAAATCTAAAGCCCAGAGTCGATTGAGGGCTAGCAGACAGGTGGCTGCATTCGAGCTGCCACCACCTAGCCCGGCCCCGCTGGGGAGCTTCTTGTCCAGGCTGATACTGGCGCCAAGCTGCGGCATGGCGGCCTCTTCTCGCAATAGCTGGGCTGCACGGGTGACCAGGTTATTGTCCAGAGGGGCATCATGCCGTGAGCCTTGGCTGGATGCGATATGCAAGCTGAGTATGCCGCTACTGTCGACCTCGAATTCCATGTGATCGCCATAATCGAGCAGTTGGAAAAGTGTCTGTAGCTCGTGATAGCCATCTTTGCGGCGGCCGGTGATATGCAGAAACAGGTTCAGTTTGGCAGGAGCCAGAAATTGTGCGGATTGCAGTGTCATTACTCGTTTAACGCGTCGCCAGTCCAGTTCAGACCAATAAAGCGCAAGCGAATAGCGTTTCTTGGTCGTGTTAGCTCTACGCGGCGCGGCAGGCTGAGCGCACCATATTGACGCATATCGCTCAGATTGATGGTCCAGTCCGCCTGTTGAATCGTGGTGAGCTGATTGAGTTCGTTAAAGGCGAGTTGGGCTTCTGAATCGGGAGCGGGCAGGCCCTTGATCCAGTAGTTTAATTGCGAGACGGGAAGTTCATAGCCTAGTTGCTCAAGAATAAGGTCTTCGGGGCTGTTTGCAGAAAGCATCTGGCCGTCATTTTCCATGGTGACGAACCCGGGGCGGCCAACAATCTCGGTGGCGCCTGCATTAAAGGTTCCCCACAGGCGAATATTGTAGTCGACGTTCTGTTGCAGCCATATTATGCGGGGCGTATGGGATTCATTGTCGTAGCGGACATTGACGCGACCACGCAGTTCCCATGAGTTCAGTTTTTGCAGCTGGTCGCGCTGGCGTGACCAGTCACTGTTCTCGGAAGCCGGTGGCGCAATGGCGCAATTCGATAGAAATGTGCCAAGAAGAACCAGGCGTAGCATCCGGCCCATAGCTATCCTATAGAGATCATGGTTGATTGCCGCTTTCATTCTGCAACTTGCAGTCTTTCCATCGCCTCGAGAATGAGGGGGCTCTCGGGATCGCTTTCCAGAGCGTCTTGCCAGACGCGCATGGCCTCATCGAAGCGTTCGAGTGCCCACAATACTTCGCCCAGGTGGGAGGCAACCTCGTCATCGGGAAAGGCGGAGAAGGCACGGCGCATCTGCACCAGGGCTTCCTCAAAACGGCCAACCTTATACAGTGCCCAACCTAGACTATCGATGATAGCCGGGTCGTCGGGAGAGATCGCGATGGCACGCTCGATCAACTCCAATGCTTCGTCATAGCGGGTAGTCTGATCGGCGAGCATATAGCCCAGATGATTCAATGCGCGTGAATCCTCCGGCAACATGCTAATGATCTGCTGTAGGTCACGCTCTGAACCTTCTCGGTCACCAATGGAGTCGTAGTAGATTACGCGCGAGAAGAGCAGGTCTGTCTCGTTGGGGTATTTATTCAAGGCGGTATTTAGCAGCTGCTCAGCCGCATCGGGGTGGCCTTCCTGGATGAGCAGGCCAGACTCGATGGTAGTGAACAGTATGTCGAGTCGAGGTTGTCCGCGAGAGAGGCGACTAAGCCAGGCATGGGCATCGTCTAGGCGGCCAAGCTGAATCGAGAGTCGAGTCGACTGTTGCTGTGCGGCGAGAAAATTATTGGTGCCTATGCGTACCTGTCGAAAGTGCTCTATCGATTTCTCTAGCTCACCCTGTTCCTGATAGATGATGCCCAGGTTGTATTGACTCTCATCGGCACGCTGATCGACACCGATCAACTTCGTGTAGGCGGCGATAGCACGATCGAAATTTTCCAATTGTGTGTCTATCAGTGCGATCGAATACAGGGTTTCCCAGTCTTGTGGATCCTGCTCTACAAGGATTTGGAACTGCTGTTGCGCGAGCTCGAAGTCTTCATTCCCGATGAGTAGTCGCGCGTAGGTCAGGCGCAGATTCTTGTTGGTGTCGAATCTTGCTACGCCGTTGCGCATCACGCGAAGCGCGCGTGTGGTTTGGTTCAGGTTCTGCAGTATCTGCGCTTCTATTACCACTATATTGGCAGTGAGAGCTGTCGCGTCTTTTAATAACTCGATTTCCTCCAGGGCTTCTTCGAAATTGCCATTTTGTGCCAGTAATTGAATCAGCGTGGCCTGAATAGTTATCTGCTCGCTGTATTCAGTCCGCAATTGACGCAGGTTCTCAATCAATACTGCTCTGTCTTGTGGGTTAAGTTCGCCCGTGCGTGCTGCTAATGCGGCGAAGTCTATGCTGCCGCCAAATTCAAGCACCCTTGCCATATGGGACATTGCCTGTGCGAAGGCGCCGCTCTCGAGAAACTGTATGCTCAATAATAACTGGGGTTGCGGGTTCCGTGGTTCTATCTCCGCCCAGAGCATGCCCAGTTGCAAGAGGGCGTTGGTATCACGGTTGACCGAGGCAAACTGAATGGCGCGCTGAATGACGGTGAGGTCCCGGGTGGACATGGCGAGGTCGAAATAGCTCTCTCCGGCCTCGGAGACACGGCCGCGCTGGGCGCTCAACTCGCTAATTATGGCCTCATAGAGCTGGTCTTCGGTAAAGTTGCCGTATTCTATCTCAGCGATTGTAGGTGCAGGCGCCGCTGCAGGGGGCATAGAATCTGCGCTGGCGGTGCCCTCAGCGACATCGACTGGTGTTGTTTGAGTAGTGCAGCCTAGAAGGCTGGTGCAGGCGAGAGCGAAGACAAAGCTTTTGATTTGATTCATATTTTACGGTTTTGGCTCCTATGGATGAGCGGTTCGGTAGACGTAGGTCTGCATTGTAGCAGCTACTTTGACCCTGTTCAGAGCAGAATTAGCTCTAGTTTTTGTCCAGGTCGCCAGAACAGACTCTAATGGGAACTGGAGAGGATATTTAGTAACATAGCGACCCCTTTAAAATGGCCCGCGGCAGGTTTCGCGATTTCACCAAGATCCGCTCTAACGGTTAGTTCATGGCATTGGTACTAGTAGGCATAAACCACAATACGGCGAATATCGAGATGCGCGAGAAGGTGGCATTCCCGCCGGAGATCGTGGAGTCTGCACTTGCCGATATTCATGGCCTGCCTGTGATCGAGGAAGTCGTGCTCGTGTCTACCTGTAATAGGACAGAAATCTATCTCGATTTCAGGGAAGAAGACGAGGCGGGTGACAGTAGTGAAGTGCCAGGCGAGCTGTCTGCAAATCGCCAGCTACTAGACAGACAGGCGGAGGTTGTCGCCTGGTTATCCAAGTTTCACGATCTCGAGATAAGCGAGCTGGAGCAGTGCAGCTACTCCTTCGCCGACGAAGACGTTATCCGGCATCTGATGAAGGTGTCCTGCGGTCTGGATTCAATGGTGTTGGGTGAGCCGCAGATATTGGGACAGATTAAATCTGCTTATGCCGTGTCGAAGGATAGGGATGTTGTCGGGCCTGCCTTGGCTCGCGCTTTTGAAGAGGCGTTCTCCATCGCCAAGCAGGTACGAACAGATACCGCCATCGGCGAGAATCCGGTATCGGTTGCCTATGCAGCGGTGACGCTGGCAGAGCGTATCTTCTCAGACCTGCCCAGCCTGAGTGTTCTGCTCATCGGTGCCGGTCGCACTATCGAGCTGGTGGTAAAGCATCTCGTCGATAAGGGTGTAAACAAGATCGTGGTGGCGAATAGAACCCTGAATAATGCCCTGGAGATAGCGAATCGTTTCGATGCCCACGGTGTACTACTGTCGGAAATACCGGAGCAGTTAGTCAAGGCTGATATCGTTGTTTCATCGACTAACAGCCAATTACCCTTGTTAGGAAAGGGTGCGGTCGAGCGCGCGTTGAAATTGCGCAAACACAAACCGATGCTGTTAGTAGATCTGGCGGTGCCACGGGATATCGAAGCGGAAGTCGCAGAGATCGCTGATGCGTATCTGTATAGTATCGATGATATTAGCGAAGTGATCGAAGATGGCGTCAAGAGTAGGGCCGATGCCGCGGCGCAGGCCGAATCGATAATTGAGCGCGGTGTAGAAGAATATCTCAAGCAGCTACGCTCTCTGAATGCGGTGAGTACACTGCGCGCTTTTCGTGACAAGGCGGATGCAATTCGAGATCAAGAATTGGAGCGCGCATTAAAGGCGCTGGAGAAAGGCGAGTCGGCCCAGAACGTTGTCAGCAGTCTGGCGAGATCGATTACACAGAAATTAGTACATTCGCCTAGCGTGCAGATGAAGAAGGCGAGCGCCGAGGGTCGTGATGAACTGCTAGAGTTAACGGCAGAACTCTATGAATTAAATTCAGATTCCAAGCCGAAGTCCGGCAAAGACTCGAAATAGAAAGCGGGAAGTATGAAGTAACGCATGAAAGACTCAATACGCAACAAGTTAGATAATTTGAAAGACCGTTTCGATGAATTGGAGGCATTGCTTAGTGATGCCGAGATAATTTCCGATCAGAATCGCTTCCGTGATCTATCTAAAGAATACGCAGAAATCGAGGAGCTGGTAAAAAGTTACGATCACTTCGTGCAGGTGACTGAAGACCTTGATCAGGCGAAGGAAATGCAGAAAGACGCCGATCCGGATATACGCGAGATGGCAGACGAAGAATTCAAAAGTAGTAGCGAAGAGCTGGAAAAGTTAGAGCTGACATTGCAGACTTTGCTATTGCCCAAGGACAGCAAAGATAGGCTCAACGTCTTTATTGAAATCCGCGCGGGCACAGGTGGCGATGAGGCAGCGATATTTTCCGGAGACTTGCTGCGCATGTATTCCCGTTATGCAGAACTGCAAGGTTGGAAGCTCGAGGTTATTAACGAGCGTCAGGGCGAACACGGCGGTTATAAGGAAGTAGTTGTCCGTATCGAAGGCAAGAATGTTTATGAGAAGCTCAAGTTTGAATCCGGTGCGCATCGTGTTCAGCGTGTTCCCGAGACTGAAACTCAGGGCCGCATCCATACCTCGGCCTGCACCGTTGCCATCATGCCCGAGATGGACGAGTTAGATGATATAGAGATTAATAAAGGTGACCTGCGGGTGGATACCTTTCGCGCAAGTGGTGCCGGTGGACAGCACGTAAACAAGACCGACTCCGCCATTCGATTGACCCATATTCCTTCGGGCATTGTTGTTGAGTGTCAGGACGAACGCTCGCAGCACAAGAACAAGGCGCGGGCGATGTCATTGTTGCAGGCCAAACTAATGGACGAGGCGCAGCAGGCGCAGCAACAGGAAGAGTCTGACAACAGACGTAAATTGGTAGGAAGCGGCGATCGCTCCGAGAAGATCCGCACCTATAATTATCCCCAGGGCCGCGTCACCGATCATCGCATCAAGCTCACTCTGTATAACCTGGCTGAGATCATGTCCGGTGAGCTGGGCTCGGTGATTCAGCCGCTGATCAATGAGTATCAGGCAGACTTGCTTGCGGGTTTGGCTGAAGACGAATAGGCGCGAACCTTCCCATGGAAACGATCAAGCAAGCGCTAGAGAAGGCCAGCTCCCTGCAGAAGATTAGTGATACCTGGCAGCTCGATTCCGAGCTGCTTCTCGCCAGTGCCATCGAAGAATCCAGAGAATACCTTTTTACCTGGCCCGAGCGAGAGCTCGCCGATACACAGCTGCGGGCGTTTCAGGAATTCTGTGAGCGGCGCAGTGCGGGTGAGCCCATCGCCTATATACTAGGCAGGCAATCATTCTGGGATTTCGAGCTCAAAGTAAACCCATCGGTACTGATTCCGCGGCCAGAGACCGAGTTGTTAGTAGAGACCGCATTGGAGTTGCTCGAGGATGCTTACCCCGGCACCGCCAATATTCTTGATCTGGGTACAGGCAGTGGTGCGATTGCCCTGGCCTTAGCGGCGAATAACGACGCCTGGCAAGTCACCGCTGTTGATAGCAGCGCGCAGGCCCTGGCCGTTGCCAGGGAGAATGCCGAGTCGCTGCAGATTGCTAATATTGAGTTTGTGCAGACATCGTGGTGTGATGGTCTCGAAGCAAATTATTACGACCTGGTGGCGGCGAACCCGCCCTATGTACAGGAAGGCGATAGACATCTATTAGAGGGAAGTCTACCCTTCGAGCCGGTTTCGGCACTGGTTGCAGGCGACGGCGGCCTGGCAGATATTCGGACTATCGCAGAACAGGCCCGGCAATTTATGCAGCTGGGTGCATGGCTGTTGATCGAACACGGTTATGAGCAGAAGCTTGCAGTAGCGAAAATCTTGGCCGATGCCGGCTATAAGAATATCGAATGTGTTCTGGACCTGGCGAAGCTGGATAGACTGACCAAGGCGCAGTTCTTGAGCTGAGTCATTTTGTGAATTCTCTATAAAGAGAAGCAGGTAGTCACGCCAGTACTCAAATAGTTAGCGAGATAGAGAGTGAAGTAGCGAGTAATGAAAGACGAACAACTACTCAGATATAGCCGTCAGATTATGTTGCCGGAGATGGATATAGCGGGCCAACAGAAACTCGTCGATGCGACCGTGCTGATTGTCGGCATGGGTGGTTTGGGCTGTCCCGCCGCCATGTATCTTGCGAGCGCGGGGGTCGGACATCTGATAATCGCGGACGACGATGTAGTGGATTTGAGCAACCTGCAGAGGCAGGTCGCTCATAGTCAGGCTAAGATAGGTGAGCCCAAGGTATTGTCAGCACAGCAAACCTTATTGGGTTTAAACCCAGACCTAAAGATCACCCCATTGCAGAAGCGCCTGCTGGGCACAGAACTGAGTGAGGCCGTGAGTCAGGCAGACCTGGTAGTCGATGCCTGCGACAATTTCAGCACGCGATTCGCGATTAATGCGAGTTGTATCGAACACGGCAAGCCCTTGGTCTCAGGCGCAGCTATCCGCATGGAGGGGCAGGTTGCGGTGTTTGACTCGCGTAGTCCCCAGAGTCCCTGTTACCAGTGCCTGTACAGTGAGGGGGATGATGACGATACAAGCTGTTCCCAGAATGGGGTGATGGCACCGGTGGTTGGTATAATAGGTGCGGTTCAGGCCATGGAAGCGATTAAACTGCTCTGCGGCATAGGAGAATCACTTACCGGCAGGCTGTTGTTGCTAGACGCGGTCACCATGCAGTGGCGCGAGATGCGACTCCCGCGGGATAGTAGCTGCGGGGCTTGTGGCGGTTAAATGCCCGTATCTAGGGGTGGTGTAGCTTATGCCAGCCTACTTTTACCGTTAAAATAGCCAGTACAAAGTTTGAAGTGTCCAGCGCATAGGGCTATGATGCTCGCGCTCCACTCGATACCCTCTTTTATCCGTCGAAAGCCATTAACTATTTTTAACCATAAATTGCCCTCCATATGGATTCACAGCCAGAACAATTAGAAAAGCCGGTCGAACCAGATCAGCCGAAACTTCCTTTTAGCACCTTCGATTTACAGAAGCCGCTTGCTGATGCGATCAAGAAAATGGGCTTTGAATACTGTACGCCGATTCAAGCGCAGTCCCTGGTGCATACTCTTGCCGGCCATGACGTTACTGGTAAGGCGCAGACGGGAACCGGCAAGACGGCGGCGTTTCTTATTACTATTATTAACGACTTGCTTTCGAACCCTATAGAAGAAGAGCGCTACATCGCCGAGCCAAGGGCGCTAGTGGTTGCCCCGACACGTGAGCTCGCGATTCAGATCGCCAGCGATGCACAGCTACTTACACACGATTGCGGCATGAGTGTCGTAACCCTGGTCGGTGGTGAAGACTATCAGAAGCAAAATCGCGCTTTGGATGCGAAGCCTGTGGACATCGTGGTGGCGACACCGGGCAGACTTTTGGACTTCGTGCAGAACGGCAATTTACATTTGGGCGGAATCGAAGTACTGGTATTAGACGAGGCAGACCGGATGCTCGACATGGGTTTTATCCCGCAGGTTCGAGCAGTAGTCTCGAGGACGCCAAAGAAAGAATGTCGCCAGACCCTGTTGTTCAGCGCAACGTTTACCCCGGCAATTATAGAGCTTGCGCAGCGTTGGGCGGTCGACCCGATCATGGTCGAAATAGAACCTTTGCAGGTGGCGGCGGATGCGGTAGATCAGGTCGTCTATCTGGTCACCACGGCAGACAAATACAATCTGCTCTTCAACCTGATCTCCGAGCCTCAAGCCGAGAAAATTATTGTTTTTAGCAATCGTCGCGATCAAGTCAGAAAGCTGGCAGACAATCTCTATAGAAACGGAATCGAGTGCGGCATGCTATCCGGTGAGATTGCACAGAACCAAAGAGTTCGCACACTGGACGCATTTAAGAGCGGCAAACTGAAAGTGTTGGTTGCAACCGATGTTGCCGGGCGTGGTTTGCATATCGACGACGTCACCCACGTAATCAACTACACGCTTCCCGAAGAAGCGGAAGATTATGTGCATCGTATTGGGAGAACCGGTAGGGCGGGGGCGATAGGTACATCTATCAGTTTCGCCTGCGAAGAAGATTCGTTTATATTGCCCGATATCGAAGCCAAGCTTGGTGCGAAACTGGACTGTATTCACCCGCAAGAATCGCAGTTGGTTAGTGCGCCAGCCTTCGAGAGAGCTTCCAAATTTAAGGCTAAGCCAGCTGGCAGACCAGCGCCTAAGTCAGGCGCAGGACGACGTCCAAGTCGTCCCCGCTAAACGGTTTTTCCGCTCGCGCCAGCCTGCTTGAGTATTTCTGCATATTCCGTCGATAAGCGATGACGCGACACCAGATCGAGAAAGGTGCTGCCGTCTTCGAGGCTCACATTGATGTCGTGATCGGCCTCTTGATAGAGCGCTATAAAGCGTGCAAACAGCTCGGCGGTCATTCCGCGATAGGCGCGTAGCAGAATATTATAGTCCTGCGGCATGCCCTCGGGGGGCAGTACATCAAGGCAAGCCTTTAATCGCTCGTCGGACCATTCTTCATCTCGGGTTGCCTGTTGCGTCCTTTGCGCTCCCGACTTTTTACCTTCCTTCATTGCATCTTCTCGCGTAGCAGTTCGTTCACTTGCGCCGGGTTAGCCTTACCCTTAGATAGCTGCATACACTGCCCTACAAGAAAGCCGATGACCTGCTGCTTGCCGTCTTTGTATTGCTGAACCTGGTCTGGATTATTGCTGATAACCTCGTCCACAAACTTTTCGATCTCGCCAGAATCTGTGACTTGTTTCAGCCCCTTATTCTCGATGATAGTGTCGACATCCGATTCATCCTCGAGCATGGTCTCGAACACTGTCTTGGCAATCTTGCCCGAGATCGTTTTGTCTTTGATGCGCGTGATCAGCATCGCCAGGCGTTCGGCCTGAATGGGCGAATCTGCTAATTCCCAGTTATTCTTGTTGAGCAGGCCCAGTAGATCCTGGCTTACCCAGTTTGCTGCCAGCTTTGCATCACCACTTTGGCTCGCAACTATCTCATAGTATTCCGCCAGCTCTCTGCTACTCACCAAGACGCCCGCATCGTATTCGCTTAGAGCATATTCTTCGGCGAAACGACTTCTCTTGGCATCGGGAAGTTCAGGCAGCTGCGCTTTAACGGCGGCTATGTATTCGTCATCGATAACGACGGGCAGCAGGTCTGGCTCGGGGAAGTAGCGATAGTCGTTCGCGACTTCCTTGCTGCGCATCGAGGTCGTTTCGTCTTTGTCGGCGTTATAGCGTCTGGTTTCCTGAATGATGCGGCCACCGTCCTCGAGAATTTCCTGCTGTCTTTGCACCTCTGAGATGATCGCCTTTTCCACGAAGCGAAACGAGTTGATGTTCTTTATTTCTGTCCTGGTACCTAGTTCTGTTTCGCCCACGGGTCGAATAGAGACGTTGACGTCGCAGCGCATAGAGCCCTGGGCCATGATGGCATCGGAGATGTCGAGATAGCGAATAATGGTATGCAGCTTCTTTAGATAGGCTACCGCTTCTTCAGCGCTGGCTATCTCGGGCTCTGAAACGATCTCTAACAGAGGCTCTCCGGCACGATTAAGATCGATTCCGGACATGCCGTGAAATTCTTCATGCAGAGACTTGCCGGCATTCTCTTCGATGTGCGCACGGGTGACACCGATAACTTTCTCGCTGCCATCACTTAGAGTGACTGTCAGAGCGCCCTTGCCTACAGTGGGGAAATCCAGCTGTGTGACCTGGTAGCCCTTGGGTAGATCCGGATAGAAGTAGTTCTTGCGATCGAATACCGATCGCTTACCAATCTCGGCGCCTATCGCCACGCCGAAGCGAACCGCCATGCGCAAGGCTTCTTCGTTGAACACGGGCAGGGTGCCGGGAAGGGCGCAATCGAAGATGCTTGCCTGCGTGTTGGGGTCCGCACCAAATTCTGTGGAGCTGCCCGAAAATAACTTCGACTTCGTGGAGAGTGATACATGCACTTCAAGGCCAATAACTGTTTCCCATTCCATGATTAAGCCTCCCCTTCATTAGAAGCAATCGGACCGGGCTTCTGTTTGTGCCAATCGGTGTGCTGCTGGAACTGATGAGCAACATTCAGAATCTTCGCTTCGTCGAAGTAAGCGCCGATAATTTGCATACCCATGGGTAGGCCATTGGCCACGCCTACCGGTATCGAGGCGGCTGGAAGTCCGGCCAGGTTGACGGCGATAGTGTAGATGTCTTCGAGATACATCGAGACAGGGTCGCTCTTGGAGCCCAGCTTGAATGCCGTATGCGGCGATGTAGGCCCGATGATGACGTCGACCTCCTCGAAGGCCCTGTCGAAGTCGTCCTTTATAAAGCGGCGAATCTTCTGCGCCTTGCGGTAGTAGGCATCATAATAACCGGCAGACAGTGCATAGGTGCCGATCATGATGCGACGCTTCACTTCCTCGCCAAAGCCTTCACTGCGTGTTCTCTTGTACATGTCTTCGAGATCCACCGGGTCTTCGCAGCGATAACCATAGCGCACGCCATCGAAGCGGGAGAGGTTGGCCGATGCTTCGGCCGGCGCTACAACGTAATAGGCTGAAACCGACAGGTGGCTGTTGGTGAGATCGACCTCTTTGATTGTCGCGCCCAGTTTTTCGTACTCCGCCAGCGCGTTGCGAACTGCTTCCTCGACCTCCATGCTCAGGCCTTGTGCAAAGTGCTGCTTGGGGACGCCGATGCGCAAACCTTTCAGTGGCTGGTTGAGAGAGGCGGTGAAATCCTCCGCTGGCCTGTCGATGCTGGTAGAGTCTTTTTCATCCAGACCCACCATAGCGTTTAGCATAAGTGCGGCGTCTTCGGCGCTCTTGGTGATTGGCCCTGCCTGATCGAGGCTGGAGGCGAAGGCAATCATGCCCCAGCGAGAGATGCGGCCGTAACTGGGCTTGAACCCGGTAATGCCGCAGAAAGCAGCCGGCTGGCGAATCGAGCCGCCGGTGTCGGTTCCGGTAGCCATGGCGCAGAGATCGGCGGCGACTGCGGCGGCGGATCCACCAGAAGAGCCACCTGGCACACATTCCGTATTCCATGGGTTCTTCACGTCACCAAAGAAGCTTGTTTCATTGGATGAGCCCATCGCAAACTCATCCATATTGGTTTTTCCCAATAAGACGGTGCCGGCGTCATTGAAGCGTTCCACAACGGTCGCGTTATAGGGCGAGACAAAGTTGTGCAGCATGCGTGAGCCGCAGGTGGTCAGGATATCCTTGGTGCAGAAAATATCCTTATGCGCTATTGGAATGCCGAGGAGCGGGCTGGTGTTGCCAGCGCTACGGCCTGCATCTGCGGCTGCTGCCTGCTCTAGAGCGGATTCCTCGCATACTGTTATATAGGCATTTAGTTCGCCATTTAATTTGGCGATGCGGTTCAGATATGCCTGCGTTATTTCTACACTGGAGATGTCGCCCGCCTTTAGAGCGGCGGAGATTTCGGCGACGGTACTATTAATCATCTGTGCATTCCGTGTGGTGTAGTTCGTTGGTGAGTTATTTAGATTCGCGGCATGGTTTGCGCGGTCACTCTAGTACCTTCGGTACCAGGTAGAGTCCATCTTCACTGGCCGGAGCGAGTTTCTGCAGAGACTCACGCTGATTCTCTTCGGTGACCTCATCGATGCGCAGACGCTGTACCACATCCAGCGGATGTGCCAGAGGCTCGACAGACTCGGTATCCACAGACTGCATCTGGTCGATTAGCGCGAGAATATCCGTAATTCGGGTCGTGACTTCTTCAGCCTCAGAATCGCTGACGTGCAGCCTGGCCAAATGGGCGATTTTTTCTACTTCAGACTTGTCTAAAGCCATCCAGATTCTCCGGGAATTTTCATGTCGGGATTGAATTGCACGCAGTTTTGCAGCGGTTTGAATATTTGTTGTCTGCCGCTTGCTCAAAGCTCTAGCCGTTGTTAGAGTGCGTGCTATTCGCGCAAGAGGCGAGATTATACTTGAATTTTGCCGATGTTCCCAAAAAGAGAAACAGGTCATCCACTCTAGGAGATTCCTGCCAAGGTCAAATCTGTGGCCAAACGGGCCGAGAATTGTTACTGGCCCACACTAATTCGTTCCGGGCATGAAATAAAAGCATCCAATTGCTAAATCATTAGGTATAAATGCCGCTTAGATAAGAATGCATGCTAGAAATGGAATCTTAAATTGAGGTCTATGAAAATCCATGTTCAAAAAAATTAGGGGAATATTCTCCAACGATCTGTCTATTGATTTAGGCACGGCAAATACGCTGATTTATGTACGCGATCAGGGCATTGTACTAAACGAGCCGTCCGTGGTGGCTATCCGCACCCATAACGGTCAGAAGACAGTAACTGCCGTGGGTTCCGATGCCAAGCGGATGTTAGGCAGAACTCCCGGCAATATTACCGCCATTCGTCCCCTGAAAGATGGCGTTATCGCTGACTTTCAGGTTACAGAGAAGATGTTGCAGCATTTCATCAATAAGGTGCATGAAAACAGCTTCTTTCCGCCCAGCCCCAGAGTGTTGGTCTGTGTGCCTTGTAAATCTACCCAGGTAGAGCGTCGAGCTATTCGTGAATCGGTAGCCAGTGCCGGGGCACGGGATGTGCGCCTGATCGAAGAGCCGATGGCAGCTGCTATCGGTGCGGGTCTGCCGGTTGAACAGGCTAGCGGCTCGATGGTTGTGGATATTGGAGGTGGTACTACCGAGATCGCCATCATCTCACTCAATGGCGTGGTTTACTCCGAATCTGTCCGTGTCGGTGGCGATCGCTTCGACGAGGCGATTACTAACCATGTACGACGTAATTACGGCAGTCTTATCGGTGATGCGACCGCCGAGCGTATTAAGAAAGAGATAGGTTGTGCCTATGTGGGTACGTCTACCGAAATCCGCGAGATCGATGTTCGCGGTCGTAACCTGGCTGAAGGTGTGCCGCGCAGTTTTACCCTGAACAGCGACGAGATACTCGAAGCCCTGCAGGAGCCACTATCTGCTATCGTGCAGGCGGTGAAGAGCGCTTTGGAACAATCGCCACCAGAATTGGCTTCGGATATTGCCGAAAGCGGCCTGGTGCTTACCGGCGGTGGTGCTCTGCTCAAGGATCTGGATAAATTGCTTTCCGAAGAGACCGGTCTACCGGTTATCGTCGCCGATGACCCGCTTTCCTGTGTGGCCCGCGGCGGTGGGAAGGCAATGGAATTGATGGACGCCCACGATATAGATCTGTTGACTCTGGAGTAGGCTTTCAGGGTCCTGTTCGTGCAGGCCTTTCTAGGCTGCTATACTTTACTTTTTGGGGTCCTGGTTCGTAGATTCGAATAGGGCCTCGACTCAATTCCAGTGAAGAGGTTCGGCCGCCATCGACAAGACTCTGTTTATAAAAGGTGTCGCACTCGAGTATCGGGCGCTTACCTTTATATTCCTGTCAGTTTGCATCATGTTCGCAGATGCCCGCTTCGGCTATCTGGAGCGAATCCGCTATGGCCTAGGCTTTGCCACCACTCCAGTCTATTGGGTGGCGGATATACCCACTCGAGTCTCTTTCTGGATCGATGATGTGTTCGTCTCTCGCACCGACCTCTTAGAGGAAAACGTCAATCTGCGCGCCGATCTGCTGATAGCGCAGCGAGAGCTGCAGCTACTTGAGAGCCTGGTTAGCGAGAATAATCGACTGCTTGCATTAAACGAGGCTACTCAAGGTATCAACGGTGAAGTTCTTGCCGCGGAGATTATCAATATATCCCCTGACCCTTATTCTAAGAGAGTGCTGCTCAATAAGGGCGCTCGCGACGGAGTGTTCATCGGTCAGGCCTTGCTCGATGCAAACGGTTTGATGGGTCAGGTTGACGAGGTGCTGCCCTATACTGCCTGGGTTTTGCTGATTACCGATTCTCATCATGTGACGCCGGTGGAGGTGAATCGCAATGGCGAACGCGCCTTGGCTAGGGGCAGTCGTACCACCGCAACCGAGTTGGAGCTGGAGTTTGTGACACAGACTCAGGATATGAGGGCTGGAGACAGGCTGGTCAGTTCTGGTATGGGACAGGTCTATCCTAAGAACTATCCAGTGGCCGAAATCATTAGCGTCTATGCCGACCCCGGTCAGGACTTCGCTACTGTCAGGGCTAGGCCTCTGGCGCAACTTGAGAGCACGCGTCATGTGATGTTGGTTTATAATAATGCCTCAGCGCAGTTAAGCGATCTTCCCGCCGCCTTGCCCCTAGATACCGCATTAGAAGTGCCTCTTGATACGGAAACAAGCCCCCTCGATGCAGCGCCAGAAGCAGTTGAGAGTGCCACAGTCGCGGCCGAAGAGGCCCCTCTCGTAAGAGAGACGGTGGAATAGGCGGGTCGATGCAAAATAGAGCACATTCTATATGGGTAATTTTGCTGAGCTTCTTCATAGCCTATCTGTTGGCTATTGTGCCCTTTCCGGAGTGGGCCATGAACTATCGCCCGGAGTGGGTGCCCATGATCCTGATCTATTGGGCTATGGCTCTGCCATATCGGGTTGGTATTGGTTCTGCCTGGGCGGCGGGGCTAGTGCTGGACGTACTTGAGGGATCCACTCTGGGGGTCAATGCACTAGCCTTGGTGGTTGTTGCCTACGTGGCGCTTAGCTTGCATCTGCGTATGCGCATGTTTTCGACGCTGAAGCAGAGCGGTCTGGTTCTTGCCTTGGTTGGCTTGAATTTGATGCTGTGTAATTGGCTGCAGATCGTAACCGGCCAGAGTGTATCCTCCAATCTGATGTTCCTTATGGCTGCGGTAACCAGTGCGGTTATCTGGCCCTCTCTCTTTCAACTGCTTCGACAAATTCGCCGTAGCTTCGATGTGCGCTAACTGAGGTTTGTAATGGAGCCGATCATATTAGCTTCCGCCTCTGCCAGACGGCAGGAGTTGCTCGCTCAGATTGGCATTAGCTTCACTGTTCGCAGCCAGGATATCGATGAATCGATTGGAAGTGCTGAGCTTGCGGAAGACTATGTCATGCGTATGGCGATGGAGAAGGCGATGTCAGCGCTTCGCCAACTGGCTGGCAGTCAGGGTGGCGATGACACTCTGGTCCTGGCGGCGGATACCAGTGTGGTCTGTGACGCCGACGTGCTAGGTAAACCCAGTAGCGAGAGCGATGCGCTGGAGATGCTGCTGCGTCTATCTGGCCGCGAGCATCGCGTACTGTCTGCGGTCATGCTTGCCACGAAAAACAAACAGGCTGCGCAATTATCGGAGTCGCGAGTTACGTTTCGTGAAATCAGCTTGGCCGAGGCCAGGCGCTATTATGCGAGCGGCGAGCCCGAAGGGAAGGCCGGCTCCTATGCTATTCAGGGCTACGGGGCTGTTTTCGTGAAACAATTACATGGCAGTTACAGCGGCGTCATGGGGCTGCCGCTGTTCGAGACCGCGCAGCTGCTTGCCGAGTTCGGTGTAAGCGGGCAACCACCTATTCAGTCGGATTAGAAAAGACCTATGAGCGAAGAAATTCTAATTAATGTAACGGCGTTGGAAACGCGAGTTGCACTTATTGAGAATGGCTTGCTGCAAGAGATATTCATCGAGCGCCATAATCACCGCGGGCACGTAGGGGATATCTTCTATGGCAAGGTTGTTAGAGTAATGCCCGGAATGGAGGCAGCCTTCGTCGATATTGGTCTGGAGAAAGCCGCCTTCATTCACGCCTCTGATATTGCCGCAATCGATGCCGATGGCTTCGAGGTCCGGGATGCGCAGCCACAATCGATACAGCAATTACTGCGGGAAGGGCAGTTCATCGTGGTGCAAGTTGCCAAGGATGCTATCAGCACGAAGGGAGCCCGGCTCACTACGCATCTAACCCTGCCCTCACGCAATCTCGTCTATCTGCCTCGCAGCAAGCACGTAGGGCTCTCGCAGCGTCTCGAGGATGAGCAGGAAAGACAGCGTTTAATGGAACAACTTCAGCATAGCCTAGAGCGGGAATCCTGGGAGGAGTGTGGTGGTTTTATCGTGCGCACCGCGGCTGAGGGTGTGACAGCAGACGAATTTAGTGAAGATATACGTTACCTGCATAGACTATGGCTAAAGGTCAATCAGCGTATCGAGAAAACAAAGAAGATCAGTACAGTGTATCGCGAAGAACCCTTGTACATGAGGATTGTACGCGACCTCATTTCCCCCCAGGTGGAAAAAATTCGTGTCGATAGCGGGCATTCGCAAAAAGAGATTAAGCAATTTCTACAGGACTTCATTCCCGAGTCAGTTGCGAAGCTGGAAGCTTATGGAGGCGATCGCCCGTTATTCGATCTATTCGGTATCGAGGGTGAGATTAACAAGGCCTTGGGTCGGCAGGTGATGTTGAAATCCGGTGGCGACTTGATAATCGATCAGACTGAAGCCATGACAACTATCGATGTCAACACCGGAGGGTATATTGGCAGCAAGAACCATGCAGAGACGGTTCTAAAAACAAATCTTGAAGCGGCCGCCGCTATCGCGAGACAGCTTCGCGTCAGAAATCTCGGTGGCATTATTATTTTAGACTTCATCGACATGATCGATGAAGAACATCAGCGTCAAGTTCATCGTGCGCTCGTCAAGGCGCTGGAAAAAGATCCGGCGCGAAGTTCCATAACAGGCATCTCTGAGCTCGGTCTGGTTGAGATGACACGCAAGCGGACCAGAGAGAGTTTGGGGCAAATTTTGAACAGCCCCTGTCCGGTCTGTGAGGGTCGCGGTACGCAAAAGTCTCCGGAAACGGTGTGCTATGAAATATTTCGAGAAATCATGCGTATCGCTCGTGCCTATGAGAATAAAGTATTGCTGGTCATGGCCTCAGAAGTCGTGGTTGAACGATTGCTCGATGAGGAGTCAGCAACACTGGCCGAGCTACAAGAATTAGTGGCGAAGACGGTCAAATTTGAGGTTGAACCCATGTATACTCAAGAGCAGTTTGACGTTGTTCTCTCTGGCTAGAATGCTTGAATTTTGCTGGCTTGCTGTTAGCTCACTTTCAGTTACGGTTAAGCAAGCCTGCGCTATACCGTGTTGTAAGCAGAGAAACCTTCAAGTCCACCTAGAGTGATGGCGGCAGGACATCTACTAAGAGCCGTAACAGTATCCGGGCATGCGAAGTTCAATTCTTAAAAAGGCTCGTCAACAACTCATACTAATGCTGGCAGTTGCATTAGTACTGGTTGCAGCCTATGTCAGCGCGGGTCGTCAGTTCATGCCGGCGGTCTCCGGTTATGTCGATTTTTTCGAAGAGCAGGTATTTCAACGCAGTGGCGTCCCGATTCGCGTGGACTCACTCACTGGCGGCTTCGAGGGTTTCAATCCTATTCTCCATGTTAATGGCTTATCGCTTCTCGTAGCCGAGACTGGCACGGCAGAAGCGGAAGAAACAGCACTCTATTTGCAGAGTGCTACAGTAATTGTCGATATCCCCCAGAGTATTTGGCAGCGTACTTGGGTCTTGGAAGATTTCGTTGTCGAATCATTGGAGCTAAATCTCAATCAATCTGAGTCTGGTACCTGGCAATTGCGCGGCCTGTCTGGAAATAATTCTGAGGCCGTAGATTTTGATAGCCTTTATCGATCACTGCAGCAAGTTTCCCAGCTTAGTCTGCGCAATGTCGTCATCAATCTTCATACCTTTGAAGGCGATACCTTAAGTCTTAGCAACGGCCAGGCCACTATCGCGAACAGCGATAACACACACTATCTTCACGCCAATCTGACCCTGGCAGGTTCCGTAGAACAGATGGCGCTCTCGCTTGAGGTGACCGGTAACGAATTCGCAGACATGGCTGGGCAGCTGCATCTTGAGCTTCCTGATTCGAATTATGGCGATCTTTTCAGTCGGCAGAGTGTCGCAGACATGAGTGTTGAAGAATTATTCGGCGGCGGTAATTTTTGGTTCACATTCTCCCGCGGCGAGTTGAGCGAATTTGTGTCTGAGCTTGAGCTAGACACCTTGGCGCTACAGAACAGCGACTTGGACACTCTGTCGCTGCAAGATGTTTCGGGCAAGGCGAGTCTGCGCAGGCAGTCTGACGGAGAGACCTGGCAGCTGGCTCTGTCTGACATGGGGCTTTCATGGCAGCAATTACAGTGGGCGCCATTCAATGTGCTGGCTTCTCTAAACCCCCAGACTAGCGCAGAAATCTGGGCCGACAATATTGATGTCTCACTAATCGCTCAATTTATCGAGGATAGCGGGTTGCTGAGTGTAAGTGCGCAGCAGCAACTTGCCGAATACGCGCCTAGAGGTAAGCTTGAAAACTTCAGTATTTCAGTGCCACTACAAGAGCAGACTCAAGAGCATATGCTTATCAAAACGAATCTGAATAACGTAGATGTAGGCTCGGTTCGTGGTTCACCCAATATCTGGGGCATAGATGGCTATGCCGAGATCGACTACGACATAGCGGATCGCAGTGCCTCTGGATTTGCGGATGTTGAATCCGATCGATTCCGCATAAATATACCGACCGTGTTTACCAGTACTTGGGATCATAATTATGTCAATGGCAGCGTTGGGTTCAGTCTGGATCTGAATGAAGGAATGCACCTCAGACTAAAGAGTAACGCCGTTGTCGCGGAGACGGATATTGTTGATGGGCGGGTGCAGTTTACATCGATAATAAATAGACCGAATGAGGGTGAGCCTAAAGCAGAGTTGGAATTGCTTGTTGGGGCTCTGCGTTTCGATGCGGCGGGCAGGGCTGCCTACCTCCCCGATGCACCGCAGGTCGAAGCGGGTCTGGCGAGTACCATGCAGTGGCTGAATGGCGCGATACTCGATGGTGAACTAGCCAACAGCGGCGCACTCTTTCGAGGTTCTACTCTGCCGAATTCCCCGGCGCAGACAAAGACTTTTCAGAGCTTCTATCTGATGAATGACGGCGAGCTCAATTTTAGTGATGAGTGGCCAAATCTGCAGGAAGTGACTGCCTTTGTCATTACCGATGACAGTAAAATAGATATCGAAGTGAACCGAGCCACCAGCCTCGATGTTGTTGCCACCTCGGTTCTAGGCACTGTGAGAGTGAATGCCCATGGAGAGAATTGGGTATCCGTTCAGGGCTTGGCGGGTGGCGCTACGTCGGACGGGCTTAATTATTTGCAGAACTCTGCGGTAGGCGATGGCCTAAAGAACGCCTTCGCGAACTGGCAGACCGAGGGGGACTTCAATGCGGATATAAGTGTCGACGTGCCGTTAAACAGCCCTCAGCTAGAGACTGAGGTTCGTTTAGAAATGCGTGTGCAGGACAATAGCCTGCTAATTCCAGATTACGCCCTACAGATAGAAAATTTAACGGGGCCGGTAATTTTCGATAGCCGCACAGGGGTTGAGGAGAGCGAGCTATCGGGGCGGCTGTTTGAACAGTTAGCGAATATACAGCTCTCTTCTACAAGTACAGAGGGCTCGCTCGAAGAGATTCTGGTTCAAGCCGCAGGCTTGGCGACCCCAGAACAATTGATGGACTGGCCTATGCAGAGCCAATTTGTGAAAGACATAATGGCCCGTATGGAGGGGCAGTTAGCTTACCGGGCCAACCTAAGTATTGATCAGAGCGGTGCTGCGGATGCAACGAATCGCCTGCTCATCGATTCCACGCTCCTTGGTGCCTCGCTCGCCTTGCCACATCCTTTTACCAAGTCGGTAGAAGTTGCCTTGCCACTGCAGATTGACATGTCGTTTAGCGGCAATAGGCAAATGATAGTTGGCACGCTGGGTCCCACATTGAGTTTCGATCTCGATCTGGAGGATGGAGAGATACAAGATGGGTTAGTCTTTGTGGGTGATACTCAGGGCAATTTTGAAAATCTGCGTGACAACGAATCGGAAGGCTTGGCTGTGCTAGGCAATATGGATCGGTTTGAGTTAGAGCTGTGGAGTGAATTTCTGGCAGAGTTTAACAGCGATGAATCGGTCTCCGAAGGCCTGGGTTCTACCATCGCGTTCGTGGATTTACTGATAGAAAATTTTCGCTTCTACGGCGAGGAATTAAGTGATGTAAATATGCGTATCACTCCTGCTCTCACGGAACAGAATTGGGAGATCGGTCTGCAGAGTAATTCGATAGCAGGGCAGGTGAGGCTTCCTTTCGATAGTGACGACTACCTGAGTCTGGACTTGCAGTATCTGCATCTGCCTGGTGAGGAGAGTGATCGTATCGGTCCACCTATGCAGGCCGATGTTGAGTTGGCGTTGTTGGAAGAGGAAGATCCAGTCGATGTGCTGGTGGACATCGATCCGCGCGAATTACCGCGTATGCATTTCTCAACTAACGAATTCCGTATCGGAGATGTTCCTTACGGAAGCTGGAGCTTTACTCTTAACCCCAATGCTCAGGGTGCGGAGATAGACGATCTCGCCTTCGATTTCCGTGGTCTGCGACTCGGCTTGGATACTGCTGTCGCAGAGCCGGATGCTGATAGCGAATCGAATCAGGAAGTCGAATCGCTGCTGGTTCCGCATTTTAGCTGGCGCTTCGACGGGGTCGAACATAGCAGCGCCTTAATGGGGGTGCTTACGGCGGATAATATGGCGGAAGTATTGACCGCCAATGGATACGCACCGAGCCTGGAGAGTAGCTCCGCCGAATTTATCGCCGATATAAGCTGGCCTGGTAGTCCAGCCTTTTTCCTTGCCGCTAATCTCAGTGGTGATATAGCCATTCACATCGAGGATGGAAGATTCTTGCAGCGAGCGGGAGCTGCGGGCGCACTCAAACTGATAAGTATTCTAAACTTCGATGCGATCATGCGGCGACTGCGTTTCAGTGATGACTTGCTGCGCAGCGGCTTAGCCTACGATGAGATTACGGGTCAGTTGAAGATGGTTAATGGGCAGGTACACATCGAAGATCGATTGGTAATTTCTGGGCCATCGAGCCTCTATCAGATTACCGGCGACCTTAATCTTAAAGACGAAACAATTTTGGGTGAGATGTATCTGACCCTGCCGGTTAGTAATAATATCCCCTGGCTTGGGCTGCTAACGGCGAATATACCGCTCGCGGTTGGAGCCTATTTGGTTGATCGAATTTTTGGTAATCAGGTGAACAGTTTAACTAGTGCTGTTTATACCCTCGATGGGCGCTGGGAAGATTTGGAGCCTCAATTCAAACAGGCGTTCGGCTCGCCGGACAGCCCGGAACGAGCCGGCAACGCTGTCCAATAAGCACCTCGAATAAAACACATTAGATATGTTATGAAAAACAAGCCAGCATAGGATTGTTAGGCAATGCTACCTTTATTACCAATATTCGGCGTAAGGAGGTTGGTATTCGTAAGGTGATGGGGGCAAGTAGCGGAACATTGCTGCGCATGTTGCTGTTAGATTTTGCAAAACCGGTCATGATTGCGAATGCTTTCGCTTGGCCTCTGGGTTATGTCATCGGCAATGTGTACACGAGTTTGTTCGCAGCCCAGTCCGATCTTACCCTGTTACCTTTCCTGATCAGCTTCTTCCTCTCGGTGTTCATCGCCGTTGTGGCGGTAATCTCACAATCATGGAAAAGTGCTCATGTGCGACCGGCTATGGTGCTACGCTATGAATAGAGGGATAGACGGGTTGCTAGGGAACAGTTACTAGGCGATATGAGGTTATAATTCCAAGCTATGTCTATGGATCGAGTTATTCAACGAAAGAAGATGCCCAGCTGGCAATGGGTATTGATTGCTATAGCCTTGTTGGCGGCGTCCTGGTTTGCCTACACCCTGCTGGTAGATGCTTCTATTCGTACCTACAGAGTCTCTGCGGATCAGCTCATCGTCTCTAGCGTTGAATATGGCGCCTTCGAAGATGCTATTCCTATACGCGTCACGATACAGCCATTTAATAGCGTATTTTTAGACGCCGTGAATGGCGGCGCTGTGGAGGAAGTGTTTGTAGAGGAGGGTAGTTTCGTCGAGGCGGGACAGCCCTTGCTGCAACTCAGCAATACCAATCTGCGTCTCAGCGCAGCACAGAACGACACCAATATTACAGAACAGTTGAATCTGCTGAATAATATCACCGATGGATTCGAAACCACGAAGCTGAGTACGCAGCGGCAGATCATTGATACCGAGTACAGGATTATTGTTCTGGAGCGGCAGAGGACGCGCCATTAACGATTAGTTGAAGATGGTCTGGTTTCTATAGAGCAGTACGATGCGATCGTTGATGAGCTAAGCTATCAGACCAAGGTGTTGGCCAATCATCAGGCGAGACAGGAACTGGAAAACAGAATTCGTGAAACCCGTCTGATTCAGATTGCGACCCAGGTTGATAAGCTGGAAGAAAACTTGGAGGTTTCCAAGAGTAGCTTCGAGAGTCTGCTAGTGAGAGCGCCCATTGCCGGCCAGCTAACATCGCTTCTGGTGGAAATAGGGGAGAGCAAACAGTCGGGGCAGCGGCTAGGGCAGATCGATGTGATCGATCAGTTCAAGATAGTCGCGCAGATCGATGAGTTCTATGTCTCCCGAGTTGCTGCTGATCAGACCGCCAGCTTCACCTTGTCGGGGCGCGAATATACTGCGCGCTTGCTAAAAGTCTACCCTGAGGTTACCGATGGTACCTTTGAGGTAGATCTGGTGTTCGATGGACTTACCCCAAGCGATGTCAGGCGTGGCCAAAGCTTGCAGATGAACCTACCCCTGGGTAGTCCCGTCGAGTCTCTATTGCTGCCCATTGGCGGCTTTGTTCAAGATACCGGAGGCAATTGGGTGTTTGTTGTCGATTCTGAGGGCAACTATGCCAATCGGCGCGATATTCGCGTGGGAAGGCGAAACAATCGCTACGTTGAAGTGATCGATGGCCTCCAGCAGGGTGACAGAGTCATTACCTCCAGCTACAGACAGATGGCCGACATGCAGCGAGTGCAGCTCGGTCAGTAGCTAGCAGGCCAGGCTTGTCCTCACTTGCCCCAACCGGTGCTGATCTATTAACATGCGCCGGTGATTTCAATTTCAATCTTAACCCTGTCACGATCATGAACTTCCACGAGGCC